>JACCDO010038554.1_pt1 | contig 44128 bp, 39 predicted proteins | sample 7446101 | NCBI WGS metagenome assembly JACCDO01 (sample SAMN15323440, study PRJNA562643) | freshwater metagenome | isolation source: river surface water | place: USA:Blue River Watershed | collected 2017-08-16 | reverse complement strand
TCTTAATAGAAATGGCGAAAACACGCAAAAACAAACGTGGCAAATCGCGCAAGATGCGACATTTGCGTCGTCGTATATATAGTGGTGGTCAAACTCCAAATCGGAAACCCAATGCATATGGCTCAAAAGGGGAACCTATATATTATGAGAATGAAAACAATCAACCGAATTGGAACAAAATACGAGAAAACACTGAGGCATTAGAATTAGAGAATGAAAACAATATAAATAATTATCCTCCTCGAGGAAGATTTTTTAATCAATATATGCGACCAAGAACGAACTCGAATTCTAGCAGTGTTAAGACAGAAGATCCTAGGAATGAAAATCAAGTGAATACATCAGGGAAGCTCAGTCGCGTACCTTCGTTTTTAAAACCGAAGCTATCTCCTTATCAACTAGCTCAGAAAAAAGCAATGGCCAGTCAACCTGCTCTTCCAAAACCGACTCTAACTCGAAGAGCAATAAATGCAGTTGCACAACCTCTTGGAAATCTCCGAAATGCAACCAGGAGAGGTATTGGAAAAGTAGGAAATTATGTAAGCGATGAAATTGCAGCAGCAAAATTTCGAAGCCAAGCAAAAGCGGAAGAAAATAAAAATCGCAGAGCAGGAAAGCTTTATGGAAAGCCAGCTCCTCAAGCTCCTCAACCTAATCGTTCTCAATCAGAAAACAATAGGCCGAGTGGCTCTGGAGCATATGGCTTGTTATCATTATTAGGCCTTCCCTCTTCATCATAAGTGAAAATATCTATTTAAGATCTACACACACAAGCAGATAGATGTCGTCTTGTGTGTATACATCCAATACGCCGTTTGCAACCCTGAAACAAATTGGAGGGAATCCCGAAGGGGGACGAATGGCACAGATTCTTGCAGCCTCCAAACGTTGTCAAGTCCAAGAAGCGATTGCAAAAGCAAGAGCCATCAATGGGCCTGTGCAATGTGCTCCGGTTCCTATCAGTCGTGCTGTTGTTCCCTTAGAGTCAACAAATCTGCAAGCGCAAGTCGCTGCGTGTGCACGCATCACCGCTGCACAAGCGACCGCCCTAGCTGTGCAACCCCTCAGAGGTGTTCCTGAATCGGTTCGCATTGCCAGACTCAATCAAGAAGTCCTTGATCAATACTCTCCCTATTCAGATTCCAGACGTCGCTTCTTAGAATATCAAGGACCGCAAGTTCCTGTGCTGTGTCCTCCGATCCCCACGGAGATCACCAATGCCAACCTACCAAAGCCTTCCACACGTTGTGATACTCTGAATTTATTAGCGACAGGCTCAGCACCCAATAACATCGTACGCCCGTCGTAAAAATTGATTTTGCCCTGCGCTCGCAACACAGGTATAGAAATGCTGACTCTCTTCGAATTTACCATCTTGGGACTTTATTTAGCCACCCTCCTTGCTTTCCTTGTTGCGATTCAGATGATGAATCCAGGCAAAGTCGTTCGGGAAGCTCTTCATCCTGAAACGATTGAAGGTGTGGAAAGTGATGAACAATTTGCAGAACTTGAACTGGAAGAACCTGATTCAGATGAAGAGGTTCCCTTTGATCCAACGAAAGAAACCTTTGCAATGACGGAGAATCCTATGCTTCGTCATCGGAAAGTAGAAATGTCTGAAATGGAAATGGTTGATTAAGCGCTTTGCGCACGAACAGGTTGTAATTGTTCTTCTAAGAACTTCAAATAGCCATCAGGAGTACGATCCCCCTGGAATTCTACAGATTTTCCTTCTGCAGTGATCAATAAAAAGGTAGGAAATCCTTTGATCCCACGAGCAGCCACTTCTTCAGGATTTTCACCTTGTTCGACCATACGAACCTTCACATTTTTCCCAGCCGCCGTCACAAATCCATTCTTAGACCATTCTTGAAAAGCAGGTTTTACAGCCTTGCAGTGAGGACACCAATCCGCGTAATACATTGTAAATGTATCGGCAGGTCCTGAACTTGATTGAAATCCTTCCTTGGATCTCTGAATAAACCGGAGAAGAACTAAGAGACCAATGATGACAGCAATTAAATAAAGAAAACGTGTCTTCATTCTACTAAGAATATCTTAGAATTTTTTACCAACCACCACGAAGGCGGAGAACAAGGTGAAGGGTTGATTCTTTCTGGATATTGTAATCAGCAAGAGTGCGATTGTCTTCAAGTTGTTTGCCTGCAAAGATCAAGCGCTGTTGATCAGGAGGAATACCTTCCTTGTCTTGGATTTTTTGTTTGACATTTTCAATGCTATCAGAAGGTTCTACGTCAAGAGTAATGGTCTTACCAGTCAAGGTTTTTACGAAGATCTGCATCTCTATGGTTCTACCCTAGAAATTTTGCTTTAGCCTTTCAATTTTGGAAACTGGATCGCGTGCGTGTAGGGTGGTGGTATATACTGAAGCACATTGGATGTGATCTTTAAATTTTTCTGATAGAGAGTATCAGGAATTTTTGGAGGATCCGGAAGAAGCTTATCAGACAAAGATGTTGGTTCAAATGTCCATCCAAGAAGCTGAGAGAGTCTTGGACCGAGATATCCGAGGAAACGAAAGGAACTCATTTTCTACTGGTTAGATACGTTCTGTTGTTTGGGAACACAAAAGCAAATTTCCTGAGGCGTCAAACCATTCCAGCTTGGTAACAACCTTTCCAGAGACACCTGAAGGCCAGGTATCAGTACTAGTTTCATTATGAATGCCTGCAACTTTCGGACAAGACGTTTGCGAGCAAAGATCTTCCGTACTGGGCGTAAACGGAATTCCATTCAGAGAAAGTGAATATTTCGCTGTTCCTGCAGTCACTTCAACTCCTTCGGGGACTTCGTAGACAAACCAATAGTCATAAAGTTGGTTTGCGACAGGTGGTTCGGGGCTGAAGCTTTGATCCAAAATGGTAAAGACACTTTTTCCTGCACCACAATCTGCAACGGAAGACCTAGTGGGTGAAAACAAGGAGGCAAGGGCAAACGCAAGCAAAACAACTGATCTGAACATCTTCTACTGGTCTAAACTATTTCCGCGAATGAAATTTAAGCTGATGAGTCTTCCTGTCTTTCGAAAGGGTGCTTGGATTTCCTATGAACCCCCTTCCACAGGCCTTGAAATGTGGGGACCTCATTTGAAGTTGCAAGTGGCTGCTGTCTATGCATCGTGTATTACCAAAGGCTATTCAAAAGAAAAGAGTTCTGTATTTGCAGAATGCTATGCAAACAAACAACTCTACAATGTGACGTATAGAAAGGAGATTGAAGACGTGCTCCAATCAATTCTTGTTTAAGGATCACGAGGGAATAACATCATTCCCCACAGAATCAAGAAAAACAACAACGCGTGCCCAAAGAATCCGTAGGCCGTAGGACATCCTCCTTCCGAGGCAATCGTTACAAATCGTCCAAGCAGACGTTGCGTCAACTTGAACGTTTCAGGATTGGCCACAAGAAAGAACACGAGTGTTGAGTAAAAAGCATACTTGGCTTTCAGAGCCACATTGATTACGGGGACACCTCTTTCTGTTCGAGAATTGCTGGGAGAGGGCATATGTCTTTTCCTGTTTTCTTCACATGATTTAAATAATCACGCAATAAAACGATATACGTGAAAAACAAGATAGCAAAGTTGACAGTCGGTTGGGTGGGAAAAGGTCTCTCTTCTCGCTCTTTGGGTGTTCTGGTTTCAATCGTAATGGATCCTGAACTCAGCATAACAAGATATTTGTCCTGTAATCTACTCTGCTTTGCTGTGCTTTCAGATGTCTCTTTATAACTTTGGGCGGGTTTAAAATATTCAGAGTAATGCTTTGTACACATATCCAAAAATACATATTTATCTTTTTTATTTGGTTTCAAAGTGGGAAATTGATTCCGAAAAGTCCTCAGTTTTTGAAGATAAGACACAAGGAAATAATGAAAACGATCTTGTTTTACTTTGTCATCATATGTGATTGTTTCTTCGATAGTTTCATAGGTTGTATCCACCATTTTACTTAAGAGCTTTCCAATGTATTCCAAATAGCTTTTGATTACCGACGTTTCTTGGAGCCCATAGACGACTTCGCATTCCCGTTTGGAGTCTTTGTGACACTCGCAAACTTTGGCTTCTTCATCTTCCAACGCTTGAGGAATCGGTGTTATATGTGCTTTTTCTTTACTGCATCCAAAATCTGCATACAACCCTGTAACGTGAGTACCTTTTTCGTGCCCACCACGAAATGTAGACGAGAGAATATATTGAATATTCGCTGCGTGATTTTCAAAGTTTCCTCCAAAGACCATTCGCCATAAGTACGATGTTAAAAACACCAAATAGCAATGATTCACAGACGAATCTAGACGAATGCCGCTAGAAGGTGTTCCTTTGAGCTTGCTAATAATCTTTTCTAGGGCCTCTTCTTGCGGGGCATCCTCTACTTCAACCTCTGCTCCTGTGTCAATGGATGTTGCAATATCTTCGACGACCTTGCGGAGTTTGGAATATTCGGAGGTTGCTTCATTTAATTGTTCCTCAAAGTGATCTGTAAGATTTCGAATTCGTTGTTGTGCGGATTCTGATCCTTGTTTCAAGGTTTCATTAAAGCTTGCACCCATTTTGTCCAGGATCATCTCATACGCAGCTGTAATTTTATCTTTTTGCTTGTCAAGATCTTCTTCGTGTCTTGCAATTTCCTCATTATATTTGGCCTGGAGTTCTTCTGCCTTTCGTTTATATGTTTCTTTTGAATCTGCTAACATTCCCACTTGTTTATCTTTTTCTTCAAGACGAGAACGAGATTCGTCTAAGAGACGTGCATCCTCTTCTCCTCGTTTTGTTAATGCACCCACCTTTTCTTTCTCTTGCTGCACTTTTGCTTTCTCGTCCCTTAATGCTGCTTGTAGAGCAAGCAGCTCAGCCTCTGCTCTTTGTTTTGCTGCATTTGCATCCGCGACTTGTCTTTCAGCAGCGGCCAAACCGCCTCGCAATTCAGCAAGTTGTCGGTCATCCTCACGAACTTGCTCTTCCTTCAAGGAATTATTTTCTGCAGTAAGTCGTTCTTGCTCAGCAGTGCAATCGTCTAGTTTTGTTTGGAGTTCCTTCATTTGCTCTTTGAGAGCTGCAATCTCATCTTCTAATCCCTTGGATTTTGCACCTAACCCTCCAGATTTTTCCCGTTCGTCTTCAAGCTGACGTCCAATCTCATCCAAGGAATCTGATAATTGACCCAGTTTTCCCTCAAGAGTAGATTTATCCGAGGCGAGCACTCGCAATTGCTCATTCTTTTCACTAATTTGATTGGATAAGGCAAGTGATGCATTCTCTGCTTGAATTAACAAAGCCTGCTTTTCTGCTACTTTTGCTTCTGCTTCTTCAAGTTGTTCTGTAGCAATCTGAATGCCTGCTTCTGCGTGACCCAGTTCAGTTTCTTTTGCGGCTAAGGTGGTCAGAGCACGTTGTTTTTCTTCTTCTGCCTGTGTGGCACGCGTGCGTTGTTCTTCAGTCAATGCGTCTCGCTCAGCAAGTTCAGCGAGATGCTTCCTTTTAAGACCTTCAATATCTAGAGTAGCATCTCGTTTTGTCTTTTCGAGAGCAGCGAGATCACGTTCCGCTTTTTCTTTTGCCGCTGTCATTTCTTCGTTTGCTTTCGTCAGTCGAGCGATTTCTGCATCTTTTACATTCAACCGCGTTTGTAATGCATCTCGCTGAGCCTCTACCTCGGCGATCCGCTTATTCAAGGCATCCAATGCTGCTGTCTTGGATTGCTCCACTTGTTGAAGTTGCTCTTCTAATTGTGCCTTTCCTTTCGCTTGTTTCTTGAAGGAGTTTACCTGTTCTTCAATACGTCTCATCTGAGCTTGGAGAGCCGCTTTGGCCTCATCACAGGATTTCACATTTTGTTGAAGTCTTGTTTTTTCGGCTTCCAACCCTTTAAAAGACCCTGAGGTTTCTTTAATCTGCATTCGTAAACGATCAATGAGTAAGGCAGGATCTTGTGTAGCCTCCAGTGTCTTCAAAAGAGGATCTCCATCAGGAAATTTGCTAGCGATACTCTTAAAAATTTTCTGTTTCTCTATATCCACTTGTCTTGCTATTTCTTTTTGTAACAATTCATTGTTCCCTTTGATACTATCTAAGACCTTTGCAATAGGAGGAGGAATGGTTTGTCCCGCTTTCGTATACGCGGATACATAAGGGTCAAAATCAACCTTGCGTTTTTGTAAACGTCGAACAAATCCAGATGCAGTGGGATCTTTTGTCTGAAATTCCTTCAGTGGATATTTTGTTTGTAAGATAAAAAAAATGAATTGGCGAAGCAGAGTTTCAATTTGTTCATCTGTTAACTCAAGACCAATATCTTTATAGGCAATTTCACCAATATCAATGCATTTCTGCTGTTTATCATATGTATCAATAAATTTCTGTAAATCGTATAAATGTTCTAATTCTGTTCTTGCAATTGCAGTATCTCGTCCTTGAATGGATTTCTCTCTGCCAGCTTGATCTAATTCTGCAATCCGTTGCGCAAGTTGTTCTCTATTTAAAATACCCTGTTCATACAACTGCTGACGAAGTTTTCTTGCACGATACAAAAGACTAGCCAAGACAAGGGCCTTTTCATAGTCTCCACAAGGAGGATAGGTTTCTGTTTCACGTTTGTCTAATTCCTTCCCTGATCCTGTGTCAGTAATTTCCTTGGGTGTATTGTCAAATAAAGCACGCATCGTATTTTTCAAAATGACGATCTCTTCTTTTTGAAGCTGAGGAGGGACATAGTAGGAATCAAATTCAACGATCGCTTGTTCTTGAGGAGAAAGACCCGAAGGAATGAGAGAGACTTGTTCCCCAAGTATATTAATCAAGTTAGCCTTAAAACGTTCTAGACTAGGCTGCATTGCATCTGTAGCAGTAGTGACTCCTTGCTTGACACCTTGTGCCACACTGGATAGAGCGGCTTTTGTTTTATCAGCAGCCACTTTCACTTTGAGCTCACCAGTGGATGTTGGAGAGGCAGACATCTAGTGAAGATAGATATATTTAGCGCCTAAAACCAAACCGCGGAGAATAGATAGAGATGGACTCGGAACAAGCGACTTCCCAAAAACTCTTTAATCCGTGGAATCCTAACAACAAGGTGATTCAGCCTTCTGAAATTCTGAAAATTTTAAAGCGCTATGGTTATAAAGGAAAACTAAGTCGTACGGATGTCTTTCAGCAAGCCTGTGTACACAAGTCCTATGTAGATAGATCGGACCAGTGGGCTCAAACAGGAGAGAAATGGGTAGTCGCTGAACGACCTCCGAATTGTCTTCCTCTCAGAGAAGCAGACAATGAAGAGTTAGAATTTATTGGAGATGGATTTGTGGGCAATAATATTGGTTTGTATCTAGCAAGACGTTATAAAGGCGAAGGTGAAGGTTTTTTTACTCGTATTCGTACACGAATTGTCAACAACAATATGCTAGGAAGACTTGCAACAAAGATCGGACTTGCACCCTTCCTCATTATTAGCCGTCACGTAGAAAATGTCTGTCAAGGGCGTGAGAATTTGGGCATCTTGGGATCGATGTTTGAAGCGTGGTTAGGTGCACTCTTCGAACACGATGATGATGGAAAAGGGAAGGGTGATATGTCAGTGCGTGATTTTTTGACAAATGTAATTGAGGAACATATTGATTTTGTGGATATTATTACAGATGATACAAATTATAAAGATCAACTTCTGCGCTGGTTCCAAGCCCAATACCATCAGCCTCCCAAATACAAAGAAGTAGAAGTAGTGGGTCCTCCTCACGATCGTATCTTTACGATGGGTGTCGTCGATCCCAATGGGGCTATCGTGGCGACTGCGACTGCACGAAACAAACAAGTGGCCGAACAAGAAGCAAGTCGTCTAGCACTAGCCAAACTCAACACTCCAAAATAAGGATAGTGCGCTGAGAGGGAGACTTGAATTGTAGGCATTTATGTAGAAGGAATGTCGGGAAAACCTACCGGACCGCAAGCCCCGAAAATGTTTAAACAGGGCAAATTTAAACTCACAATGGCACTTGAACCCAGGGTGGAAGAGCCGCAAGCCGCTCAACTCACGGTGATTCCAAGTGGTGGAGAGGCCAAAGCGGAAGACAAAGGACCTCAACCTAAATACACAAGTGTCGCTGCACGTCCTGGAATGTTTAAATCTGTATCAGCGAAGCCCAGTGCAGGACCTTCCGGCATCACAACAGCAGAGAAACCAAAGAAAGCAGAGGAGACAGGTGTCGCGCGACCTTTAGCATTGAATATGGGTGACGATGAGCGTGTTTTACAGGAGGAAGAAGAAGCCTTGCCTCCTCCGCCTCCTGCCAAAGCGCAACGCCTTGCTCCTGAAGTACAAGAACGGCCTCTTGTATTGCCCTCCGTTGGAAAGGAACTCTTGCGACTCACGACGAAACCAGGAGCAAAATCCTATGCAGAAGCTGCTGTGAAGTCCCGTATAAATGAATCTATGGCAAAGACACTAAAAGAATTAGATACCCAACTTCGTATCTTAAAAGGAAAAGGAGTGGACTTGGATACTGAAACAGGAGTGACAAAAGCAACTGCTGATGGAAAAACCACATATACCTTATCAAAGCCTTTGGAACCAACAGCGGATCTCTCGGATGAAAAACTCACTGCATTAGATGATCTTTTCCGTACAATGCAAATTCGGATGACGACCTTTCGTGGTGAGGGCTCGATAGAAGCAGGTAGCACGTCGCAGTTTGCGAAGGATTTTCTTCTCTTAAAGAAGCTCTTTTCCTTTGCTGCAAAGTACAAAGAAGAAGTTGCAAAACGTGAAGAGAGAGAGAAAGAAGAAGCTCTTTTGGATATGATGACTCCTGATGTAGTGCAGACATTGTTGGATCTTGAAGCAAAGTTAACAACGTTAAACAAAGCAGGAATTACTTTTGATTCAATGGAAATGGAGTTTCCTGACAAGGAAACAGATCCCTATGTCTATACTTTTACAGATGGAACTACCTTTTTGGATGTGCTGGGAACACCCGAAGCCAAGGCTGCTGGTGAGGCTCGTCTTGCAAAAGTATCAGCTCTTTTCCCTAATAAGAGTAAAATCACATTAACACAACTTGTTGGAAGAGGAGCTCTCGATGAAGACTCTGATTTGCAAAAAGATGTACAATTTTTATCAAAACTCTTTGGACTTGCCCACAAAGTCAAAGTGGAGGAGGAGGTAAGTCGAGAAATTGGAGAGGAAGCAGCACGTCTAGAAGATGAAAGTGTGACAAAAACATTAGAAGGCACCCCGTATGAGGCTCTAGCCAAACCGATAGATGCGGAGATGACAAAATCACCCTATGAAGTGACAACAGAGAGTAAGTACAAGCCTGGTGCTTATCCAGATAAAACAGGAAGAGAGGTCACTATACCTGAACAAAAAGGATTTATTCCGCAGACACGCAGAGCCTTTGGATATTTCATCCGTGATAAATATCGTGGCTATATGTTGAAAGCTCTTAAGGAGCTTGATGCAAATGCGTGCAAGACCTTAGGAAGCAGTTCTAATCTTGCGCAAATCTATGAATACCAGAAATTTGTTCGTGACTATATTTCGTTTATGACGCCCTATCGTGGTGTTCTTGTTTATCACGGATTGGGGTCTGGTAAAACCTGTACTGCGATTGCAGCATCAGAAGCTCTCTTAGCCTCAGGAGGTAAAAAACGTATTATTGTAATGACACCCTTTTCCTTGCGAAAGAACTTTATCCAACAAATTACCTTTTGCGGATTCCGTCATTTCCGATTGGAAAATTATTGGACATCACAGACCTATAATCGAAGCGATGGGAAAAATGCACTCTGGCTCTTTGCAACATCTGTTCTTCACATACCTGATTCGTATTTGACAGCGAAACGAGGATCGATCAATATCTGGATTCCTGATTTAAATCGCAATGAGAGTAATTATTCAACCTTATCAGCAACGCAACAAGCAGAAATCCGCAACCAAATTTATGAAAGTTTGATCTATGATCCTGATCCGAAGAAAAATAAAAATGGATTAATCTGGTTTTTAAACTACAATGGTATTTCAGCCTCGAAGTTGCGGGATATCGCTTGCCGCACTCCTGATGCGTTTGATAACTCGGTGATTGTCGTTGATGAAATTCACAATTTGATCCGCTTGATGCAGGGCACGATTGATTCTTACTTACGAAAGATGTTTCTAGGACAACAGACAGCCAATTCCAAAGGGGATCCTAAATATCTAGATCCTGAACGTATTACATCAGAAAAATGGAAACCCAAACTTTGCACAGGAAATTTAAATTATAAGCGTGGGTATTTGTTCTATAGACTCTTGCTCCAGGTCACCAATTCTAAAATTATTGGACTTTCAGGAACTCCTCTCATCAACTTCCCTGAAGAACTCGGCATTTTAGCGAATATCTTACACGGATACAACTTTCTGTATACAGCAAAAATCGGAAAAGTCAATGATGCAGGAGGAAATGAGCGCATCGTAGAAGGTTTGAAAAAGATGGCAGATGGATCTGATGCAACCTTTTTCTCTCCCTACATTGACTTTTTTGAGGTCAACATTGAGGATCGTCAAATGGCGATTCTCTTCACATTTACCTTGTTGCCTGAAGGGTATCGCAAAATCCAGGGGCAACTGGGTGTTGAACGTATCCCCTTTTCAGATCCTATTCCCAGTGTAAAAGAAAGACTTGCGGATGTAATGCAGAATATTGATAAAATTATGAAATCTGTCAAACCGATTTACACCTTTATAAAGCCTGGTGTAGAACCTGAACAACATTTTGTAGAACGTGCAGAACCTTTATTACCTGTAATGGGTGAACCTTCGTTACCTGAACAGCCTATTTTGGATGATTCGTTTAAAGGTCGTTTTGTTAAAGAAGATGGTGTCAGTATTAAAAATCCACAAATTCTAATGAAGCGCTTGAGTGGATTAATCTCCTATTACAAAGGATCGCGCAAAGATTTAATGCCTGAAGTGAAGCCTGAAGATGATGTCGTGGTTCGTGTACCGATGTCTTTGGAGCAACAAAAGAAATATATCGCTGTTCGCGTTGGTGAAATTGCAATCGAAAAGCAAAAAGAGACTGCGCGAGGAGCTCCTGCAGAAGTAGCGGGCCCACGGGGTGATGAGGCCGAAATAAAGAAGTTAGCGTCTTCCCAAAACTATCGTATGGCATCTCGTCAAGCGTGTAACTTTACGTTCCCTGACGGATTTACCCGTCCTCGTCCTTTGTCCGCAAAAGAAGCCAAAGAGGCCAATGAACTTGGAGGCAATGTAGAAGAGCTTCTGGGAGAGGAGCAAGCCACAGAACCTTCTGCCTTAGTCCGCACTGCGGAGGAAGAAAGAGCCCAAGCTGAAAAAGATAAACAAGAAGCGGCCCAAGCGGAACGTGACGATGAAGCAACAAGTGAAGCCTTGGAAAAGAAAGAAATTGAGGAGAAACGAGAAGAGCTACGAGGAAGACCTGAGGGGGAGATTGCTGCAGCCATTGATGCCATTCGTCAACGTTACCAAATGGAACGAGAAGCAGGTATCCTCGTTGCAGGTGACAAGGAAAAGGAACAACTGAGTGCCGAGTTATCACCAGAACAAAAACGTTGTCTAGCTAATAAGATTAGTGATACCGAAACCTATCAAATGGCAATTAATCGTTCCAAAGAATGCCTATTGAAATATGCACTTCCGAAGCTTGCACTCACTGATCCTGCGCGCCCTGAACAAAGCCCTCTTGCAAAGTGCAGCACCAAGTACAAAGCGATGCTCGAAAACATTGAGGCTATCCCTGGTAGCAGTTTAGTCTATAGTCAGTTCTTGTCTATGGAAGGCATTGGTATTTTTACCATCGTATTGCAAGCCAATGGCTTTGTTCCTATCAAAATCATTTCTCGTGATGGACAATATACCTTTGATGAACAAACGGAGGCATCTATCCGCAAGGGGCCTGGAGCCAGGGAAAATCGGTTCATTTTGTTCACCGGTGGTGAAGATGAAGATGTGCGAAAGGTGAACATTGACTTGTTCAATGCCAAATTCAGTGAATTGCCTCCAAGGATCAATTCTATTTTACAAGAATCTGGATTTACCGATGAGATTGGAAATAAGCGCGGTGAACTCTGTCGTGTTTTCTGTATTACTGCTGCGGGAGCAGAAGGATTGTCACTCAAAAATGTTCGCGGTGTTCATATTATGGAACCTTACTGGAACGATGTTCGTATGGCCCAGGTGAAAGGTCGTGCTGTGCGTATTTGTTCACACCAAGATTTGCCTTTGAAAGATCGCAATGTGAAGATTTACACGTATATTTCTGTCTATGATCGGATGGCACAAGAAGCCAATCCTGAAGATGGTACAAATCCTTGGGCGATTGATTTACAAATATGGCAACGTGATATCTTAGATCGTGCAACAGCCGAAAGTTTTGGCCTGACCATTGCATCCACAAAAGGAGAATATGCAATGACAAGTGACGAACGCTTGTACTTTATTAGTGAACGGAAGAAGCAGTTGGTGGAAAACCTCATCATCGTAATGAAAACGGCTGCTGCCGATTGTCTTCTCAATTACAGCGAGAATCGCGACGGAACATTTATTTGTCGCTTGCTCGGGAATGAGGGTGATTTCTTATATCATCCTAATTTACAACGTGATATTGAGACCAGTCGTGATGATGATATAGGAAATATATTTGTAGTTCCTGAAGCTGAAAAGCAGCGTATCAAAGCTGCGGATGAGAGTCTCCGTTTCAAAGAAGAACAGGAGGAGACCAAAGAAGAATCCAAGGAAGGAGACGAAGCCCAAACAGAAGCACCGAAAGTGGCGATTGAAAAGAAAACGTATACGTATCCTGTGAAGATTGGTCAGAAACCCTACAAGGTCATCGGAGAGACAGATGAGACAGGTGTGGTTCCCTTGTTCCTTGTGTTCAATGACAAAGGCAAGCGTGTAGGAGAAGCCGTGGCGCAAAAAACCACTGACCCGAAGACAGGAAAAGAGATCTATATTCCGAAAAAAGGTACAGTGGTGTTCAAATAAGCCTAGGCAGTCAAGAGTGTTTCTTGACGGCCAACTGCAGTGCCTTGTTCAGCCAAAGGTGGATCGGCCCACCACGTTTTCCCTTTGTGAGCCAGTGTTTGAAGATTTAACTCCCAGTCCAAACATTCACGAAAGGGAAACAATGTTGTAAGAATTTTTTCCAAATAACTTACTTGAAACATCATTGAATCTGTGCATCGGAAGACAAAGTGATGCGGGGGCGGATAGGCTTTTGTTATCGCAAACATACTGGGATCGCATTTCTCAGGACGTGTGCGTGCTCCTTCTCCCAGACTGACATAATCCCATTCTTTGGCTTTCAGGTCATCCAAGAGTTGCTGCAAGCGTGCAACAAAGTCTTCGCGTAACCACGTATCCGACTCAAAGATAAGTACGCGTTTATATTTCTGTTCAACCGCTATACGTGCTGCGACGGCAAAATTCAACACCAGGGAAATCTCACCTTTGGATAAACAACGAGCTTTAAAGGTAAAGACAGGAATTCCAGGACGACAAAAAGGGTCATATACCTGAAAAATCTGTTGACTACTTAATTCCGATCCCCATGTGGGAGCAACGCATAAGATTCTTTCTTTCGGAATTCCGCGAGACACAAAATGGGGGACTAATCGTTCGTATCGATCTTTTTCCTTTTCCTGATGGACAAGGAGAAAGATCCTATCTATTTCAGAAGGCCACGGAGTTGTCATAGCTTTTCAATAGTCGATGGTTTGTCTTAGGTTCTTTGAAGTTTAGGGTTCCGCTGTTTTATAAGGATGGCCTGCAACCATTTGTGTCGCCAGACCCCATTTATGCGCTAAGTATCCTTCTACCTTTTGGCGGCGATCAATGCTGAGTCCAGGATTATAAATGAGAATCTCGTGCAACATTCCAGTGTAGAAATCACCCATTCCAAAGCGACCCACTGCAGCACCTACCCAGGTCTGAAATGATTCTACATTATTGTCTTGGCTGACACGAGCGCCATTTAAGTAAATTGCACGGCCTGTAGGTGTTTTTTCAAAGGTCCAAATGCGGGTCGGTTCTAAGGATTGTTGGTAGTTGGGTACAGATGCATCTACATCATTTGCAAAGAACGCAAATCGCATACGATTATTCAAAATATATCCTAAAACAAGATTATTATTTCGGACACCCAAGGTTCCACCGAGAAAGAAATTGTTGGATTTGGAGGACTTGCGTTTTTCAACGACAAAGATGGTAAACTGATTCCCTTGGACCATTTGTTGCGCATTAGGAATCTCCATAAACTTTCCTGCCCCATCAAACTCAATCCCAGGAAAGGCTTCTTGTTTGTAGACAGGACGATTGACAATACTGGTTTGGAGAAGATTATTCTGACGTGTACTTTTATCATTCCAACCTCGCACACGATTATTTTGATCAATAATAAGACTACTTCCATCTTTTGCATCAACCCAAAAGCGAAGAGGCTGTCCTCCCAAGGCAAATTGTTGACTAATGGCATCCAAGTTCAAGGGACTGAATCCTACCTCACTAACAGAAACCCCCAAGAAATTATTAATAGCTTTGCGTTGTTGCATAGGATCCGAACTATTGATCTGGGTTTTCAATGCGTCTACTGCCCTTCTATATTGACCCCACGTACCAATCGTGCCCAATTCAGGCTTCAAGGCTTTTGTTGTAGGATATAAGAGACCTGCAGGCTTTCCATTTTGTTCTTGCCAATAGGCCTGCATACATTTCAAATCAACACCTCCAATACTTGTGCTCTCCGTTAAATCAGAGCAGAAATCATAGTCATCAAACTTTCCTGCTTGCAAGCACAAATCTTCTGCAGCAATCTTGGCTAAGGGATCTAGTGCTGTTTGCGTTGTGGTATGAAGCTTTTGAATTTCACGAACAGCCACTTCATAGGAACCTCGTTCTTTATTGAACAAATCTTCTGTAAGTTTATTATCTCCTTGTCTTGATTGGTAGGTCAAAAAAGAAGGTTGTGTTTGGAGATATTGACTAAACGTTGTGGCAGTAGGGCGAGCGGCTTCAATAGCTTGATATAAAGTGCCTTCTGTAGAACATCCATTTGTCTTGATTGCTTGTAATAAGCAATCACGACTCAAAGAAGGGTTATTTCCAGGTCGTGAACAAATCTCTTCTTGAGATGCATTTACGTTGGCAAATCGACTCGCTGCTGTTTGGGTCCCTTGTTGGGGAAATTGGGTAGGATCCGTTACGATGCTATTTCGTGCACATTGATAACCCTCAAGAGGATTTCCAGCGGAATCCACAAAAATATAAGAATTTGTTTGAGAACACCAGGCTGCATTGGAAAAGGTTGCTTGTGTATTGCGCAGCCCTGATGCAGATGCAGGTTGTGTTGCTGAAAAGTCTTTCAAATGACGATTGAGAGCTGTTTTCAAATTCCAAATCCATTCAACACCATTACCAAGAGGATCCGCTTGAGGATTCAAAGGACCATTGATTGTGCCAAGCGCTCCTTGTGAAACAAGAGGAGCTCCTCCTCCCGGGGACTTTTTGTATCTCCATCCACATCGGATAGGAAGATTTCCCTGTGCTTCTTGGTCAGCAATCAGTTTTGGCAAACTGGCGGCTCCTGTCAGTCCACGACAATAAGTCTCTTCACTGGTTGTATCTCCCTGGCCTTGTAAAAGCTGGCTCAATCCAGCAGCAGAAAATTTGTTGCTCACAGATTCTGTATAAGGATCATAGGTATTAAATTGGGATAATGTATCATTCGTAATGGTGGGGCCTAAGTTTCCCTTCATTTCACTGGGTAAGAAGCGATTGGGTTCTACCTCCGAATACCGAATCTGTTGCGCACTGTAAAAATCACCTTGTGCAACATCTGGATTTGTAAAGGCTTCACGAAGCGATGCCATTCTTCTAGTAGAACTTGTTTTTTTAGACAAATTTCAAAAGATAATTGTTGGCTGCAGAAGAATATCGATTCCAGTTGTTGGGATTGAACTGACCAAAGGTTCCTCTATAATATTTTGCCTCGTTATTTTGTGAAACCATCTTGGTAAAATTATCATCATAAATGGCGTAGACCTTTCGTCCATCATTTAGTGTAAAGGTCATCTGGGCATTCACGTTTCCAGGGATCCAGGGACCATACAACACAGGCGTACGCTGCTGGGATGCACGCTGCGCAGCTTGATAATCCGCTTCTTCTTGTTGGATCTCTGCTGCTTTATAAGCAAAGCGAGCGGATAAATCACGTCTCCATTCAGCTTCATCATTAATACGATATTGCAGAGTACAAAGAGCACCACCACCCCATTCATAGAAGCGCAGCTCAAAGGGATAGATCCCTGCAGCAGAAATTTGGATAGGAGCGGAGGCATCTCCTGTGGGCCCGTGAATCGTCCAGTTGCGAATCACTTGTCGGTTGTTGAAACTCACATAGATACCATCATCTGATTCTGTATACAAATACAATGTTTCGGGTCCAGGAGCCACATAATATCCACGGACAACTAATCCACTTCTATCATATCGTCCAATGTTACTATCATTGAATAGAATTTGCGTAACTGCTCTGGGTGTACCTATGCGTCCACCCCAACCACGATTTCCAGGGACGATATCAGGGTTTGCATCTAAAATATCATAGAATCGCGCATAGAGACCAGCAGTATAGCCTGTAGGGAAGGTCACAGGGCCTGGAAGAGGAAGAGAGGATTTACAAGAGGAATCTGCTCCAGACAAAAGATAGGAAATGTCTTCACGTTGCGCAGTGTTGAGGATGGTTTCTTTCACAACATTTTGATTCGCATCCAGAAGTTGAAGACGAATTCCATTTTTTCGATAGTTGAATCGGCCACCTGAATCACCCCGTGTAATATAGATAATCTTAGTGATATCGGTAGGTTGTCCCAAATTTAATAAGAATTGGGCGGATCCACCTGGCGTTTGGGAAATATAGAAATTCTGCGCTTTTGCAAAGATTTGACCATCTATGGCGAAGGAGGCATTGTGTGTGCCAAATCCGTGAGAAGGATAGGAAGCTGTCGTGCCTGCGGTAGACTTTCCTGGAGCCACATTGGTGCCCGTTTTATCAAGAACAACAAGCTGAGATATTTCTATAAATGCATCGGATACACGCTGAGAAGGTAAGACACGAATGTATTGTGCAAGAACACCGCAGGGATTTGAAATGATTGTGGGTGTTCCAGTGACCACTGCAGGAAGTGTACTTAAATTGGGTCCAAAGCAATTGTCAATGGCTGCTTTGCGATCTATATCAGAGTTTGCATTTCGTGAAACATCGGTAGCCAAGGCAAGCTGGTCCGATAAATAGAGTTTGATGGCCTCTACACCAATTTTGCTTTTATATCCTGTATCAGCAATTCGTATAAGAGTATCTTTCCCTGAAGGATTTGTATCAGGATTGAGTGCTCCATCCGGTAAACAATAGATATTCTTAATAACTTTTTGATCATTTTTGTACGACGATAGACCAGTATAAGTGGGGCCTACACGAGGAGGATTTGTCTGTTCATTTGCACCCTTATTATGATACAAAAAGGATAAGCATTGACCTGCTTGCTGCTGTAATGTAGGATTTGTACCTCGGATGGCATCTCCAAACTTCAAGGTTCCTTGGCGGAGAATAAACGGATCACAAGGTGTCTGAATTTGTCTTCCTGAACAGAGTTTAGTGGCCTCTGGATCTACCATATCTTGGCTTGCAATGCCTTTGAGTGCAGTATAGATTTGGGAGATACTTTGTGCAACACCCTCTTTCGTATTGAGTGAGGAAGGATTGGTATAGAGATCACCTGCATTTGTACATCCCGCGTCTAAGATACGTTGGCGCAAACAAGCATCATTGTATCTTCCAGGACCAGTTCCTTTTGCATAACAAGGCTGATCAGTTGCAAAGGCCGACATTGATGATTTCATTGTTTGGAAAGGCCCGTCCAAGCAATCCATCGCCGCAAATTCTGTGGATTGCACAAAGGTAAATGGAATAGAACCGCGAAGACGCATACTGGTTTTGCCTGAAGCGGATAAGAGCATCGTCACATCCAATCCAACTTCTTCAAATGTGTCAGGATCACCTTTGACAGGGGTAGATCCAGTGACATCATCGACAACAACCAATAAATTCAATGGCATTGTATATAAACCACCTCGGGGTGTTTTGGAAAACAAATAGCCAGACACATTTGCACTGGTTCCTGAGGTGGATGAAACATCCAACGAAAATGAATCTCCCTCTTTTGCACCAGTAAGTTCCATTGTGACAGGCGTTGTAGAAAGTGTCTTTTGACCGATAGAAACACCCTTCAGTTTTAAGGTTGCATTTCCAGATCCTTTCAGCTTCAAGGAGATAGGATAGATTTGAGCATTCGGTCCAACTGAACTATAGACACCATCTGAATCAAAACAATAGGCACAAGCATCGGCTCCTCCAGGTTCTTTGCTGGACAAACACGCTTGACGAGCTTTGAATTTGGCAAGATCTTCCGCTGTGGTAGCGAAGGCAGGAGCATTCGGTGCACCTTCACACGTTCCAATGGCAGGGCCAATACGTGGATAAGGCCAGCCATTGGTGGTTTGTTGCTCTTTTGCGGTATCTCGTGCATTCGCATCCACGACCATTCCTTGGATCGTACGGAAGCGATTGCCCTCTTCATCTACACCGCTTGTCAGACAAACACCGCACACTTCATCAAATTTCCACTGACCATCTGCACTGACAGCTCCTTGAAGCTTGACACTTCCATCCGAATTATAGGTGGTAAAGGGGTTGGTTTGTTTTTTTCCTGCATCTCTGCAAAATTTCATTGCGCCATACAAAGATTTATTCGTATCGGATCGTGCAGGAAACTGATTCTTAAATTGGTTCAAAACAAGTGTTTGTGTATTGTCGGGTGAAAACTCTGCAGAAAAACTTCCCAAGGCGGCGTTGACGAGTTGTTTTGTTTCTGAACCTTTCTTCTCAGGTGTTCCAACCGGGATTATGCTGTTGGTGATAGGATTTACAAGACCTGAAAACATATTGTATCGTGATTGACTTTCTTGTACAGATTCGCTGTAGTTTGTAGAAGAATCAGGAAGAGCAGCAAAGCCCTCTTCCATTTTTTTTTTCAGCCGTAATCCCGCTATGCTCGCGAGAGTTATGCCTGCAAGTGCTGTTAGACCTGTGACAGGATCCATCCTCTACCAGAATGCCTGGATTAAATCTGTCTAGAGTTTCCAAAACAATATCCAGATGTAAAATTTATTACGACGTTGATCCAAAGCCCACATTATCAGGTCGTAGACGAGCCGTCGGATCCAAATCTCGTGTAATCACACGGAACACAAGCGTTGTTTGGTGGCTGAGGTTGATCAATCGTCCTTGTGTCAATCCAGCAGTACAGAGTGTATCCAAAAATGTATTGTTTGCAGAAGAACTCAAAAGCCCAAAGGTATCAGGCTGTGTGGAGCCTGTTGTTGGATCTTTCATCTTGCTGCGGATAATAATATAATTGGCATAGCCTACCATATTGGGTCCATCGTTGTAAAAGATGGTTGAACTATTGACTTGTTTCGTTGTATAGCCAATGGCGACTACCAAGTGTCCATCGGGTTTCTGTAAAAAGGTAATGAGATCATCCCTTGCTCCTGTATTGCCTGCATATCCCGTAGGAAAGGTGATTCCTTTCAGTTGGATACGATCTCCCTGATTGACCATAAACCGACTGAACCACGTCCCCGTTTGAATCCAGATATAATTTCCACTGGTATCTGCATACGATGTATTGTTTGTATTTGCACCAGCAGGGCACGCACTTAGATTGTAAGAAGACTTGAAGCCACTAATATCCAATGTATCCAAGGTGTCACTTACAAGACATCCATCAGGGCGTTGAATACGAATCGACATTTTCTGTAAGGTTGCGAGGGGTGTCGGTGTATACACTTTCTGACATTTGAGGAACTTCGGGATCATTGCTAAGAAACCACCCTTGGATGCAGCATTGTTATCCGTCACCCAGTTTGCATCGTATTGTACTACACCAAAAGCTTGTTGTAAATTCGTATCAGTTCCAAAGTTATTGGTGTCCAATTCAGGAATGTAAATGTTCAAATACGGGAAACTTAGGACATTGGTATTCAGCGATGTACCGAACAATGTTGTACCACTGGACAGAGATCGTGTCATAATAATGTCAATACCTTCAATCGGTAAAATACTCTTCACCAACTCAATCCGTGTAATATTTTTGAATTTTACACTGGCTGTAGGGGCATAACTAAAGCCTGAGCTATTGTTGGCGGGATCAAAATTTACACTGAAGTTGTAGCGGTTTTGATTTTTATTCGTTAACCAATCACGATCCGCACTATAAATGTGTAAATTATACTCATTTTCTTTATAGGCTAAAATATCTTCTTGGCGAATAAGATTGTCTGCCTGCTGAGGAGCCTTTAGACGAGGTGCTGTAGGGATAGCCAGGGTCATATTTGCATCACCAAGTCCACTCCAGCTGGGTTGATTGCTATTAAGAATGGCTTCCAAAGGTGTGCCTTGACCTTGGGGACTTCCATCCAGTACATCCTTCATAAAGATACGACGAGGATCCGGGGTGACAAGTCGTGAAGCCATTTCTGATTGTGCCTCGCGTTGCGCCATGGCTTTTCCACGATCGCGTTCTGCAAGAACGAGTTGCTCTTGTTGTGTTGCACGACGATTCGCAGCTGAAAATTCACTATCTGCACGTATAGTATCTGCAATAATTTGTTCACCGCGTTGCAGTTCTTCTTCGCGTTGCTTTTTCGCAATTTCAAACTGACTGAGAGGAGAGGGTCCATCTTCTTGGAGGGCAATGCGGAAACTAGGAGGAGGGGGAGGAGTAGCCTTTGTGCCATTTCGCTCATTTTGAAGTTGAGAGAAGCGAGTGGCCACATCCATTCGGCTGGTATCTTGTTCTTCCACAGGAGGCGCAGCAGCAGAACGATTAATATAGGATAAAAAATCAGGCACCACAGCGGAAAGAACTTCTTTGTTTTTTTCCTGAAGAGGTGAACTGGGCAAGGCTTGAGAGACTTCATTCATATAATGGCGCACCGTACGAAGAAGGCGCTGTTTTTGTTTGTCTGATAAATCGGAGCCTAGGCGACGTTGAAAGTCCTGATAGACAAGACGATCCAACATGGATTCATTTTGAGCACTCAAAAACACGTTCTGCTGTCTTTGGGTATTCATCTTCCCGTTCAACATATATTCGTCAGACATTCTATTCTTAGGCCTATTCTTTCCTTAGACTTCTCTTACGTAGAAAACAACCAGTCTCGGAGATCTAGCATAACCGAGTCGCGGGGTTGCTTTCGGCAAAAGGGACGGAATTCATCACCTGCCAGCATTCGGATGATGAAATACAGAGAGTACATTCCACATTCAGATCCTTGCAGCTGGAATCGTCTAGCATTATACATCAATTTCATCTTTGGATCTTGTGTTGTGAGCCATTTCATAAAGATGGCTATTTGTTTCGGAGGCTCATATCCATAGGAGTCAAAGTAGTAACATTTATGATTGGGAATATCCACAAAATTGGCAACCCAATGACTTCCATCTTTAAAGTGAGGATCCAAATTGTATATAATACCAATGGACTTTGTTCCTTGTTGAAGAGCTTGTTCCACACGGAGATTACAAATTTCTTTCATCAAGCATTTTTTGTCTCCTCCCGATGTATTGTAAGGATCGGGAGCTGCAAAATCAATCGGGAAGGGTCCCATAAACTCAAAGGCTGGAAACGCCTCTTCATATTGGCGCATTACGTTTTCAATATTAACACTATCTAACCACATATCGGGATCTTCTTTCCATTTCTCAGGTTGTACTGGACGTAAATAGGTTTTAATAAGGGTTTCCTTTTCAGAGTCTGAGAAGGGAAGCGCACGAACAAAGGAAAGCTCTTGACCAGGAGGAATCTTCAGGTTTGTTTCAAGAGCTTTGCGCAAGGATATGGGTGAGGCTTTGGGAATACCAAGTTGCGTCGCAGCACGTTCTAAGACATTGACTGGAAGACATCCATGAGCAGGTCTCTTCGATCCAACCCGTGGATGACACTGAGAAGGGCCCGGTGCAGGAATCTGCTTTTGTTTTTTGTTACGACGAGTTTTCCTCATCTCTATACTACCATTAGATAGTATGGCAGAAACAACTGGAAAACGTTTTTCAAATATTCGTTTCTGGAGATATGTCTTTACACCTACTCTGTTTCTTATGATGATCTTCGGTATATTTATGTTGTATAGTGGCAGTCCCGCAACGACAACAGCAAACTTTTCAACCTTAACAAGTATCGTTCGGAGAAATACCAATGTAGGATCCTTAAATTCCGTCTTGTCACAAATTCAAAAGTTCCGCACGTAGAATAGTAAGATGGCATCTATGCAAGAATCAGTTCCCTATATTTTAGTGGGTCTTGTCTTAATCAGTGTAGCAGTTTCCGTCATTTACATTGGAATGTCTGCAGGAAATTCTGACACACGCAATGAATTACAGAAACAAATCTCTATCTTAACGGGTACAAATGTAATCACTGTCATTTTCCTTGGATTCCTCATGTATTATTATGTCATCAGCAATACACAAATGTTTTTACCTTTTACAATCTTTATGATGACATTTAATCTATTTTTAGGAATTATGGCGGTCAGCATTTCTGTTCTTCAACAACTTTCTGTTTAGGACAGCTATACAAACAAATAATCTTATGCTGAACACGAAATCGTCCAGTCCAGACATTTGTTGATGCATTCATTTGATAGGATATCCCTTGGAGTCGCATTGCGACCCGAATGGAATCTCCTTTTGCAAAAAGCCCGGTACTCTCAAATTTCTTCCATTGATTGTCTTTCCAAATGGAAATCGTGTGACGTTTTTCTTGAGAAGACAATGGACAATACAAATGGAGAGATGTTGTTTCAACAAACGATTGAAAATAATTTTGAATCTGATCTCGTGTTCTTGACGTATCACCAAACCATATTTTTTGATTTGCGTGTACAGCATTCAATAGGGAATCTTGAAGAGCAAAAAGTTTGGCTGCAGTATTGGGACTTTCCGCCAAATTCAGAATAAGTTTGCCTGTAGACGAGTCATATTCCTTAATGGGCAAGGGAGGAAGCAATATATTTAAATTTTGGAAGACGATAGGGCCATCTGCATAAGATAAGGGTGTAAGAGGTTTAAAACTTTTTTGAAGGGGTCCAAATTGGATTTTGCTGACTTCCACTTTTTGAATCGGAATCGTCCACTCCATCGACATCTACTTTCCCTTGGATATTCCGCTTAAGCCCTGGAAGGGTCTAAGCCTTCCCATCTATAGCAGGCTAGATGGATTCCTTGAATATTTCGTGGAGGGGACAACCCCATTCTGGAAAACGAACAGCCTTGCACGCAGCCTTAAAACAAGTGGCAGCCACGCGAGGTATACCTTTTTCCATTCAAATGAAAGATTTTTCCACAGGAGGTGTCAGCAAATCCGATACAGGCCAAATTAGTACAACCGCCGAGGATGAGGGTGGTGATGAAGGAGGATCAGATAAGGATAGTTTTCCGTATGAATTTTCACTTGTTCATATTGGCTTTGATATTGCCCGAATGTCAATGCAAGATAAGATCTATTTAAAACCAATTCTTCAGCGATGGAGTACTGGAAGCCAGGTTCTAGCTGGAAATCAAGGACGAGCGTCACGCATTTTAGTCTTTTATCACGCTCATCTATTTAGTACAGAATCCTATTTTCTCTTACACGGACTTCTTGAAAATAATTATGGAGATGTCTCTATTTGGATGACATCTGAACTTCCTGTTGCAGAACGTTTGTCTGATTACTTTATTGAAGTCCCTGTAAAGATTTCGAATGAGACTTCTATACAACCTTCGTGGCAACAAATCTTTCAAAAACGTTTGCTCGGATGGTCTGAGCTTCCCTTCCCCCATTTATCGGAAACAACAGAAATTCGTAGTTTCTTATACGAGTTACTGATGAGAAATTTACGATGGACAGATTGTGTGAATTATTTATTGGATGTTGTACTCCAAGTTCCTATTGCGCCCAAGAAAAAACAAAAAATCATTGAGATTCTGGCTAAACAAGAGGCAACTGCAGCAGGACAGACCATTCCGAGCTATCGTATTCCCTTGTTATGGGAAGCACTCTTCTTAGAAATTCGTGAAGCTGTTTCTCAAGATCCTATAGATGGAGGGACTTCCTCTAGTGTTGAACATTCTCGTCGAAAATGTAAGGCAGTTACAGACGCTGCCCCTGCTGCAGTGGGTGCCCGATCAACCAAGTCCAGAGGATCTGCTCACGTTCAAAAAAGAAGCACTTCAGGAGAGTTACTTTGATCCTCTCCGTCTTCGTAGAAATTTATGGGAAGAAGGACAAGATAGAATTCTGTGCAAATCGTGTTCCTTCGCAAAAGTCTTATGGATCCAACCTCGTGGCACTGCGATTGAACCTCCTTGGGAAGAATGGAGTCGTGTGTTTCAATGGATCGGATCTCCTCCTCCAGGAACGAAATGGCGCGTGTTTTGGTTTCCTGCTCATATTCAGCGAGTCTTACCTCCCAAGGGCAAAGAAGTAGGACCACAGAATATTAATGGAGGCTATTGCTATCCTTGCAATCCACACATTATAGTGGTCTACCGATATGAAGAAGCGACGCGTGTTCTTCTTCACGAACTACTTCACGCTGCCTGTACAGATCCTGTGAACGTTCCTCTTCCTTTGAAAGAAGCAACCACAGAAACGTGGGCAGAATTATTTCTGGTTGCGCTATGTTCAAAGGGCAACAAAGAAAAGGCTGCATCCTTTTGGAAACTCCAGAGCCAATGGATGGCTAACCAGAATGAAACACTTCGCAAAGATCACTCTGTATCAAGCATTGAAGACTATGCTTGGCGATATACATTAGGACGTGAAGAAATATTGCAGAGGCTTGGTATTTCCCTTCCTGTTCCACGCATAGCCAAAGGATCTTCTTCACGTTTGACGCATCCCTCCCTCTGTATCTAAGATATCTTGTACATCTTGTGGCAAGTGATGAAGAAGAGGTGTAATATCATAGGCTGTAGCCATTGTTAGAACTTTTTCCACGAGCAAACGTGTAGGGTCGTCTTGTGAAGATAAGCATTGAATAATTTTATAAGAAGAGTCATTTTCATCAAGCATATTGGACTGGAGGAATTGGCTTGGATGAAAACATCCAAAGGATCCAGAAAAGGAAGAAAGTTCTTGAGCAAATGCATCTTGGTCAAGAAGCTTCTCTTGTTGAATCCGTTGAAGTACGCGTTGGAAAAAAGCGAGTGTTTCGTCAGTACAGCGAATCAGCATACAACCAATGTTATACGGCTGCTTTGCGTGAATTTCATTCATACACGTGATATCGTTTCTCTCGTAGATCTGTAGATCCTTCAACGAAAATTCTGGAAGGACAACAAGATCTACATCTGTAAAGAAAAAGGTCTTTCCAAGATGTTTTTGAATGTATTGAACGATAACATAGATTTTGATAGGTATGCCTGATAGAAAATGTGTTGTTGGTGTTCCAGTTCGTCGTTGAAACAGATGTTGTTCTGCAAAGACAGGCTGCACGTGAAATCCTGAAAGATCGTGGATGCACGAATACAGCAATTCATGAAAAAATCGGTATCGGGGAGACCAGACATAAAGCCAATCCATCCTTCCAGAGAGACTGGATTTAAAATTGACAGAGAAACCGAAACCAAACCAGAAGTACAAAGATACATGGGAATAAAAGGCCTGTACTCGTGCCTAAAATCTCAAAGTCATCCGATATCCTTTGATCAGATTCCCGCTGCAAAGCTAGGCTTAGATGCCTATCCTTTCCTCTATAAATTCAAACACGATCTTGATAGTTGCCTTTCTCTGTTCAGCACCTTGGAATCCGCAGGCCATACGTGTACGATTTATGTCGATGGAAATCCACCCCAAGAGAAGCTTGAAGAGCTAGCAAGTCGTCGCCAGCAGCGTGAGCAAGCGTATAAACAAGCCGAAGCATTAAAAGCCTTTCTCGAGGATCCTGAGAAGTCAGGAACGTTAGATGCTTCAGCAAGACACATTCTTGAAAAACAAATTCACGCATATCAAGTTGAGAGTTTTAGTATCAAAAAAGAGTTACGAGAATTATTTATGCATCGAGTAAAGAACGAAACCAAAATTCCGATCGTGTTGTGTGAAGGTGAATCGGATACTGCCTTGATTCAAGCAAGTTTAAAAGGAGAAGTTGATATTGTCATTGCAAACGATATGGATCTCTTTGTGGGAGGTGTAGAACGTCTTTGGATTCTTGGCAAGACGAATGCGGATCCTCTGTTTCTGGAGTTTCTCCGTTCAGATATTACTCGTCATTTTGGCTTGCGTTATCAATCGTGGAGAGATATTGCCATTCTTGCAGGATATGAAAAGGTACCGCAGTTGAAACGGACGTCTGTGCAACAAGCCATCACGTGGATTCGCTATTATGGATCCTTAGAGAATCTCTTATCTAGACGCCCTGAATTGTTGCAAGCAAATACACTCCAAGAGTTTCTTGATGCAAGACGATTCTTTTAAAGAAAGGTTGAGGCATTTCAAACAAAAAATAGTTTTCTTAAGAGGGCTACAGCTATTTTTCATTCTACGAGAATCAAAAATAGCGGTCAATGTGGGTTACGATCCCACTACCTCGCGGTTAACAGCCACGCGCTCTACCAAGTGAGCTAATCGACCAAGACGAAGACCAAATTACTCCTTTCCACCACTCTTCGGGAAGAAGAGTTTTTCGGAAATTTACCGCAGATAAGCCTTGTCCAAGCAAATCGTGCCTCCTCTTGTCTGAGCCACGTTGCTGCATCCTACCAAGATCGTACCATCGTTGCCGAAGGTAGCAAAAAAGACTATGTAAAGTGTAATGGCAATGATGACTACCCACGCAATCGCAAATGCCTTCATTCTAATGTTTACGTGTATATTTTCTACGTCTGCGTCTTGTTTTCTTTGCTCCTCCAACCGCAGCCTCTACAACATTTATAGCTATCTCTGCAGCAAGGGGTGGAATCGTTACTTTTTTCTGTTTCCGTTTTGTTTGATGTGTTTGCTTGTGTTTACCACCATTTAAGGGTTCCACTTTTTTTAGACCCAAGGCAATAGATGCTTGAGTTGTTTTGGGTAATTCAGAAAATAAAGTTCTTGCAATAGGTTCTTCTTGATTCAATATTTTACCTGCGGTGATTGAATTGGAGACTTGATGTTCGGCTTCTTTGTAAGCACTAAAAGGGATGGCCCTATTCTTTGCTATTCTTTTTACAAGAGATCCCTGTTGATTCAAAATTGCTGTAGATAATTGCTGACGAGTGTTGGGTGTCATTGGTGCTTTCTTTTTTGCTTTGAACATCTACTACTTCAAAACAACAAAAAAAAGAATTGTTGTTTTGGGTTAGTTTTTCTTTTGTTTTTTTTTTATAAGATTACTTCAAATCACTTAAGCGTTAGGCGATTTACGCCGTCGGCTTCGCTTCTTTGATGTAATGCTTGTTGAGGTACTTTTGGAGATTGAAGTAGGTGAGCTGATCCGTTTCAGGAACTTGGAGGAGCTTGCGGAGAGGAGCGTCAGGCTTGATGTCGTGCTTGACTTTGAGGTTGTGGGTCTTGACATAGTTGTTGAGTTCCTTGGTGACATTGGAGCGGGAGATGAGAGTGCCAGCGGGCTTACCGAGGAAGCGGCAGAGTTCATCAGAAACCTTGGTAGGGATTTCAAAGATGGAAGGACCACGCTTGGCACCTTCTTCGCCTTCCGCGCGTACACGGCGTTTGCGACGACGAGCATCTTTGATTTCGCGGTGAACACGCTTATCAAGACGCTTGACTTCAGTGATCATACCACTGATGGTTTCGCGGAGGGAAGTAAGAGTGGTGAGGACGGACTTGAGGTCTTCATCAAGAGTGGTTGCAGGAGCAGCAGGCGCTTCAGCGGCAACAGGGGCAGAGGCAACAGGCGCCGCAGGAGAAGGGGTAGGAGCAGCAACAGGTGCAGGAGTGGAAGCGGCTTTGCGACCAGCTTTCTTGACTTCCGTAGCAGGGGCAACAGCGGCAACAGGGGCTACAGGAGCAGGGGTAGCAGCAACAGGGGCAGCAGGGGCATCATCAGTCTTCTTGGCAACACGTTTGGCCTTGGTGGCAGAGGAAGCAGTAGCGGAGTTCATCATACTAGTACCGGTGGAAGAATTCATCTCAATTAAACGCACTATACCTTCCCCTTAGGACCATTGGCGAGTCAATTTTTATGGGAAACCCTTCAATTTCGGGACCCGGGCTCACACGTGGAACTTTTTTTTTTGAACGGCTCCGGGAGAATGACGGCTACCCGACGTGCGTTTAGATACCAAGAGAAAACTGCGTTTCTGGCTCTTAAGGGTTCCCGGATTCGTTCTGAAAGGTAGGAATGGAGACCCTTGAGCTACGCAAATGTGCCAATATCAAGAGCAAGAAGCATAAGGATCAACCTTGTGTGCTTGCAGCGACGCACGGAGACTATTGCTCTCGCCATTTCAAAAATCCCACCCGATTTATACAAGAAGTACAACGATTGCCCGATCGAGTTATGACACGATCGGGTCATACGTCAATTCAACGTATTCAAAGAAGGTGGAGAATTTGGTCTTCCCGTAATCGTTTTCGTAGACAGGGACCTGCAGCCAATGCTCGTGATCTAGCATCCAATCAGACAGAAGTCTATAGTCTAGATTCTCTTGACTCCATTCCACAAAGTTTCTTTTTTTCGTTTGCTGATGAGACGAAAAATATTTGGGCCTTTGATATCCGCTCCCTCAGTCATCTTGTAACCGAAGGAAGTGAAATCGTCAATCCTTATACACGAGGTCTGATAGACTCTTCAGTTCTAAAGAAAATTCACACACGAATCGTCTGGTTAAGAGAACGCAAATTTCCTATCTTGTATGCGACAGGTGAAAATATGACACAAGAGCAAATTTGGAACCAAAAAGTTCTAGATGTGTTCTTTAAAATGGAAGCTCTCGGCTACAGAGCGTCGTGTCGCTGGTTTGATGAGATGAATCTGACTGATCATATGCAGTTTTATCGCAGACTGCATCGTCTTTGGATGTACCAATTAGGCTTAACAGCGATGGAGAAAGAAGCGATCGTTCCAGGATACAATGCAGGTATGACCAAGTTGTTTAAACAAAGCCCTGATCGTCTTGAAGCGCAGACACACGATCTTCGTTGGTGGAGACGGGCCAATTTAAATCTGATCTTAGAGTTTTTAACGCGGGCCCCTCAGAAATCACAACAAGGGTTGGGCGCTTTGTATATCTTAATGGCGCTTGTGCAGGTCGTACCGGAAGCTGCAGAAGCCTATCCGTGGGTCAGAGAAAGTTTAGGATATTAAGCCTTATTAATCAAATTTTTCAAAGCAGAATGATCAGGAGAAATATTTTTTAATTGCCGTAAAAGCCCTTGAATATGATCTCTTAATACTTGTTGTCTATGATTTGATTTTGGAATTCTTTTTAATGTTTCAAGTTCTTTTTTGTCATTTTCTAACTTCTCTGTAATATTCGCGATTTTATTCAACTTATCTTCTTCTTCCTTTATCATTTCATTCCCTTGTTTACCTTCTTTTATTTTACGTAATCCATGTCTTACATCAGCTATGAATCTTGTTAGAGGATTCTTACCGAATGTTTCACCACCTCTCTGCTTACGAGTCTTCAAAGCCTTTCTATGCTTCATCTTGCGGGTGCGGAGCTTGCGAAATCGGGTTGCCATTTCTACTTAGATTGGTTTTTTTTTGTAGATCTCCTCTTTTGTTTTTGTTTCCGTGTACGTCTTCCTCCCGCATTCGCTGCAACGGGAGCACACTCATACTCTGTAAGCAATTGTTTTTGAAAGACAAAAGTATCTAGAAACTCTTCGCTATCGATACGCGTATTCTTGGGTAACCGATAGACAATACTTCGTCTGTGAGATAATTCGTACAATGTCTCGTACTCGTTCTCTTCAAGAACGGATGAACAGCCAAAGAGAAAGAGAAAATACATAGGTTTTTTGCCTGCAATCGTGGGCAATTGAATCGTTCCTCGTAAATAGTCAAAATACTCTTCAAGTGAAGGTGTATCGTCTTTGTTGACATAGTCTATATCATCTATAAGAGGAATGTACTTCATTTGATCTTTTGAGTCAATATCCAGATACATAGTTCCCATTTGATAGGTATCATCCTTCGCTGCTTGATTTTTATTTTTTGCAGGGAGATTTCGGAGAGTATTCGTGGCTCGGCTCATTTGATAATTCAGCATTCGCATCCCTGGAGTATAGATCTGCAGATCTAATTGATACTTTTTGATGGCTTTGCCATCTTCAAACTTATCGTCTGTTTCTATTTCCACGATGGGTTGACGTCCTAAATTTTCAATCGTCACAGAATTCAGAAGACTTCGCATAATTTGTCGTTCAGCGAGAGGTTCATTTACTTTGTCTTGTTGATTGTATACAGGCTCTGTAAAATTCTTCATTATATTTTTATGGGATTGAATATTGATCAGAGGGAATCTTGCATTGGATCGGTGAAGTTCCATAAGTTTTTGTAAGGCTTCTATATTGAATGTAGTGTCATCGTTAATGAGTTCTTTGCAGATACTAGTGACATAGTTGTTAATTTCATCTTTGTGTACAGCTTTTAAAATACTGCCAGGAGACATAATTGTAAAGACGAGAAAGTCAGGAGGAACATCCACGAAATCAATAAAATTATTCATTCGAAGAGTAGGATATTTTTCTTTTATGGTAGTATTTTTCAAAAGAATTTTTGTAAGACCCATATGATACAAACTTCTCACAAAATAATACAAGTGATCCTTTGTGACGAAAGGTTTTATGTCTACATTTGCATTGTTTTTGAGAGGCAGTTCAGGCAAGAAATCGTCTTGATAGAATTTTTTGGTTGTTCCATTAAAAAATATACATTTCTTTCCTTTAAAGGCATCTTCACATCCATAATAGACATCTCTCTTTATGGAAAGAGCATTTGGAAAGGCTACCATAATAATATTGTTATCTGTATTTCCTTTCACATTTCCTATATAGGTATAGATACGAGTATGTGTTGTAGAATTTTCTAACAAAAGAATTTCAGGTTTATTTTCTTTGTGTCGAATCACCTTGTATTCACCAGGGGGATAGATCATTTCCAAAGAAGATCCCCATAACACCTCAAATCCTAACGACATATATAGACGCAAACGGCCTTGCTCTGTCATACGAGTTGTTTGATCTGAAGATACGTATAGATTGAACTGGGATATATCTTGAAAAGTATTATCTTTTTTTATGTTTTCTAAAAAAACCTGGAATGCATTTTTAAAGTCATAATGAGGATTTTTTGCAACACTCCAGATATCCATACATTTCTTCGATTGGTCATTATTATAAAAAAATGATAGCATAGCTATCATAATGATATTCAATGTATCTTCTTTCACTTCGTGGAGAAGAACTAAACAAGGATTGCTTCCTGTTGGAATGGTAAACTGAGGATGAATGGGTGGAAATGTATCATACACAAATTGGTTTCCCTGTAACGTAATTCCTGTATTCTGACCAAAGGCTTTGCAATGGATATAATCCACGATCTGCAGAAGTTTGCTTCCAATAGTTTTTGTAAAATCATCAAGATTTGTATTAAAAAAAATAGTAGAAAGGCTTACGTTTGCATTGGATGGAATGACTTCTGCATCAACATCCATCGGTACAAAAGCATCATATTCTGGATTTTCGTCAATTTGCATACGATCATTATTTTGTTGACCTTGCATACGCTCTACTTAACGGAGCAAACTTAAATGCGAGCCTGAAATGTAGCGAATATTCTTATATCCCTTCGCTTTTAGAATATCTGCAGCAGCTCTTGCTCTCTGTCCTGTGTTACAATAGACTAAGATTCCTTTGTCTTTCTGAGGAATCTTTGTTTCCACTTCGTTCGCTAAGTTTGCTGTCGGAATATGAACCGCTTCAGGATAATGTCCTAGATTGTATTCAAGATCGGTTCGAACATCCAAGACTATAGGAAAGGTTCCTTTGGCAATTTCTTGCTTAGCCTCTTCTGCAGAAATCCATAAAGGGCTTGCAAATGTATAATAAGCAACCATAGCAAGTGCGATTACTGCTGCAAATGCTAAGATAGTAAGAATCTTGTTCCTGGGCGTCTTCATTCTAGTTTAATAAATATTATTCGTTGTCAAGGAGCTTGTTCCACCCACACGAGGAACACCTGCCTCCCCATAACGTCGTAATTCAGAGTCTATCGGTTGAGGAGGATACAAAGAACTCTGAGGATAAGGTGTATTGCAACCTGTACAGAGGGAAGGTTGAGCAGGATTGGGAAAGTAGAATTGCAAACACGATGCACATTGAAGAGCAGCAGGGACTTTTGCAGTATTGGGAAGATTAGGCAGAGGACAGGTGACACCTCCTTTGACATATTGTCCGCTCAAATCAATCGCATATCCGTTAAATTGAGAGTAATCTGGACCACAACAGATAACAGCCCCAGCATTTTTCATTGCGACACGATTTTGCTGATTTATATTTCGAATGTCATTGGTAACAACAGATGCGCAGCACGTGGGAAGTTGCCCATCAGGATTATAGACATTCGCATAAATAGCACGATCTGTAGGTCCTCGGACTTCGGATCCAGGAATGGCAAGTCTCTGGGGTACAGGTGTATAAAGGACTTGAGATGCTTTGGCTTGATTTATATAAGTCTGTAAACTGCAGTCTTTTGTTTGTTGACGGCTCAAGAATCGTTTGGACTCCTGTTGTCTCCGCCAGATAAGTTCTCCTTGACTCATTGCCATAAGGACTCTTTTCTAGGAGGATTCAATAAAAAAAAGAGGAGCAGAGGGGAAGGTGGCCATGGGGGGGGAGGCAGGGACCAAAATTGAATTTTTTGGCGGCATTTTGGGGAGGCATAGCGTGTTTAATTGATATGTCTAAGCTCATTGTTAAGATCTCTGATTTCAGTACTTCGAATCTCTCTATCGGTCCTATGAAAAGCCTAGAGTCCGGGGGTAAGATGGCGTCTCTCTTCTACAAGTACGGAGACAGCTCATCAGGTCCTCTCACCACTCAGGTTGGCTCTCTCAGTCTTCCTTATGGTATGAATGTCTTTGACAAGGCAGGTCCTGTCAAATATTCAATGGATCTCTCTCTTCGTGGACACGATGAAAATGCGAAGGTGAAAGCGATTTATGATGCGTTCCAAGCTCTTGATGAATGGATGATTGATCAAGGTGTAAAGAACTCAAAAGCCTGGTTCAAGGCTGATCTCAAGTATGATGTAGTCAAGGCTTTCTACACTCCGATGGTGAAAGTCGCAAAAGATGCGGAAGGCAACCCCAAACCCTATCCTCCCACCTTCAAGATCAATCTTAAAAAGAATCAGGCCAACGACCAGTTTGATGTAAAAGTCTACGATGATCAGGCTCGTGCCTATGAAGGTGTTGCCCTTGAAGATCTGCTTGTCAAGGGTGCAATGCTCACCACTCTTATCCAATGCACGAGTGTCTGGTTTGCAGGATCCAAGTTTGGTCTTTCTTGGAAAGCCAAGCAAATCCGGATGGACAAAGTCCCTGAAAGCATCCGCGGCTATGCTTTCCTAGATGATGATGATGTTCCTGCTCGCTCATCTACTCGTGCTGCGCCTGCTCCTGCGTCTGTTCCTGGCACCAACAAGTTCTCAGCACTCAATGATGCGGAAGAAGAGGAAGATGATGATGAAGTCTTTGAAGCTCCTGCACCCAAACAGAGTGTTCTCGCTGCGGTAATTCCGAAGGCTGTTCCTGCACCTGCTCCTGCACCTTCTGTGGATGATGAAGGGGAAGATCACGAACCCATTCCTGTTCCCAAGAAAGCAGTTACCACCAAGAAAGTTGTGGCGAAAGTGGCCACCAAGAAAGCCTAAGCCAATGACTTAAACTTCAAAACCAAAAAGAACTAGAGAAGTCTATGTGTCAAAAATCTAATGTTACAAAACGTTTTTTTCTCTTGGTGAATCATTCCCATCCTGTGCAGCAACCTCATATTATTTCTGTATTCAAGGAGACTCCCCAAGTAAAGCGTGTCTTTGACACTACCAAATTTTCACCTTTTTTATTAAAATCAGATGTTGTTTTGCTTGGGAAATCACCTTCTCCCACAGGGAAGGACTTTCTGATTCCTGTTGAGATTCCTCGTGATTGGTTCTTCCATTAAATTTGAAGCAGCGTTCTCCGTGGTCCCCGTGTAGAATGATCTCTTCCCTCCATTTGCCAAATGCGTGCCTGAAGAGGATTCCTGCTGTAATGACGCTTCCCTTAATAGATGTAAATCTAGAAGGAAATCGTCTTGTGGATCTAGAAGGTCTTCCTATGAGTGTGAAAACGCTCAATGTGAGTCATAACTCTCTTTTACAGGAAGGTCTCTTTCTTCCCTTTCCATCTCTTGAATCCTTGCAAGCAAAGGAAAACAAGATAAATATCTATGATGAAGATGATTTTGTAATGTGTTTTCCGAGTTTAAAAGATTTAGATCTGTCACAGAATCGTCTTCGTCATACAGGATTTCTCCGTGAGTCTGTTCTTGAAGTTCTTAATCTTTCCTGCAATCACATTTCATTGCTCACAGGGCTCCCCTCCACTCTAAAAACACTTATCGCGGATACAAATGAAATTAGTATGGTGCAAAGTCGTCTTCCTCCTTCACTCGAAGTTCTCTGTTTAGGGTACAATTCTCTTCGGTATGCAGGCCTTTCCTTAAACTGGCCTTCTACACTCCGTGAATTGCATCTAGATCACAATGCCATTGAACGATTTCCCCGAAAGTTGCCTGATTCTCTCCAAGTTCTGACACTTTCTCATAATCAATTAACAGAGCTTCCTTTCCATCTTCCTGCATCTCTTCGTATCTGTTTGGTAAATCATAATCGCATTCGGCAGATTCCTTCGTTTAAGAAACGTCTCATTCTCTTTGAGATAAATGAAAACTGCCTGACCGAACATTCTGATGGATCCTTTGCGACGCATTTTAGTGCAGAAAATAATTGGAATACAACGGATCATCACAATGCTCAACGAATCATTCGTGCTTGCTGGAAACGATATGTCTTTACACTTCGTTTGCGGCATTTTAAACGGACACATACACTCAGGGAAGAGCTCTTTATCTTGAGTATGAATCCAGAGCGATGGGAACAAATTGATGCAATTAGTGCAGAATGGAGGCGCTCTTAGGAAGGGCCTACACCACATCCACAACCACCTCCACTCGGGTTGAAGGGATAAGGATTCGCTTCTGCATCTTTGGCGCAATAGCATTTTCCTAGGTTTTCTTCCGTGACAATGATCGCCCGTTGATCTGTGGGTTGCGTACGACGGACTACGAATTGACCATTCGGTGAGTCAATCTCAGCTTGGAGAGCGGTGGCAAAGGCTGCTAACGCTTTGGCTTGTCTGCGCTTTGTTAATAAAGAGGAATCAAAATTACGAGTTGACATTTCTGGTAACCCTGGAGAAAAAAAAAGGACTTAAGAAGGAAATGGAAGTACTGACGACTTCACTCAAAGTTGTGGCAGGCATTGCTGTAGTAGGAGCCATTCTTGAGACCTTTGTACCAGGCCTCATTTCCAAACAAATTCAAGAAAATTTATCTGCTCTCACGATTGGATTTCTTGGAATTTTATTCAGTTGCTTGTTTTTGATGATTTTTTTAAAGCTTCGTATCCGGGAAGGATTTGAAGACCCTAGTTATATAACAAGATGGAAGACGATGGTGGATACCAATAAAGTCAAGGAGGTTTGTGATTTGTACACGGAGATGTATGAAAAGATATTGTCTGTTGAAAAAGGCGCACCTCCAGACAATGTGAAAACAGATGCACAGGCCCGGGAAGCAACCGATGCAAAATTCAAAGGAGTAATGACCTACTCTGCTATCAATTGTAAAGAGGTGGAGGAGATTCAAAGCAAAGTGAATTCTCCCGATGGATTTTATCTTGCCATCCAAAAAGCACCCGATATCTTCTTCGCTCAAGTCTATGATACTGCCTTGGGGTGTCGTAGTCTCCTCATTCAAAATCTCTTAGAAAAACAACAAGCCGATCAACGTCGCAAAGAAGCCTTCCAAGATTTATGTAGTGATACCGCAGCACAAGAGCGTCGTGAATTCAAAAATCGCAAACCTTTGTCTGAAGAAGCACAAAAGTGTTTTTTGGTAGAAGAAATTCCTCCTGAGAAGAAAGCCAATGCTATCTTTTTGAAGTTGGACCGAATGGATACAGCCCTTTCCAATTTCAAGAAGATGAAAAATACAGAAGAACCGCTTTCAAAAATCTTGGAGGATTGCGCCTATTACAAAAAAGAATTAGAAAAAGAAGCCAAAGAAGCACAAGAAACCTCCAACAAATACAACTTTAAATAAGCTTCCGTGTTTTCCGATTGGTTTTTTGCTTTCGTTTCATAGACAGCATCTTTTGTTTTTTCTTTTCACGTGCAATACGCTCAAATTTCTCTTTGAGCAATGTTGCATATCCTTTCTGATATCCTGAACACTCGATGGAAAATGCAGGAACGGGTCCTACATTTCCTTTCCGATGTAAGATTTCTGTCATCTCGACAAGCTTTTGACATAAACACGTCATATAAAATTGTAAGATCTTTTCATCTTTTGTGAAGAGAGCTAAGGCATAATAAAAGGTTGTTAATGTCTCCAAGGATGCAATATGAAGTTCATTTCCATCTGAAAGTGTAAAGGACACAAAACTATGGCAAGCAACTTCTTGTAAAATCTCCACAAAGGGCATTTTACGATAGGAAACAACAAACCGCTGAGGAACGATCTCTCCTTTGGCTGGAAGCTCCTGAATTGTAATATCTTCATTGGCAAAGATCTCTTTCAGACGCAAAGCATCCCGTTCCGCTTCAGGACTGATAAAAACAATCATCCCATTTTTCTTTAAAAACCACGTCATCGTGGGTTTGAATTTGCGTGTTTTACTCAGAAGCCAGTCATACAAAGTAATCACCTCAGCACCCATCAAGATACGTTTATTTTGGATAACATACTCCAAGAGGGCCTTCCGAAGAACAAGGGGCAATGTCACACGATTCACCAAATCGTAGGATTTGGTACGACATACTTTTGGTGGAAAGGCTTCATTTAAAAGAATAAGACGTTCGTAGACTTTGGACCAACGTTCCACCTGCCCACGAGGACGACTCAATTCTAGATACATCAGCATCCGTAAGATGTCTGCATCTGCATAATGAATTCCATCCTTTTCAACGGATCGGCGATACATCACTTTGTAGAGTTCGGGATCCAAGGTAGAAATGTCCGCAACAGGAACAAAGTTTACCATAATTTTGTGGGTTCCTTCGTGGATACCCACACGTTCAACAACATCTGGAAAACCTGCCTGTTGAAGATCTTTTACGATTTCTTGAATATCGGATTCAGGATTGGGTGTAAAAAAATCATAATCGGGCAGATCTTTTTGAGGATCATAAAATTTCAGACTGCGGGGTAAAATCGCATTGATGGCGGTTCCACCATAACACACACGACCTTTGCGCTGGAGGAATTTTGTAATAATATCTAAAGCGTATTGAATTTCAGGATTATGTGCAGATTCATATTTGATAATTTCATCAGCCTCTGCAGCAGCAGCTTCTAAGGCTTTTATCTGTTTTTGAATCGAAGGTCGTTCCAGAACATTCGATTTAAACTCGTAATCATAAATATCTTCTTCCATTCCTTTCTATTCTTACGTAGGAGAAGTAACTTGACCGCCATTCGCATTGGCTGCCGCTGATTGCTGGGCCACTTGGATAGGAGGAGCCCGTACATACCGAATCGCTTTGGGTTTGGCTTTCCAGGCCAACGGCCACATTCCTAATACAGATGTAAAATCAGCAGTATAGTCTGTTAAATAAAGAGGAACACTTTGAGCACCATAGGAATTGAGAATAAGTGTTGCCACCTCTTTGGAGGGGTTTTGGCCTTCTGGACTGATTGAAATCATAAAGGCTTCTTTGGTTCCATCTGTTGCAGTCTTTTTTGTTTGTGTATCTGTAGGCATTGTAACGTAGTAATTTGTACGATCAAGAATAGCACGTGCCTTTTCTGTCTTGCCAGGGACACCTGTCATTCCCATCGGTGTATCAGCATTGTTTTTGTAAATGCGAAGATGCACCCAGTAATCTAAATCTTCCTTCGGCGTATAGGTACGTTTGAAGTCACGGGTTGCTGTGCGGAATCCTGATGTATCGACATTGCAGAAAATCAGTAGTTTTTTCTCCAACTGATTTGTATTCACAAATAAGAGGTCATCTTGTCTACCTTGACGATTGTAGACCCCCTCAGGTGTTTGGGTTAAGAGATATGGAGTGAGAGGCGATAAACTGACAGCCACCTTCGAAAGGAAATTTAGATACTCTTTGGTACCTTCGGGTGGTGTGTTGACAAAATAGAGAACTAAAATGAGGGGATCATTTTTCTGGAAGACAAGATCACTCCACGCAACATCCGCAATCGTTTGGAACACTTTTCCAAGATCGCCAGCATTGAGGGAGCGAATCGTTCCAGCTGCATCACGGAACAACATACAAGGTGTATTTGCGTCAGGGAAAGGCTTGGCCATTGTATCTTTATCAAAGAAATCAATGGGAATCACTAAGCATCGTGCGCCCATTCGGAGGGCTGCTGTAACACCTTCTCGTTCATTGTAGACACCATTTTTGACGGGACCCAAAAAACCAGGTTGGATCACCGTAAGAGGCTGAAAGTTGATTAAACAATTTTCTTGCTCGCTAATTTCTTCATCGTTCACTGCTTCGAGCAATGTTTTTCTATCTTTGTATTGAATACTAAACTTGGCTTGCAGAGCTGCCACCTTCTCTTCAGTAATGGCGTTGATATTTCCAGCATTAGAGACATTTGATCGAGCATTCATAATGAGCTGGATGCAAAAAATAAATAAGAAAACAACAGCAACGATCAGAACCCAGAACAAGGGGTTTTCAGGTGATTGAACATTTTGAGTACTTACATTTCTCATAAAATTCAGAGCTTTTTGGGCTGCATTTTTGGTAGCATTGACAGCTTTTGCGGCAGTCGTTTGTCCTGCTTCTTGAACGGGTGCTGCGTTCATCCTATAGGGATCTGAGAGATTCGGAATCGGAAGGAGACCTTACGATCCATATTCCGCTTGCGCAGCATCGCGTGTAAGAATGCGGATTCCAAGTTCTTTTGCTTTCTTGAGTTTCTCAGAGGAATCATCAAGATCTTTAACAAGCAAGAGAGTTGTCTTTTTGGTGACGGAATTCACAAATTCAAACCCTGCGCGTTCCATTTTCTCTTGAAGGGCTTTGTCACGGAATCCTGTCAGACAGACAATACCTTTTGTTTCTGTTGGCTTTGGAGCAGCAGAGGGAAGAGTTGCAAGACGAGGATACGGAATTGCGGATAGATCTTTGAGACGCCACGTCTCATAAAGTTTGTATTGTTGGTGGAAACTGAGGAGAGCATCCTTGCTCCAGCCTTCGCAAGAAGTAAATGTAGACCATTGGCGGGGGTCTGGGTGGAGTTTGAAGAGAGCTTCTAGTTTGGACTCACCTACTCCTCGTGGCATCATTGAGCTTGCAAGCATCAATTCAAGCTCTGTGCAGTTCTTGATACGATCTTGAAGAGCAGGAAAGACCTTTGCTGACATACCTTTTCCAATACTGCGTTCCATATCTGCCTCCGAAATGGTAATCAGATCATTTGGTGTGTCTTTTCCATCTTTCATAAGTTTGGCCACAAGTCCAGGACCTAGATGCGGGATGTCCAGGGTCTTGGCAAAGTGTTCAAGACGTTTTTGAAGAATTTCTTGCGTGGTAATTCCTTCTTTCACTTTGTAATGGGAGGCCGTCTGGGAATCTCCATCCCAGAGTCCTTCAGGCAAGACAGGTGTTTCACCCACAGAGACAACCTTTTCAAGAGTGGGAATGACATCTCCTGATTTGCGGATAACAATCGTTGCTCCTTTGCCAATCGTATTGGCGATGATGAAACGTGCATTGTGTCCTGTGAGATATTCAATTCGCGATCCACCGATCGTCACAGGGTTGATTTGGATGCGAGGAATCCAATAGCCCTGATGACTGGCAGACCAGAGAATATCCACGACTTGGGTCGTGGCTTTTTGATCTTCCATTGGCATTTTGAAGGCACGCATATCCTTTGGATTGGTCACCTGATCTGATAGATCCTTGATAGGACTATTGTTTTCGGCAACAACGATGCCATCAATCGGATATTTGGAGAGATCACGACGCTGCATAAGATAACTGCTGAGAGCTGCATCACTCAATGTGCCTAGAATACAATGAACAGGAAGTTCAAAGCCTGCTTCCAGAAGCTTTTGGAATTGTGTTGCGCGTACAAGACCTGCAGGTTCCACAAGTTCATAGGCTACGAAGCGAATCTTTCCAAGTTGTTCAGGAATGGGTTTCTTTTGGTGGAGTTGACCATTGACCCAAGAGCGAGACAAGGTTCCATCAATCACAATCTCATTAGGGAGAACCAATTCACCACGAATGACCCAGCGCTCAGAGAATCCACGGGGAAACAAGCCGCTCAGATACGGAGCAAACATAGACACATCAACTCCAGTGAGCCCATCTCCTCGGAGATAGAGCTTTTTGGTTTTGGTGTCCCACAGCACGGAAATCCCGTCAAGTTTGTCTGAGAGAAGCCATTGTTTCACTTTGGAGCTGGATACGAACGACTCCACCGCACCTGTTCCAGGTTTGATTTTGTTCAGACTGGCCATCTTGTACTGCAGTTTGACAGCATTCTTTCCTTGAGGCACTGGGGCTCCAATTTGTGTCAGGAAAGGATGCGACGGGCACATATCTTCCAGTTGGTCTTTGAGTCTATCATATTCATCATCTCCAAGAAGAGTCCCTCCAGTGCCATTGTAATAGGCATCAGACGCACTTTTTAGAATATGAACAAGTTGATCAATCGAATAAGAAGTCATTTCAGCGGGTATACTCGATGAAATGACAGCGTTTGGTTCAAATTTTCTAACAACGTTTGACATAAGGTTCAAGAGCAGGAGTACGTCTTGCAAGCGAATTCAAAAAAGAACGAACTCCTCTCTGATAGGATGCACCTGTCATAAAATAATACAAGAGCATCAAACAAATGAGCATATTAAAGACATAGAGCCACAGAATGCGTTCCCATCCATCTTTCTTGGCAATGAAACGGATGATCCAATAAAATAAGAAGAAGCCAAATCCTGAAAAGATAATGGCAGGAGTTTCACATCCGAGAAATACAATGATATAGACAAATCCCCAGAAGACAATATTTTCAATAAAGAGAATAAGTGAGTCCCCTAAGATAGACATTCCTACTCTTTATTGAGATATGCTTCCATCGCGGCATCAAAAGCACTAAACTGCGTATGAATGGTTTGTCCTTGTTTGGCTTTGTCTTTTTGGGTTTGGGATTGCTTGCCCGTAGTAAAGATAGAGGTGTTATTGGGCAAAATGACAGGAGGGTGGACGAGGACTTCCTTGAAAAAATTGGGTGCCTGTTGAATGGCCCTTGACAAGGCTGCTGGATCTTTTATCAAAGTCGGTGCAGCAGGTACTTTCCATCGCGGTACTTCGCAAAGAATCTGTACCATCAAAGCCAAGACATCACGACGATGCTTTGCACTGATACGTTTATCGCCATTTTTATAAAGATCGCTGAGAGCTTGAAATTCTTCCGTCATACGAATCGTGTGTTTCGCAGCATATTCTTTATAGGCCTCTACAAACAACTGCAAGAGATAAAATCCTACATCTGTACGTTGTTTGCCTTTCAGTGAAGCAGGTCCTCTGTCTAATGTGCTTAATCCAGCTCCGTGATTCTCTTTGCGCAGACGAGCATCTTCATCTAAGAGCCAACGAACCCAGAAGAGAGCTTTTTCTGTAGCCGCTTCTGAGCACGACTTGAGAAGTTCACACGAGACGATATGCAAAGGGTATAAATCACTTTCCGATTTAAAGACACGACGCACAACTTCTGTTTCGGTTGCATTTGTACTGACGGCACGTAACCATCCTTCTCTGTGCGTTTCAGGGCCTACTTTTGGCCACGGAACCCGAGTCCTCATCGGGCACTCGCGGATGACAAAAATCAGCTCAGAGATACGTGTTTGAAATTCATCTGTTTTGTAGAGCGTATCATCATCAATCCGGGAGACCATCGCATCCAATTCACCAATGCGTTTTTTCAAGTACACAAAGATACGGGGAGATCCAATTCCAATATGTTCAATCGCAAAACTCCAAAGGGTTCGTATAAAAATAGAATACCCACCACTCACCACTAAATCTGTTGCAAAGTGTAAGGCTTTGCCTGTATTGACAAGACCACTGCTCATTAGAGCCATTTCCAATGCTTTTAAACAATCCACCGGCTTGTAGCCGCTGCGTGTGCGGATTTCAGGTTCAGGTGATTCTAAGACATTGGCTTTCACCAAGGACATTCTACTGATCTAAGGAAACTCCATCGGAAGAAGTTTCCTTAGATTGCATTCTTGCAAATATCTTAGTATTTGTATTTGCGGCTGACAACCCGTTTTCCTTTCATTGTCTTGCTATTGCGAGGAATGAGGCCTTTGGCTTTTAAAGACGCCTTCATTGTGAATCCGATAGACTCACCACGCTTCCATTTCTTCAAGTACTTTTTATTGCGCTTGGTTGCGCGATACCCACCTTTAAAGAGAGGACCCCCACATCCACATCCTCCTCCTTGCTGCAAGAGTTGATTGTAGCGGCCTCCACACCCGCAGGAACCTCCTCGTCTGGCTCCACCTCTGGCGTAGAAATCACAATAGCCTGTACCGACAAAGGGACACGCTCCGCAAACAGGATCACCACCACCACCCATACGTTGCATTCTACTTACGTTTGAGATGTTTTCTGGATTTGCGTCTTGTTCTACGACCACCATTTGACGCTAAGCTTTTCGGTGTGGTTTCATTGACCTCGAGAGAATCGTAGTCGTCTACAAAATTGTTTTGTTGCATCGGGGGAGTCATTTCCATCGTTTCAGATGCAGAAGATTTTCCCTTTTCAATGCTGATGCCATTGGCTCTGCGAACCAAAGTTCCTACGCGTTTTCCTTTGGATCCATTCTTTTTCTTTTCAAAGACATTGTTTCCTGGGGTCACATAATAGACTTTGCCTTTGTGCACAAGTTTCTTCATCGTCTTTGGGCTACCTTTGGGTGTGGGAGTTTGTGATGCATACGGAGGTGTCTCTGGTTCATAGGGAGGTGTTCGCGGTCCATTGTTCATTGGAGAAGGAGAGCGGGGTGTTTTGGGAGTTTTTCTTGCCATTGTACTATTTAAATTTGCCGTAGGCGTATTTGCAGAAGGCGATGAGTTCTTGTTCGTACGCTCTCCGTGAAATCGCATATGTTTTCCAGATTCATTGATGAGATTCACATTAAAACTAGAGATGCCTCCCCCTTGCAATCCACCGCGAGGAAAGACCGATGCAGAAGGCCATCCTGCTTGCATATCACAACCACACGAGGGGTCATTACCGCCTCCGCCCATACGTTGCATTTGCTCTACTTAGTACCCACAGGTTTTGGCGTAAATCCTTTTTTTTGCGGAGCTCTTGGGGGCATACTTTGAATGGTGTACATTACAATATTGGGCTGAGTGGGTCCATCCTCAGAAGAATGAATGCCATAGGTTGCATTGGCTTCTTGAACAAACCGCGATGTCATCTGTCGTTTTTGAAGTCGTCGTTTTGTCATTTGTTTTGTCTGATACCACTTGATTCCTCCGAGTAAGAGAAGAACTCCGCCGATCCCACCCAAGGCGCCTGCAATGGCAGGAGTAGTTGTATCTACTTGAGAGGCTGCTGCTCGTCCTATCGCCGCATAATCTATGCTTGGTCTGGCTGTTTCTGTTGTAGAGGGTGTCATTGATGACGTAGGAGTTACACTGGGTGTAGGAGTAGTTGTGGCTGATAC
>JACCDO010595442.1_pt1 | contig 44131 bp, 50 predicted proteins | sample 7446101 | NCBI WGS metagenome assembly JACCDO01 (sample SAMN15323440, study PRJNA562643) | freshwater metagenome | isolation source: river surface water | place: USA:Blue River Watershed | collected 2017-08-16 | reverse complement strand
GTTGTTCAAGAATTATTGACACAAGTAGTTCAACAGAATAATAATTTTTGTAAAGACGTGTTTTGTGAGATGAAGAACCAAATGGTTGAATTGGTTAAAAATAATCCGAACAATATAAACAATAATTATCAAACTTTGAATAGTAATAATTCATTCAATAAAACATTCAATTTACAATTCTTTTTAAATGAAACGTGTAAAGATGCGATGAATATAACAGAATTCGTCAATTCAATACAAATATCTTTAGACGATATAGAAAAGGTAGGTGAATTGGGTTTTGTGAATGGTATATCAAGAATATTTGTGAATAAATTGAAAGAATTAGATATACATAAGAGACCGATACATTGTAGTGATTTGAAGAGAGAAACTATGTATTTAAAAACGGAATCAGATGTATGGGAAAAAGATACAGAAAATAAGGACAGATTGAAAAAGGTAGTAATGTTGATTGCTGATAAAAATCAACGAAAAATATTTGATTGGAAAGCAGCTCATCCAGATTACAAGGACAGTGAATCTAAGACAAACGATTTTTATCTTCAAATAGTAATAGCAAGTACAGGAGGTAAGAATGATGCCGAAGATGAGCGCTTATATGATAAAATAATAAAAAATGTTGCAAAGGAAGTTACAATTGATAAAAAGACATTGAATAAGATATCTATTATTTGATTTTGAATAAGTAAAAACCCCCAAAATATTTTATATTATTATTTATAATAATTTAGAACAAAGAATGTGTGGAATATTTGGAATTATTACAAAAGACCCTGAAATAAATATATTTGATGAATTGATAGAAGGTTTAACACAGTTACAAAATCGTGGTTATGACTCAACCGGATTAGGATTTATCAATGAGGATAAGTTTTCTATATACAAAAAGGTAACTACAAATAAAAGTACTTCTTTAGAGCAATTAAAGGGTAAAAAAGATATAATAATAAATAACACAATTAACAAGTATGTTGGTATTGGTCATAATAGATGGGCAACACATGGTATAAAAAACAAGACAAACGCACATCCGCATACTTGTCAAACGGGCACATTTATGATTGTTCACAACGGAATAATTGAGAATTACAATCAAATAAAATCATTTTTAAAAGAAAAAAAATATATATTCTATTCTGATACAGATACAGAGGTAATTGTTAATTTAATAAATTATCATTATTATAATTCAACAACAGAAAATACTGATAAAACGTTTAATGCTATAAAAAATACGATTAGTGAACTTGAAGGGACTTATGGATTGATAATAATGAATATCAATGAACCGAATAAATTATTTGTAGTGAAAAATGGTAGTCCTATATTGGTAGGTATGACAGATGATTATGCTATAGTTACATCTGAACAAAGTGGTTTCTGTAATAAAGTCAACAATTATATTATTTTGAACAATGATGATATATGTATTATTACAAATGATACATCGAGTAATAAAATAGATATGAAAACATATCATGAGTATAAGAATAAAGATATAATAAAGGATTTATTTTGTCCTACTCCAGAACCATATCAATATTGGATAGAAAAGGAGATTAATGAACAACCGCAAACAATAATGTCATCTATCAATATGGGTGGAAGGATTAAAACGAGTTCTGAAGTGAAGTTGGGTGGTTTGGAAGATTATACACTTTCACTCAAAAATATAAATCATATTATATTACTAGGTTGTGGTACATCGTATAATTCGTCATTATATGGGTCATATTATTTGAAAAAACTATGTAATTTTGATTCCGTTCAAGTAATAGATGGAGCAGATTTTGATATAAATGATATAAATAAAAAAGGAAAAACAGCGTTAATATTAGTAAGTCAATCAGGTGAAACAAGAGATTTATATAGATGTATAGAAATGACAAAAAATCAGAATGTCATTACAATAGGAATAATAAATGTTGTTGATTCACTTATTGCGAGAGAAGTTGATTGTGGTATATATTGCAATGCGGGTAGAGAAATGTCGGTTGCTTCTACAAAAGTATTTACTAGTCAGGTTGTTTGTCTCTCAATGTTGTCAGTATGGTTTTCACAAATACAACAAATGAATGAAAATACAAGAATAAGAATAATAAGAGATCTACATAATTTATCAAATGATTTTAAGATAGTTATAGAAAATGTAATTGAAAAAGTAAAAGAATTAACAAAAAAATACAAAAATTATAATAATTTGTTTGTTTTGGGTAAATCTACAGATGAGTATGTTGCAAGAGAAGGTTCATTAAAGATAAAAGAAGTTTCTTATATTCATTCAGAGGCATATTCATCAAGTGCGTTAAAACATGGACCATTTGCTTTGTTAGATGAATATTTTCCGACAATAATAATAAATACTATAGAAGAACATAATTCAAAAATAAATGGTGTAATTGAGGAGGTTTATTCAAAAAAATCACCAATAATTTTAATTACTAATAAAGATTATAATGGATTGAATATAGATGTTATAAAAATACCATATAATAAGTCGTATAGTTCACTTTTAGCAAATATAGTTCTGCAGTTATTTGCTTATTATTTTTCAGTAAACAAAGGAATAAATCCTGATATACCAAAAAATTTGGCAAAAGTAATAACAGTTGATTAATTTTTTTCTTCATTGTCTATTGTGACAATTTGAAGTCGTATTTTTTTCTTGAATTTTTCTTCATTATTAAATATATATAATTTAAAAGAGCATTTTTCAAATTCTTTCATGTCTAATTGACACTTTATATGAGACACCATTTTAAGTTCAGGTAAATACACATTATATTTATACATAGACAAATTATTATTATTATTATTATTTTTGTCAAAAACATAACCAGTGTATATTTTGTCTATTATATATTTGTGTTTTGAACATAAAGATAGCAATTCACAATCACTTTGTATACGTTTTACAGATTTCATTGTTTTATTTATGTATTCTATGTTGCCGATCCATTTATTATAAAATTCAGTAGCATTTTTATTATTCTCAATATCTAGTCCCAAACCTAAGTTGATTTGTAACTTCATCATATTTAACAAATCTACTACTCTTCTAATTGGACTAGTGATATGAACATATGCGTCAAGTGACATCAAATGATGTGATAAGTCTATATCTTTTTTAGAATTTAAATCAGTATAAATACAAGAAAAACTATTCCAATTTCGGATGAATTTTACGACATCAATATCATCAACATTCGTATCCACATCAACACAAGATTTTTGTATTGTTTTTCTGAAAATTCCATTACCAAAATTAATAAATTCTTTAGCACAATAATAGTTCATTAATATCATTAAATAAGATACAACATCGTGACTATCAACAATTTTATCATTCGAGTATTTATATTTTTCAGATATAATTTTAACAAAATCAAAGAGGTTCTGATAATCAGGAAAATCGAGTAAGTCGTCCTCTTCATAAACAAAATTATTGACAACCTTAATTTTTGCGTTGGCAAAAGAATGTGATAAAATAGTTCCTTTTCTGTCGAACACAATGTCCAAAACAAACGAAAGACGATCTTCGCCACACTGTAAACTACATAATTCATCACTCAAAATATGAGGTAGCATTGGTCTTTTTTTGTCTGGTAGATAAATCGTGGTAGTGCGTTTAGAAATAGAACCCCAGAGATTTAGCGCATTTAAAATAAGTGGTACATTTGAGATATATATGCTAACACATATTTTATCATCTGCGATATTTTTTATACTGAATGCGTCATCAAAATCTTTACTTCCTTGTGGATCTATAGAGAAAACATTGAATGACGAAGTTCTGTTGTTGATTTTATCAGATGAATTGGAAAAAATCTCATTTACGATGGTGTTGTTGGGTCTGTTATCAATTGATTTATGTGTGTCTTTATTGAGTTTTTGTATGGAAATATTGAGTTCTTTGCAATATAATTGATATTCATAGAAGTTTTCTAGGACATCTACTGGACCGATGATTTGATTAATTATGCCTTGTGGATGTTTTTCTTTCCATGTGTCGAAAGAAATGGTAACGTAGAGATTTGTGAATACTTTAGAGAACCCAATGTTTTTATTATCGTATGGAACAATGAAAGAAGGTAAATGAGTGTCATTTGGGACGCATTTATAGAATAATTTGCCTTGATTATTTTTGGTTGAACTTTGCCTGCCATATGTTTTGTTATCTTGTAGAAGTAGAACACATGGAATATTTTTACATAATCTAGTTGGTGAATGGTCTAATGAGAATTTTCCAGTATCGAATGAAAAAATGTCATTATTGAATAGTTTGAAGTTTGCTGGGTTATCAATCTGATCGAATTGTATTATGCTTAAATTAATGTTATCGCATATTTCCCAAGACGAGTAGTCTTTATTATTAATAGTTATTTTATACATTTATATAATAATTGTTTTGTCTTTATATCTTTTACATAATTGAATTTAGGAAGTATTTGAAACAGGAAGGTCAGAAATTTTTGTATCTGTTTGAATTGTTGTGGATTGTTCAGTCAAAGGTATAATATTTTTATCTAGAACAGTTGTTGTCATATTGTCTTGAATATTTTCGGGGGGTTTTAATGACAATTCAGATAATGGCGCTTTTTTAACAACATCTCGTTTTACATTTTGTATTTGAAGTGCGTACATAAAAATATGCGGAACAATAGCAATATTATTCATATAAGTTCTGTATCTGAAACAAGTTATGCTGCAATTTCCTTCGAATTTAATACTATACCACCAATATGCAGGAATATAAAGTGCTTTTCCACGTGTAAGGGAAAATTCTAGACACTTCATTTTATCAAAATCAGCGCTATATTGTGGTTGTGGTGTCCAAGGATTAACTGGAGATTTGAATTCAAAATTTTCATAATCATTATGTGGACTTAAATATTTGATACTTTTTGGAGGTGCCATTTTTACCTTAATAGAACCTTGTGTTACTACAAAATAATTTCTATAATTTAATTCATATCTGAAAGGAGTTATGACACCATTACTGCCCATCATAATATCATAATTACAATTAGAAACCATACAAGGTCTTAAAAATTCGTCATTGTACTGCATAGATTTAATTACTGATGTTTCTTGAAGGAAATCTTGATTGCTCTCAGAAAAGTAAGAAGAAGATTTGTCTTGATTGAATAGAGTAGATGCAGATTGTAATTGGAGAGGCATATATAATTCACTGTTTTCACTAGTGTCATTAATATTTCTGATTTTGATTTCGAAAGCAGGATAATTTGTTTCTAAATAAGTCTTGTTTGTAGTGTTGCATATTTTTTCACTTTCGTCAAAATCGAATAAAACGGGTTGTCGAATATCACATATTTCATCGAACCGGTCTTTAGAAACATTGTCTATATCATACATTTCTAAGTCATCACTAGTCTTATTGTGAAATTGAATATGTAGATATAAAAACAAGACTAAACAAAATATAAAGAAACCTATTATTATTTTCATCATTTTAGATATTAATATAGTTAAAAAATAATAATAATAAATTTTGTCATTTCTTACACAAAACAAACCGAAACATGTTTATTTTAATCTTCTAATTTAGGTGCTAAACAAAAAAGAACTCTGCTTTTATCACCTAAATCATATTTCATTTTCATTGGACATTCTCTCCCAATAGAAATCTCTACATTATCAGAAAGTTTAGTTGTTAAACACATTTTATGAACATAATTTAAACTATAAAACAATTCAATATTATCTTCTTCGACAACACTATATTCTTCTAAATCATCAATCGGAATTTTTGTTGACATTTCACCAACTACACCATTGACTGATAATGTTACATCTGTTTCACTTGATGAACAATTTACTTTAATAGTATCACCAAATGACATCATTTTACCAGTAATATCATATAATTTTTTTGCGTTAATTGTAATTTCGGCATCATAATCACCAGATTCAGGGACTTCTAAAATGTCTCCATCATATTCAGCAAGAGGTATTCTGAAATAATTACTGAATTCGCCTTTAACATTTTCTTTCACTTGAAGGTCAATAAGAATTTCATCAGGATTGCCTTCATAATGAATAATTAGTTTGTGATCTGTACCAGCAGTAGATAAAATAGTGTGAAAAATTTGCGGTACAATACAAATGTTATTGTTGTCATCATTGGAAAATTCATAAGTACTAAACCATTCTTTATAAATTTTAATATCGAAAAGACAAACATGAGATTTATCCATTCCTTGAATAAACAAATAATCCTTATAAAAAATAAGATTAACAAGGTTTGTAAAATTTTTTAATTGCGAAAAAAGTGCAACAAAAATATCTTTTTTAGTATCAGTGTCAATAGATAAGTACATTTTCTCTCTCTTTCCTATTTTATTAATCAGTTTTCTTTTTATATTGTTTATTATAGTTATAAATATATTATACATTTATATATAGTTACATATAGTTACATATAGTTACATATACTTACACTTTTATAATTTTTCCTCGTGTTTTCTTATCTAAAAAGAGAGAAATGATTTCGTGAATTTTGTCAAACATAAATGGGCAATTATAGAGGTAACATTGGTTTAATTTATCTGGAAAAATATTTTTGAATTGTTCACAAGAATTTATAATAAAATTATAATGTTTACTTATTTGTGTAAGTGTCATTGTTTTCAGACAAAAATGAACATTAAATGTTAGATTATTTTGTAATATGTTATGTATATTTTGAATAACAAAACTTAAAATATATGGATATGTTTCTTCATGAGCAATTAATTTGAAAAATTTATAATTTATTATTAGATTGTTATCTTTTATAATACACATTTTTCCAATACTTTTTCTATAAATTTCATCTGGTTTATCATTTGAATTACATATTTGAAAAGAATTTTCCTTATGAAAATATTCTATCATTTGTCCTATAACATCATTTTTATTCCCAAAACTCATTTATGATAATATAATACTTCTAAATATAATATCATAATTAATTTTTTATAGTTTTACTCAAAACAATTTCCGTTTTAATTTTCTTCAATAGTTTGTTGTTTCATTTCTGTTTCAATATATTCCTTTAGATTTGCTGATACATTTTGATAATCTAATTCTTTTGATGAAAGTGTACTGGCATCAATCGGTTCATCTTTTATTTCACTTGGAACGTCATATGTAACATATTCAATATTTGTTAATGATGAACCAAAACTGTCTTGATTATTTAAAACAGGTTGTTGTTGTGATTTCATAGAAATATCCATAACAACGACTTTTTGTGATATTTCACTCAATGAAGAGTTTAATTTTGATGTAGTATTTTTTAATTCTTGAATTTCTTTCTTAATATGTGAAATATCATTCATTAATGAGAATATTCTTGAGTCAATATCTTTTGTATCAAATTGAACAGATTGTTGTTGTGGTCTAGTTTCCAACACTTCTAATCGAGAAAGAATACTCATTACAACACTATTTTCAATTTCTCCTGGTTCTCTTTCACCAGAATAATCACCTTCTCCTCCCATACAGATACCCTCAGCATTCATTTTATTAATAAGAGTTTCGAGACGACCTAATCTCAATGTTGTTAGAGCAATTGCGTCTGAAATAGAGATTTTTCCTTTTTTCCCTCCTTGTCCTGATAAATGTGACCCTCCGACTTGTTGGTAATCCATTTCAGGAGGAATATATGGTTGTTGGTATGAACCATAATTTTGAGGTTGTTGCATGTATTGTTGTTGTTGTTGTGCCATAGAAGATGGTTTACCACATTGTTGAGGAGCGCATTGTTTCTGCATACCTTGTGGTGGTTGCATATTTTTTTGAGGTTGTTGCATGTAGTGTTGTTGCTGTGGTGGAGGTTGTTGCATGTACTGTTGTTGTTGTGGAGGAGGTTGTTGCATGTACTGTGGTGGAACCATTTGTCTTTGTTGTTGGAACATTTGTGTTGAAGTTACAGGAACTGTTTGTCTTCCTCCTGGTGGTGGTGGCGGTGCTTGTTGTCCTCCAGCTCTTCTGTTAATCGCTGCTTGATTTGATCGACTACTCATTAAATATTATATACAGTTTGTTTTTAAGTAATTGACGCATTAATAATAAATTTATATATTTTTCCTAAATATATTATTTCATAAAATCATGTCCATTTATACAATCATGTCCATTTATACAATCATGTCCATCTTTATTGCTGGCCAACATATATAATCAATTACTTCAAAATCATCTATTTCATAATCATTTATATTATTTTTAACATTTTTAATATTTAATTTCGGAAAATCAAAAGGTCTTCGATTAATCAAAGTTTTTACAGCGTCAACATGTTGTTCATAAATATGAACATTTCCCATAAAATGAATAAATTCATATGGTTTAAGTCCACAATGCTTTGCCAATAAATGTGTTAAAAAACAATAACTAGCTATGTTAAATGGAACACCAACAGGTACATCACATGAACGCTGATATAAAGCACAACTCAATTTATCTCCATCATGTACGTTGAATTGACACAAAATATGACATGGTGGTAGCGCCATTTGGTCTAATTGACATGGGTTCCAAGCAGACATAATTATGCGTCTGTTATTACGTTTTTCAGGGTCTTTTAATTGGTCAATAATTTGTTGAAGTTGATCAATTCCTTTGTAATGAGTTTCATCTGTCATAGGTTTTCCAGTTAGGCAGTCGTAATCGGCATTGAAAGAACGCCATTGGAAACCATAACCAGGTCCTATAACACCTTCAGGATAAGTTTCAAGACCTCGACTATCTAAAAATTCTCTACTTGTATTTCCATCCCAAATATGAACACCTTGTTTTTGTAATAATTTAGCGTCAGTTTCTCCACGAATGAACCATAATAATTCTTTTAGACATGTTTTCCAAGCAACTTTTTTACATGTTAAAATAGGAATAGTATTGTCAGTCAATGAGAAACGCATATAATTTCCAAATTTGCTGATTGTTTCACCATTACGACCATTTTCGGTAAATCCTGTTTCTAATATATCAGATAAAATATCAAGATATTGTTGTTCCTCGTTATTGAATTCGTAAGCATTACCATTACCATACATTGTCATAAGTTCAACAAATGATTGTCGTATAATATTTTCATAATAGTCGATAGTATTTGTGAAACTTTTGAAAGTAAAATTATGTAAAGAGTTCATTGTAAATAACAATATTCCTGGAATAATAAGAATATTGAAAAACATTGTTATAAGATTAAAGCAAATTACAATAACATTATTAAAAAATAAATAAATCATTAATTGTATAATTATTTTAATAAATAAATTATCTTTAACTCTTTTTTTGTAATATTAATTTCTTCTTATAAATCATATGGAAAGTTTAGAAGAAGGATCGAAATCAAAGAGTTTCTTCAAATATGTTTTTAATTTTAATGATGATTCAAAAGCAGAATTTATGAATGTTATACAGTATTCATTATTGTCGGTTATTCCAATTGTTATTATGAATAAAATAATGCAGAAATATGTTCCAGATGCCGACGATCAAAAGGGAACTTTAGAAATTTTAGCAGAAGTAGTTCTACAAATAGTGTTTATTTTTATAGGTTTTATAATAGTAAATCGCATAATTACTTTTGTTCCAACATATAGTGGAGAGAAATATCAAGATCATGTTTTTGTGTTTCAACCAGAATTAGGTTTTATAATGCTTATATTAAGTCTTCAAACAAAATTAGGAGAGAAAATTAATATTTTAGTAGATAGATTGAGTGAATTGTGGAATGGAAAATCTGAAGATGACAAGAAGAAAAAGAAGAAGGGTGGAAATGTGAAAATAACACAACCAATCTCACAAGTATCTAACCAGCAAGCAACAACACAAGCAATGTATACTGATGGAACATCAATAAACAATTTACCAGTTGCTGATATGAATATGGGAACACAACAATTACCAAATTATGATAATATGCATCGACCAGATAATACACCATTAGTGAACGCAGCAACACCAGGAATGGAAAATTTTGGTATGATGTCTAATGAACCAATGGCAGCAAATTCCGTTTTAGGCGGTGGTGCTTTTGGCAGTTGGTAAGTCGACAAATAAAACACGTAATTATGATTATATAAATATAAATAAATATAAATAAATAATGTCAATATAATATATCTAATATATGGACATTAAATATAACAAAAAAGAACATAAATCCGAATTAGATGTGGAAAAACTATTAAATGCTCTAGAAAATGAAACGAATGTTTCTGTATTTAATTACAGTACACGAACACTAAAAGAAATGAATTTTAAAATTTTAAAAGAATTACCATTACCGAGCAATAAAATACTCGAATTATTGAAAAAACTAAAAGGATATAAATATGTTGATGAATTAGATGATTTGAGACATGGTTCTTTTTTACGTTGGATACAAATAAGTGATGGTGTAGAAAAATTCGATTTAAAAAAAGGTGGTGTTTTATGTGATATTAGAATAACAAACAAAGGTATACAAATTGTTTGTAAAGTTTATAGTTACAAACCTTGTCATATATCATTTATGATGGATGAATGTATGATATTTCAGAAATTGACTGATCAAGAAAATATAATTTTAACAGCATTAGATAGTTTAGAAAAATGAATAATTATTTTTGTAAAAAATACGAGTGTTGTTAATAATTTTATATCAAGATATATATATATATATAAAATGACAGTTATAAATAACATCGAAATTGATAATGTATATTATAAAAAAAATCTTACAAAAGAAGCAATATCAAATAATTCGCCAATAGAAAAATACTTGCATGTTATTATGGTAATATCTAATCCTTGTCAATATGCGATTAGATACATCTTAGCGAGGGATTTTATACAAAGAATGGAGTGTGAAAAATATGTAAAATTATATATTGTTGAGTTGGCATATGGTGATGACAATTTTTATGTAACACAAAAAGGTAACCCAAGACATCTTCAAATTAAGACTGATATTTGTCCATTATGGCATAAAGAAAATATGATAAATATAGGAGTAGAACATCTCTTACCTGATAATTGGAAAGCATTTGCTTGGATTGATGCCGATATAGAATTTGAAAATAATACTTGGGCATTAGACACGCTTAAAATATTGAATGGTTACAAAGATATTGTTCAGATTTTCAGTCACGCAATCGATATGGATAAAAAAGGTCTTACTATGAGTACTTTCAATAGCGCTGGTTATCAATATGAAAAAGAGAATAAATATAGTGGGATTGGCCCAAATTATTGGCATCCTGGGTTTGCTTGGGCGTGTACAAGAAAGGCGTATAAAAAAATGAAGGGTCTATATGAAGATGCTATATTGGGTTCCGGTGATAATATTATGTGTCTATCACTTATCAATAATGGGTTGAAAGCAGTGAATAGTTTATCAACTGAAGGTTATAAAGAGACAATATCAGATTTTCAAAATCGTGTTAAAGATTTACGATTTGGATATGTTCCTGGTGTTATTCGTCATTATTATCATGGTTCGAAGAAAAATAGAAAATATACAGAAAGATGGCAAATACTTATTAATCACAATTATGATCCTAAAACATTTATCAAAAAGGATAAAAAACAATTTGGATTAATCGTTCCTAGAAAAAAATTTCCGGAATTGTTGAAGGAGGACATAATGAATTATTTCAGGGAGAGAAATGAAGACGAAGATTTTTCTTCGAAAGATTTCAATTATGTGAAAAAATAATATCTTCTTCTATATAGTCTTGTATACAACATAATGACCAAATTCATAAGGTCTGTTATTGAAATCATAATTTTTATCTTTATTTTGTTCAAGATATTTTCTTATCATATTTATAGTTCCTTTGTGTGAAACTATTAATATTGTTTTATTTTCAAAATCAGGATTAGTAAATATTTCATCTAAAACTTTGAATACACGTTTTTCCAACTCGGCAGGTGTTTCAAGTATGACATCATATTTATCATCTCTACCTAAAATAAGGTCGTCTTGTTGTACGGTTGAAATATATTCACTATTAAGATGCTTCAGTAATTGCTGCTGTTTTATATCATTTATACCATATACTTTTGGGTCCGAACGGAAATATTTGTTATATCTATATTCATACAATCCATATTCAATATTTATATCTTTGTTATATTTATCAGCGTAAGGAGTGACTGTTTGAAGTGTGCGTATAAATGGACTACTTATAATCATATTGATATCATATTTATCCAAATAGTTGACAATTTTTTTTGAACGTTCAATTCCTTTTTCATTTAATTCGGTGTAAAACCCAGGTTCATCTGGTCTGTCTCCGTGACGAAGTAATATTAATTTTATATTTTTGTTGTTTTTATCAGTGTTATCATAATAATATTCTGTTCCGTCAGGTTCATAATAGTAATAAAATGATTTATATAAAGCATATATAGAAATACAAATAATTGATAGGAATAATATTGTTTTGAAATATTTATAAAAGTATACGTAGATGTCCATTATATAAATAATCAAGTTAAAAATAATTATAATATGATTATTCTAGTTTTGTTTCATAGATTTTCTCGTTTTTTTTCCTAAATTTGTTCTTCTAACAGTTTTTTTCATTGACAGCATTTTGTTTCCAATACATTTAAATTTACCACGTGTCAAACCCTTTGTTTTAAATACACTTCTACTACAGATACCGATTGCTCGCGGTTCATCAGCAACATTTTTCTTTATTTTTTTTATACATCTACACAATTTATTTGCCATTATTCTCTCAGCATCCTTTTTTAATAATCTCTTTGACCGCGGTATTTTTTTACCATAAAATTCTAAAATGTTTTTATAATCAGTATCATTTAATTCGAAATTCATAATTGAAGTATAGTATATCTTATTTAATGTATCACAATATTTTATTTTTTGATTTATTTTATTATATTCTTATTATATAAAAAATAATTATAAAATGTCATTATTTAATAATGAAAAAATACCAAAAGTTGTCGTTTTTGATTTAGATGAAACTCTTGGATATTTTACTGAATTTGGTGTTGTGTGGTCATCTATTAAAGAATTTCTTATTTTATTTAAAAAAATAAAGAATGTAGACGCAATTATGTCTCAATCATTTTTCAATAATTGTTTAGAATTATATCCGGAATTTATTCGTCCAAATATATTGCCTATTTTAAACTATTTGAAACATAAACGCGAATCTAATGAATGTAATGGTGTTATGATATATACAAATAATCAAGGTCCTGATGATTGGTCAGAATTAATCAAAACTTATTTTGAACAAAAAATAGGTTATCCATTGTTTGAACGTGTTATTGGTGCGTTTAAAAAAGGTGGAAAGAGATTTGAATTGAATAGAACAACACATAAGAAGACATTTGATGATTTCATTTTTTGTGCTCGTCTACCAAGAAATATAGAAGTTTGTTTTGTTGATGACATGGTTCATCCTCATATGGTTGAAGAGAATGTTTATTATATAAATATTAATCAGTATAAATATAATTTACCTTTAAAAGAGTTATTTACTCGATTATTAAAAAGTAAATGTAGAAAAGAAATTATAAAAAATAATGAAGATTTGAAAAATTATTTGACTATTGTAGATAATATTTCAATTGATTATACTGAGAAAAATCTTAAGGAATATGAACTAGACAAAATTATTTCTAAGAAAACAATGTTTTACTTACAGACATTTTTTAATAATAATTGGAGAGAAAACAATACAGACACTGGATCGTCTTCAAGTTCTAGTTCTAGTTCCAGTTCAAGTTATAATTTAGATGATGAATTAGAGACTATTATTCTTAAACCTCGTGTAAATAGGTCAAGAACAAATAAACATAAGAAAAAACGCAATAATAGAAGTGCTAAAAATAGGTCTTAAATAATGGCAAATATAAATTAAAGAGGGAATTAAGAACAGTTGTTGAGAGAATAAAAATTCCCGCATTGAATACTATTTTTCTGTCTAATTCAGTAAACTTCACGTGTCTGAACATGTTAAATCTCCACACAAGGAATAATCCAACATATACAGATACATAATAGTGTAATGTTTCAATATATTGCGGTGCTGTTGCAGAGAAACCAAATAGAAGTGCAATATATAAAATATATGAAATGTACATAGCAAGTGTGAAAAGTTTTTCCTGTATTTTATGTATTTTATATTCACTTAAACCAGTGTAATCAAATAGTTTGAACATATTGTAATTATTTTATATTATATATTTAGAAAACTATTTGTAGAGTATTTGAGAAATTTAATATATTCTTATTTTATAAATATGAATATACAACTAGAAACTTTTAATACAGAATGTAATAAGGATATACATTCACAGACAAATAGAAGAATATATGAACGCAATATTCCTTCCCAACCATTACAAGCATACTTAGATGTTCGCGCTGTCCCAACAAAGTATCAGTTAATGCCTGTTGTTGATCCACGACCAGAATTAAGTGTTAAAATGGTTCAACTTCCGACATATAATTCACATAATGTTTTTAATCCTGGAAATACTCAATCACCGTGGTCAGGTTTCGCAAGTGGTATTAATACTGAATCTGTATTAAGAAATCAAATATTTGCCCTTCAAAAATGTAGTCAATCTGTTTATGTTCCAAATAGTACAAGTGATTTATATCAATATAATTTCAATCCACAACAATCTGTTGGACAACAACACCAACCATTCCCTCATTTATTTCAACAACAACATTTTAACGAATTTAACCCTAATGTGGAAAATATAGGTCATATGGCATTTATGAATAATACACGTTGTCAATTGAAAGACTTACCACAAAAACCAAACTGTATGTGATTAAATTTTTAAAGACGACCACCACTATATAACTCATGAATTAGTATAGGATTATCAGATGAACGCGGACCATTATTTAATTGTTTATATGTTTCTTCATCTTTAGGAGGATAATTATAACAACAACAAAAATCAAATAAATATTCGAAAAAAATCATTTCCAATATTTATTTACTAGAGAGAGAATAAAAGAATAAAATACTAATATTGTATTTACATACTTCTTGCCATGCACATATTATATAAGACACGGTTTTGGAGATAAATTGCGAAATAAACAATTAAAATAGCAACAACATTCCATGAAAATTTTCTTTTAATGATGCTCATAATTGTCATCCAAACAACTAAAATCAAGAAGAAAAGGGAAAAGGCGGTGTAAGCAAAGAAAATATTGCAATATTTCATTCCTAATGGACCGAAAAATAAGTTCATCAAATCTTGCATGTTTATATTATATATAAACAAAAAATTTGTTTCTTTTATAAAATACTTTTCTAAATATTTACATATATAATTTATTTATTACAAATGACCGAAAACTATATAAATCAAATCGACCTACAATATTTGCTAAATAAAGAACATTATGAAAAACAAGTCAGGAGTAAGATGTCAAAAAATATTCATAAAAAAGACCGTAAGTTTTATAGAAAACGTATTCTCAATTTAACTAAAGAATTATTATATCCACAATTAAGAACAAACTCAATGATTACACCTGATATTAAATATACTTTTGACGGTTTTATAAAAACATGTGTTGAACATTTCAAAACAATCGATCAAAATGACATTTTACAAGAAGAATTCAAAGATTTAGATGATAATAGTCAATTATTAGAAGATGAATTTGACGAAATTGAATTAACCACAGAAGATGCTAATAAATTGATGATGCGTTCAGTTTCTTGTAACGTAAATACATTGGATAAATTTATAACTAAGATGAAAGTGAATAAGGAAGAACCACAAATAGTACTTCCACAACAAAAAGAAATAAAATTAGATGATCCGATTTTGAAAACAAAAGGTATAATTAAGAGAGAAAAAAGAATGAAGAAAACAAATGAAGACAATATTTTAGAAGACAAAAAAGAAAATATCAATATTATTTATGAAGATGAAAAAATTGAAAACAAAGAAACAAATAAAATCTCGATTAAGAAATCGTATAAAAAGAAAAACATTAAGGAAGATCTCGAACAAAAACCAGAAGATGGAGAGAAAACGTGATATTTATTCAAATAATAAATTTCATAAAACATTAAAAAAGGAAATGAAAAAATTGCGTTGTAGTCCTAATCCTGATAATAAAAAAGATTATACATGTTTGTCTGATGATACAATTTATAAATTGAGAGATATGTGGAACGCTAGACATCCTGATCATACCATAAAATCAAATGATACAAAGGAAATATGGAATAATTTTCGCGTATTTTTAGGTAAGACATGTGATAGAGAGTCATGTTGGTTAAAACAAAAATTTGTAGCTGGAAAACTGAATAAGGAATTAAAAGAGTCGTTTGCCCCAGAAAAACCTGAAGAATGGAAGAAAAATCCGAATGAATGGTTATCTAGTATGGACATTTTGGAAGTAATGAACCAATACGAAAAAGCGTATAAATGTTTTGAGTTTTTAGGTCCGAGTCCAATTGATTATGACGCAGCAAAATTATATGGTGAAAGTGTATGGCCTGAATTAGCAAATTTCAATTTAAAAGATCAAATAAAGAAAGGAAAAACCAAGATTGGAATAATATTTAATACAGATCCGCATTATAAAGATGGGTCGCATTGGATTAGTTTGTTTATTAATATAAAGAAGAAACAAATATATTTCTTTGATAGTGTCGGAGAAAAAGTTCCAGAACAGATTATGAAATTTGTTAATAATGTTATTGAACAAGGAAAAACTATGGATCCACGTATAGATTTTGTGTTTGACCAAAATTATCCTGTTGAACACCAATATGGAAATACTGAGTGTGGTATTTATAGTCTTTTTTTTATTGTTCACATGTTAGAAGATAAACTAACAGGTCATTATTTGAAAACACATATTTTAAAGGATAATTACATGGAAAAATTTCGAAAAATATATTTTAATGATGACTTATAAGTAAAGTATTGAAAAAATAAGTATTAGTGGAATATTCAAAAGAAAATATAATTATTAATATTTGGCGAAAACAATTTAAATACTTTTTAACAACTTTATATATTGTCATTATATGTCTGTCAATGAATTTATCAATGATACAAATTTAAGAATGTTAAACGAAATAATTTTTGAAGATCAGTCAATTTCGAAAAAATCGAGAGAAGAATTAGTAGAATTAAACAGTTTTATTAAAAGGATAATACCACAATTTTATGAAAAAGAAAAGAAAAACCAAAGAGATTTAATAAACATGAATAAATTGTTTCTTGAATATGTTTTTTCTGTTATACACGGAGTTCAAGGAACTCAAAAAAAACCAATTATTACAAATGAACAAATTAAAGAACAGCGTCAAAACCAATTTGAACGAGATTTAGAAATGAAGAAAAAAGATTTTTCTAGTATAATGGATGTAAGTGTTCCAGAAAGACCAAAATTCGAAGATTCAGGAATAGACGGACCACAAGAAGAAATAGATGTTGTAATGAAAAGAGTTATGGCACAAAGAAATATGGATATTAATCAGACAATTAATTATAAGGGTTTCAATACTAAACAAGATATTGAAAAATGGTTAAAACCTTCTGAAACTTCTGTAAAAACTGAAAAACATGATTATTCTACATCTCAAACACAATCTCAATCTCAAAAACAGCAAAAAATAAAATATATTAAAATAGACAATGAAATAATAGATAATACTATATTGAAAAATCAGGTAATAGATTTGAATGAAAAAGGCAACAAACAAGTTACATGGGGTGAAGTCAAGGAATACAATGAACAACAAACCCCAGATATTGAGTTATTCTCAAAATTAAAACGAGTTGATGTTACTAATCCTGAAATAGTTTCAAACACTTTTGTTAATCCACAGGTCGATAATGTTGAGACGATTGAAACTCAAATACTTTCTGTTTCTGAACAAGTAAAATCTTTAACACAATCACTAGGACTTTATATGGATAAATATAATAATAGTTTAACCATATTATATAATTTATTGACTAAACAGGAAAAAGATATAGAATATATTAAGTCTATCATAGAAGATAAGAGAGAAAAAGTATTTGTAAGACCAGATAACTCTAATAACAATATCCTTATATAAAATCTTCAAGGGTGTAAAGGTTTAACAATTATTGTTGTAATACAAATAATGAATAAAATTATTAGTAATTTCAGGAATGAAAATTTTTTTGGTAAATACGAAATGTTGACGACTTGCGTAATGATGCCTATATCTGGTTTAATTAATGGTTCAGAAAACGTATCTAAAACCTACAACTTTATAAAAAATATGAACCGTTTTACAATAAAGATCTTGGAAGTTTTACTATGACAACAGTAATAGTGTCTATGTCATTTTTTGGAGGTTATATATTAGGATGCATAAGTGGAATGATTTGGCCTGTAACAGGTTTTTTATATTGTTATGATAAATACACTAATTATAAAACAAACAGATCATAATCGAAGTATAATTTTTAATATTTTTTGTTATAATTGTATAATAACAAAAAATTTTATTTACAGCATTATGGTTATTCTATATAACAATTGGTTTGAATACTTTTTTACCATCTGGCATTATTTCTACTGTACCAACTAATCTTGGTTCTGACCCATCTTTAACAGCATTTTTATAACTATCATAATCATATATATTATATAATTTATTACTCATCTTTCTAGAAATATATAAAACGCCTTGAATATGAACACCATCACCAACCCATTCTACTTCTTTCTTATTCATTTTTTCAATCATTTCACCCTTCTGTTTTTCTATATCAGGAACATAAGTAAATTTATCTGATTTTGGTTCTCCAAAAGATATACAATGTAAACCCTCTTTAGATACTTTGGAATAAACAGCACAATCAATGGATGTTTCTTTAACTGCTCTCACCAACTTCGAAGTAATATTTTCTTTGATACTAGAAATTTCATACAAATGTTCATCACTTGTTATAGGAACATGTGGAGCCCGTTTGCTTAAATCATTAAGTCTCAATTCTTTTGCTTCGTCACTCTTCTTTTGTTCTTCTGTAAATGTCATCAAATAAATAAATACCTCGACTGTTTGAAGTTCTTTTGGAAGATATCTGTGACTACATATACGTCTAGCGCGACCAATTACCTGTTCAACACGTACTGGATGCCAATAAGGTTCCATAATATGAACATAACGAGTATTATATAAACTAATACCTTCCGAACCACTAGAAGTAATCATAAAGACTTTAATTATTTCACCCATATTGTTATTATTATTCATTTCTTTTAATTCTGTTTCAATATTTGTAGGAATTGACCCCCAATCACCATTATAAATATTTCTTATTATTTCTTTTTCATCTTCGCCTTCTGTTCCTGTATATAAAACATATGTAGGTTTACCTGCGTCTCTTTCATTCATGTCTAATTCCCATACACCTGCGTAATTCTTTTTGATTTTAAACCTAGCAAAACCATTTGCCTCCAATACTAGACTAAAAATACCAATGCCTTCCATTGTCCTGAATTGACTGTAAACCAAATGAAGACCTTTATGTTCAGGATCTTTAATATTTTCTAGCATTTGTAAATATTTTGGACTATGAAATTCTAATCCTTTTGGTGAGAGATATTCTTCTGGATTATTTTTTATTTTATTCATTGTATCATTCATTAGTTTCTTATATTCATCTGCGTTTGATGGTAATAATATATCTTCCGGTTCTTCATCTTTTTCACCCAAAACATCAGTTGCCATGTCATCACCTTTTTCTTCTTCTTCTTTTTGTTTCTTTTTCAATGCCTCTAATGCGTTTTTTTGTTTTATATCAATAGGAGTAGGTCTTCCGTCCATTGCATAATTACAGAAAAGACGAGAGAAAATACGAAATGTTGAACTAGCATTTTCTTCATAGACATTATTGTCCACTTTTGATTTATTATTTGACTTCTTTTCAACTTCTCTCTCATCAATACGTGCGGATTCATATATGTTAAATTGATAGTCGCTCATTGGAACTTTAACTATATGATAATCTACACCAATTTTTTTATCAAATTTAGGTAATAAATCTTCTTGAGCACTTCTGAAATAAGAAGTTAACCCAACTATTCGTCTTTTAAATACATTAATATTTTTTAATTCACCTGTATTTGGATCAATAAATCTTTCTATAAACTGGTCTAGTCTTGATGGTAACGCAGTATAATTATGTATTTTTATACCAACAGGTTGAACATCAATCTTAATTGATTTTAAAATACCAATTACTTTCTTTTCAAAAGTATCATCTGTGACATAATCTTCATCAATAACTAAATCTCCCTTGTCATTTTTCTTTTCATTTGTGACACCTTGATAACCGGTTGTTTCCTTTATCTTATTTTTAAACCCAAATGGGTTTCTTGTAATAAATAATTTACTACTTGATGGAGAATAATCAATATAATCAATTACTTTTTCTTTCATAAATATTTCTCTGAGATAATTGACATCTATTTTTTCTTTTGATTTCACCTCTAATGGTATTTCCCATGTTTTAATATATCCACGTAATATATTGAATAAAACCCCTATTTCATTTGGATAGTTTATAATAGGTGTACCCGAAAGCAAAATAATACGACAATTTTTTGCTCTTAAAAGTTGTTCATATATTATACGGGATAATGCTTTATGTATACGTTCTTGTTCTCCTCTTTTATCTACAGGAATGTCCTTTTCTGATTCATATTTATTCACTATACGACTAATTAAGTTATGTGCTTCATCTATAATAACAACCGAATTATCAAACAAATTCGTCTCAAAATTATTTGTCATTTCTGCAAACCTCTTTCGACTTAAACCATTGTATTTAATAAAATTATATTTGTTTTCTATCATCTCATCTATTTGTTTATCTAAACTAGTCTTTTCTGAATTAGTTAAATCATTGTAATTACTTTTTTTAGTAACATTTACCAGCCACGCTCCCTTTTTTCTTTTAATATATTCTACTGGTAAATTCAAAACTGTTGATAATGTTTCTAATGCTTCTGGATTTTTATTGAGAGAAATCCATTCCCAATATTGATTTCTCTTGTACATTGTGTCACCATATTTTTTCAACTCTACCATATAATTTTTTTTTAATGATGCCGGGGTCATAACAATAACATTTCGTTTATCTTTCATTCCTTCAGCAATTGCTATAGAACTTGCTGTCTTTCCGGAACCTAACCCATGAAAAAGAAGTAACCCTCTATATGGTGTATATAAATTCATATAATCTCTAATAAGTTTTTGATGTGTTAAAAGTGTTACTTCTTCTGATGTATTATTAATATTACTACAGTTGATTGTATTTTCTAAATTCTCTATTTCTTTTTTATATGGTTCAAAAAGAGAATTAATGAAATTGATGAATTTCTCTCTATTATTCATATAATATGAAGGAACTTTGAGATTAATTGGAACTTGTTTTATAGGTAAACGATTTTTCATTGATGTATCTCCAATACGAACCCATTCGTGTGGTTCTATAATAACAATACCTTTTTGTTGTTTTTTAGTTGTATTTCTTGGTTTGACAATTTCAACTTCTTCCATCTTCTCTCTCTTTTCTTCTTCAACAGGAATATCTTCTTCTTCAAGAATAATAATTTTCTTTGTTTTCATCTTTTTCGCCTTTTTTTCTGGAGGTTCAACAATAATATCGACTTCTTGTTTTTTCTCCTCCTCTTTTTGAATTTTTGGTTCTTTGATTGTGACTTTGGCTAATTTACTTTCCATTAACTTTCTTTTTAACCCTTCTCTGTCAAAATTTGGGTCTATTTTTTCTTCAATTTTGACATTTATCTTCACTTTTTCTTGTTTTTGTGGAATGGGTATAACAATTTCAACCGGTTTTCTCTCTTCAACAACAGGTTTTATCTTTAATTTTTCTTTTATTTTATCTAAAGAACTCATTGAAACTTATATATTTTAAATATATTAATTTTTATATTTTTTACAAATACATAACAAATAAAAGTATTTGTAAAAATGATTTAATATAATTATCTTTTTCAACGCTCACCTCTTAATGGTGTATACGTCGAAACATATCGTGTTAAAACATTATTAAAATTTTCTGTTCCGTTTTCTAAAATATGATTAGCAACTTCTTGTACTGCTCTGTCAAAACGATATCTAGTGGAATAAACATTAAACCTACTATTGAGTGTTCTTTCTAATCTGACTATTTGATCTCTTGATAATCCATAATTTATAAAAAAATCTTTTTGTTCATTTGTTAGCATATATTGGTTTGACGGAGCATTTGTAGGACGAGCACCACCACGAGAAATTTGTCTTTGCCTAAAATATTCACTATTGTCGGGATCGTTGTATTCATCTGGGTCTATATCTAAAACTGTGAATAAGTTTATTGTATTAGGTTGTCCAATATAATAATCACGTGATCTAACAAAACCATGCTCATTCGTAAATTCTAATAATGCTGTTTCGGGGTCACGAAAGTCAACAAATGTGATACGTCCTAATTCCAATAATATTGGCAATGTTACAAATTGATTTGTTCGCGGATCACGCACGGTGCTTTCATCTACAATCGAATAATATATTTTATTATCTTGGTCGTCTTCATTAAACTCTGACAAATTAACTTGTTGATAGTATCTTCCATCATCACCCATTGTTTCCCCAGGATACATTTCTACTACACTTGTAGGAGACCCAGGTCTGACACCACCCTTTTTTCCTGATTTTTTGTTTTTGTATAATCGTTTTTTACTATACATAGAACTATATATATTATATAACGATTAAAATTATAAACAAAACAATTTAATCATCATTTGTTGCAGGGTCGCTAATTTTCAATAATTTCAACGCCTCATTACAAGCAATCTGTTCTGCCTTTCTTTTAATTTTATGTTGTCCTTCACCCATTAATAATAATATTTTACCATCATTCTCTCCAATATAATCCTGAATAGCCTTGAATGTCTTTAATTCCTTTATATCAATCGCGTTTGTTCTTTGTGTATGGTAAATTTGTTGTCCTAAACACAAATATACACCCATATGATATCCATTTTCATCGTCGTGATTTATTTCCAAATAATGTGGGGTAACTTTAAACTCTTTTTGTATTTTAACTTGAAGAATATTTTTGTAATTGTCATCATTCTGAATAAGAGCAATCCAATCAATATGTTTTTCAAAAATATTTTCCACAAATTTTTGCGCTATTTGAAAACCAGGACCAGTAACAAAAATGTTTTTAAACCATCCATCTTCATCATTAATTGGAATTTTATTGAAATCGAGAAATAACGCACCAATAAACGATTCAAATAAACAACCTAATTTCTTCAAATTGGTTCTTATCTTCTTTTCTTCAGCATGTTTAGAAATAATCAACCATTTATTAAGACGCATTTCAAGTGCAATTTTACCGATTGCCTCATTTTTTACAATCGCAATTTTTTTCTCTGTCATAAATCCTTCATTCTCCTTTGGAAAACGTCTATATAAATAGTATTTTGTAACTAATTCTAATACACCATCTCCCAAAAATTCAAGACGTTCATTTGACTTTGTACTAAGAGGCATACAATCATCAGGTTTATCTACAATTGTAATATTCTGTTGGACATTTTCAAAATGTGGTCTCTTAGTATATGAACGATGTACAAAAGCACGTTTATATAATTCAAGATTATTAACAATACCTGGTAATCCATATCTAGTCAGAATAGATTGAACTTCGCTCAATGTAATCTGAGTATTCAACGAATTGTAGGGATTGAAAATAAGACCTTCACTGGTTTTTATAATATCATCATCGTTAAGAATAGATTTATCAATTTGTTCCATTTATATAATATATACATTTTATCTTTATATTGTTTATAAATATTATTTATAAAAGAAATGACTTAAAAGCATAATGCTATAATATTTAGGTAACACAATTTTTGTCTATAATACAAAATAATAATGGAAAAAACAGATGACAACGAAATATGGAAAACTGTTGCAGACTTTGATAATTATGAAGTAAGTTCTTTAGGGAGAGTTAGAAATAAGAATACTAGACGTGTTTTGAAACTTACTAATAAATTAAATAATAAAATAGATAATTTAGAATGGGTAACTAATAAAGAAAATCAGGTTCATAAGTTTCAATCAGGTTTAGGAAATAATTTTACAAGAAAAATTGGACAATATGATTTAGAAAATAATATAATTAAAGAATTTAGTTCAATCAAAGAAGCTATGGATGAATTAAAAATAAAAACAATAAAAGAAGTTTTATACGGAAAACAAAAAACAGCTGGTGGATTTATTTGGAAATATTTAGATGAAAATTATTAATAATTTATTAGTATTTAAATTTTTTATTATCTTAGACTATAGTATATAATATGGTCTACATGTCAGGAAGCCGCAACGCACGTAATGCCGCATCTATTATTAACAGGTGGAATTGTGGAGGCCCAAAAAAGGCCGGCCTCGCACCACGAAGTGGTTATTGGTTTATGCAAAACAATCCTAATCTTACAGGGGCAACAAATACACAATTTGGATTAGTCTGTAAGGGAAATTATTCCAACCCATCTCAAAGTGCTTGGAGAGCAATTCACAGATATTAAGCAAATTAATAAATTTTTTATTGATATTGTTGAAATATTTGTGTTAATAATTTGTTTTTAAGAAATATATAATTTAGCAAAAAAATAATTTAATAACAAACATATTAAATTATTAAAGGAAGATAATTAAATGTTAATAAGGTTGGATAATAGAGAAAAGGATTTAATATCAAAAATTGAAGAATTAATTAGTAGTACACCTTCGTTTAAAGATTTAGAATTGAAGGTAGAAAATTTACCATTAGGTGATGTAATAATAAGTAATGACATTAGTTCAGATATTGTAATAATAGAGAGAAAAACGGTGAGAGATTTAAATTCAAGTATAAAAGATGGAAGATATGAAGAGCAGTCATATAGATTAAATGGAATAGACCATCACAATCACAATATAATTTATTTAATTGAAGGAATAATTCATGATTTTAGACCAAATAGTAATTCCAATCAATATCAATCAAAATATAAAAATTACCATGTAATAGATAAAAATATGATATATTCAGCGTTGACTTCATTAAATTTATATAAAGGTTTCTCTCTGATGAGAACATTTGACATTTATGAAACAGCATTTTTTATTTGTAATATGGCAAATAAAATTAAAAAAAATAAATCAGACAGCAAAAAACTATATTATGATGACAATACAGTTTGTTTAAACATGCCTAAACCACAATTATTGAAGGTAATAACAGACCCAGAATTGGAGAAACAAGAAGATGAACAAGAAATACAGGTACAAAATGAAGAAAAAGAATATGTAAATGTTGTTAAAAAAGTGAAAAAGGAAAATGTTACACAAGAAAATATTGGTGAAATAATGTTATGTCAAATACCAGGAGTGAGTGTGGCAACATCATTAGCAATTATGAAAGAATATAAGACAATTACGAATTTAATAAAATGTTTAGAACAAGATCCGAAATGTTTAGATAAAATGAGTTATCTAACATCAAAAGGACAAACACGGAAAATAACAAAAACGTCGATAACTAATATTTTGAAATATTTGAAATAAGTTGTAAGTAAATTTGTTTTGTTTATATATTATATATTTAAATGAGTGAAGATACAGTAAAGTTGCTAGTAATAGTGTTGGCTCTTTTAGTAATAATTTATGTAAGTGTTCGATTTATGAAGGGTCAAATGTTAGAAGGTTTAGAGAATAGAGATACAACAACAGATGGAACATCATTGCCAGAAACAAATTTCAATGGTGAAGCAGGTAATTCGGCAAACTACGCTACAAAAATAAAGTCTGTTGTTACAAAAATGCACGATACATTTTTGATAGATAAATATAGAAAGGATTATGAAAATGTTATTATTAATATGGATGATTTATTAGATTGCTTAATGATGAAAGTAGTTTTAAATATTCAAATAGACCCAAATAACCCTAGCGGAGCATTAAAACATTTAGCATTATTAAATTCATTGAATGAGTCAAAGAACTCACTAAATAACGTAATGAAATTTGTTGATAAAAACTAAATATATTATAATTCTTTATGAGTGGGATTTACTAAAATATGTATACTTTATAAAGTTTAGCAATTTGAATATATTTTTTTGTTGATTATTTATTCAAAACTTATTTTATAATATGCCAGCTCTAGGTACTACTGTTATTCGTCAAAACTACAAAAATAGTAACGCTTCAACAAGAGGATTACCAATAGGTTTAATTCTTAACGACCCAAATGTCGGAAGAGCATACTATTTTTGGTCATTAGGTTCAGGTGTCCAAGCAAACCGCATTTACAATTGGTGCAAATTACATCCAAATCAATGTGGTTAAATACATATAAATCTTTTTTCAAATTTTATATGTATTTAAGCAACTTTTATAGCAACTTCATTTTCGGCATAATAACCAGCGTCGACTAATTTTTGTGTATAATCAGCGCCACCCCAGTTAGGATCCATTGGATTAGGACTTACACCACTAGTTTGTTGTTCATAATTCATCATTTCAAGTGGTGTTGTTGTACCGACATAATAGTCTGTTTGGTCGTATGATGGATAAGATTGTTTATTATATGGCATGTCACTATGTGTTGCGTCAACTAACTTTGTGGTATTTGGAAATGGTGGAGAAGGAGGGAGACCTCCATGTAAATCACTTACACTTGGTCTTACTTTATATACTTGTTCACCTTGAGCGTCATAAGTTTTTTGAAGATATAATACAGGACATTTTATTCCTTGACTTTTTTGCCAGTCTAAGAATTCAGTGTATTCTTCTAAATTGTTGAATTCAATTGGATTAACTCCAGGAACTTTGGCAACACGTGAATTATATAAATAAAACTTGGAGTCTACTTGAACCAAAATATTAGGACATCTTTTTGTTGCTTTATTGTCATTACTACTATTATTTGTTAAACCCTCAATTAATAATGAATTATTATGTCTTGCACAAAAAAATAGACCTGCTAAAAATATAATTACAATAATTAATAATAATGGTGACATTTATATAAAATGTAAACAAAATAAATTATATTTTTTTCTATTTTGAGAGAAACAAAATTATAATTAAACAATAATACTTAAAGAAAAGAGCATATATAATAAATGTGTTATCTAAAAAAGGTTGTAGAAAATATTGGAACTAAAAGAAATGCAGTTAACAGAATTGTGAGAGAAAGAATTATTTTAGGTGAAAATCTCCCAGAGTGTAGAAATTGTATTTATTTTATTCCAATTCAAAATAATAGTTCAAGAAATATAGACGAAACACAGAAATATATTTTTTCAAAGTGCAATAAATTTGGAGAAAAAAATTTGATAAATGGGGCAATTGATTATAGTTATGCTTCTATTTGTAGAAAATATGAAACAAAATGTGGTAAAGAAGGAAAGTACTTTATTCACAAAGAAGAATATTATGATGAAACAAAAGAATTTTAAAGAAAGAAAGAAATAAAAATTTTCTATGAATAATTTATAGTATGGTTGAAATTATTCATATAGATGAAAACACGAATGAAGGAAAAATTAATGAAGTAATTGAAAAAATAAAATCAGGCAAACATGTATTTGCTCTTATTTATATGAATGGGTGTGGACCTTGTGAAATGACAAAACCTGAATGGAAAAAATTAGAATCAACAAATTTGTTAAATGGTATTAATGCTGAAATACTTATAATTGATATTGATAAAGATTTTGTTGACAAATTGAGTTCAGTTATTAAAACTGATAACATTATGGGGTTTCCAACTATTCGTTATATAAAAGACAGTAAAGAAGAAGAATTTGAAGATAGTGATATTAAAGAGAAAACTAGAAGTATTAGTTCATTTGTTGATTGGATTAAATCAAAAACACAACAAAAAGGTGGTAAAAAATATAGAAAAACAATGAAAACTAGAAAAACAAGAAAAACAAATAAAAATACAAAAAGAGGTGGTAAGTGGTCGTCAAAATACAAACGCAGTATTAACTGTAGAAAACCAAAGGGTTTCTCTCAAAAACAATATTGCAAATATGGTAGAAACAAAAAATAAACAAAATAAACAAAATAAAATATCAACATAATGTAATATTCTATTTTGAAATGCTATATAAATATATTATTGAACTCATATTTGGCATATTAACTGGAGTAATAATGGGTACAACAGGAATGGCACCTTTTACTCTTCTTATGTTAATTTTAGAATACTTTAATGTTAACGAATATAAAACTATATTAGGTTCTGTTCTGTTAGTAAATTTATTTCCAATAACAATAGGGTCTATTTATGAGTTTTATAAAGCAAAAAAAATAGATTATGTTATGTCATCAATACTTATTTTAAGTGTTACACTAGGTTCATTTTTAGGGTCAAAATTAGTCCTTAATGGTAAAAATAAATTAAGTGTTAAAACAATAAAATATATTACATCAATTATGGGTTTCACAATCGGTTTCATATTTTTATTCTCAGCGGTCAATTCTGAATAGTAGTGCTTTTTTTTCAGTAAACCATAATCTTGTTCAGGATTATCATTTACAACACGTATGAAATGACAATACATGATATGACATTTATATATTTTATTATAGTTGGATATATATTTTCAAATAAAATTGAATTAAAAATAAGATAGTAATAAATATTATACAGAGTAAATAATATGTTACACGATAGATCGTTTAGAGTTTTTGATTTCAATGTTCTTAATACTAATACACAAACAACAGTTTCAGATAATACAGATAGTGATTCTGAAGAGGGAACTTATAGAAAAGACCAGTCAACATTTCTTATTCAAATGTTTGGAATTGATGAAAACGGAGAAACACATTCAGTACAAGTAGAAAATTTCAAACCATTCTTTTATGTAAAAGTAGATGATTATTGGTCACTTACTACAAAAAATAAATTTCAAGAATTTATAAAAATAAAATTGGGAAAATTCTACGAAAATTCTATTTCAGATTGTAAAATTATAAAAAGAAAAAAATTGTATGGTTTTGATGGTGGAAAAGAACACAAATTTATTCGTTTAGAATTCACTAGTATTGCTGCTTTTAATAAAGCAAAAAATTTATGGTATGGTGAAGGAAAAACTGATCTAGAAGGGCGTTATTCACGTAAATTATTGAGATATGGATTAAGATTTGAAAAAACAAATACTGAATTGTATGAAGCAAATATTCCACCTCTATTGAGATTTTTCCATATTCAAAACATTAGTCCTTCTGGTTGGGTTCAATTACCAGCAAAAAAAACAATAGAAGTAAAAAATGATGAAAAAAAAACAACATGTAAATATGAATACATTATTAGTTATAAAGACATTATTCCGTTGAATGATAAGGAAATGCGTGTTCCTTTTAAAATTATGAGTTTTGATATTGAAGCAAGTAGTAGTCATGGTGATTTTCCTATTCCAAAGAAATCATATAAAAAATTAGCGACTAATATTGTTGATTATTTTGTTTCACTAAATATGGAGTTGAATGCTTCACTTTGTAATAATTTATTAAAACGAATTATTTTAGCAGCATTTGGGTACGAAGAAATGACACAAATTGATTTAGTATATCCAATACCAGGAAAAAAACCAACAACAAAAGAACAAGTAATTCAAATGTTTGAAAAATGGATTATTATGCCAGTAAGAACAAATGAACAATCAATAGATGAATTATCAGACGCAGTTACTATTGAAGCAATGTTTGAGAAAATGGGTAAATCTCAAAACACTGATGGTAATGAAGGAGACGATGATTTTGGCGAAAATGTCGATAATGACAATGATAATGATAATTGTGTTATCGTAGAAGATGACGATGATTATAAACCGACTTCTAGAAAATATAACAATATAAATAAACCGACAAATCAAAAACAAGTAGATAAAAAGACAGTTATCGATATTTTATTAAATAAAGAAATGAAAAGAGAAGAAAAAATCAGTGAATTGAATATTTCGCTTACTCCTAGAGGAAATAGTAATAATTCAATTTTCCCAAAATTGGAAGGTGATAAAGTTACTTTTATTGGGTCTACATTTTTAAAATATGGTGAACAAGAACCATATATGAACCATTGTGTTGTTCTCAATACTTGTTCTGATATGCCTCTTGAAAACAGTTTTGTAGAATCATATAATACTGAAAGAGAAGTATTACTTGCATGGACAAAATTAATTCAAAGAGAAAATCCAGATATTGTGATTGGATATAATATATTTGGTTTTGATTATGAATTTATGTTTAGACGTGCAGAAGAAACAAATTGTGTCGAAGATTTCCTTAAATTATCAAGAAATTGTGATGAAGTATGTGGTAATAAAATAATGGATGATGGTGGAAGATTTACTGGAGGTTATAAGATAGAAGAAAGCAGTATTAAAATTGCGAGTGGACAACATGATTTAAGATTTATTAAGATGAATGGTCGTCTTCAAGTTGATTTATATAATTATTTTAGAAGAGAAGAAAATTTGACATCATATAAATTAGACTATGTTGCTGGTTATTTCATAGGTGATTATGTGAAAAATCTAGTGAATGATGATATAACTGGAAAAACAAGAATAAACACGACAAATTTGACAGGACTATTAGAAGGAAGTTATATTCATTTGGAAGAAATAGGACATTCAGTTGATTATTATTCGAATGGAGACAAATTTATTGTTTCTAAGGTGGATAAAAATGAAAAATACTTTATTGTTGACGCATTATTAAAACCAGATTTTAGTAAGAAGGTTAGATGGTGTTTAGCAAAAGATGATGTTACACCAAAAGATATATTTAGAATGACTAATGGAACAGCAGATGACCGAGCTATTATTGCGAAATATTGTATACAAGATTGTAACTTAGTTCATTATTTGATGAATAAAAAAGATACAATTACAGGATTTAGTGAGATGGCACGTATTTGTAGTGTTCCTATGAATTTCTTAGTAATGCGTGGTCAAGGAATTAAATTGACTAGTTATGTGGCAAAGAAATGTCGTGAAAAGAGAACATTAATGCCGGTTTTAGACAAAGGAACCGCAGATGATGGTTATGAAGGTGCCATTGTATTAGATCCAAAATGTGATTTGTATTTAGATAAACCAGTTGCTTGTGTAGATTATGCTTCTCTTTATCCTAGTTCGATGATTAGTGAAAATTTATCACATGATACAAAAGTATGGACATTAGAATATGATTTAGACAATAATTTGATTAGAGAAACTGGAGATAAAGACGAAAATGGAGATTACATTTATGATAATTTAATTGGTTATGAATACGTAGATGTTGTTTATGACACTTATAAATATGTTAGAAAAACACCAAAGGCAGCAGCAAAAAAGGTTAAATGTGGAAGAAAGATGTGTAGATATGTTCAGAATGTAGAAGGTATTATGCCATCTATTTTGAAAGAATTATTGAAAGCACGTAAAGATACACGTAAACTCATTCCAAATGAAAAAGATGAATTTATGAAACAAGTTTTAGAACAGAGACAACTCGGTTATAAGGTAACAGCAAATTCTTTATATGGACAATGTGGTGCAAAAACGAGCACATTTTATGAGAAAGATATTGCTGCTTGTACGACTGCAACAGGACGAAAATTATTAACGTACGCTAAAAGAATAATTGAAGAATGTTATGGAAACACTATTTGTAAAACAGAGCATTATGGATTGGTAAAAACTAACGCAGAGTACATATATGGTGACACTGATAGTGTATTCTTCACATTTAATTTACAAACTCCAGAAGGAGAACCTATTCGTGGAAAAAAGGCGCTAGAAATTACGATTGAATTAGCGCAACAAGCAGGACATTTAGCGTCCAGTTTCTTAAAAGGTCCACATGATTTAGAATATGAGAAGACGTTTATGCCATTCTGTCTTTTATCAAAAAAGAGATATGTAGGAATGCTTTATGAGACAGACCCAAATAAATGTAAAAGAAAAGAAATGGGTATTGTATTGAAGAGAAGGGATAATGCCCCAATAGTTAAAGATGTTTATGGTGGTATTATAGATATATTAATGAAAGAGCAGGATATAAATAAGGCAATTGATTTTTTAAAAGGGTGTCTTCAAAATATAGTAGATGAAAAATATCCAATGGACAAATTAATTATTACAAAATCGTTGCGTTCTGGTTACAAAAATCCAAATTCAATTGCACATAAGGTTTTGGCAGACAGAATTACAGCGAGAGACCCAGGAAATAAACCAGGACCTGGAGATAGAATACCATTTGTTTATATTAGTAATCCAAATAAGAAAGCACTCCAAGGAGAAAAAATAGAAACACCGACATATATTTTAGAAAATAAATTGAAAATCGATTATTCGTTTTATATCACAAATCAAATAATGAAACCAGTACAACAGGTATTTGCTTTAGTTTTAGAGAAGATATGGGATATGCAAGGAAAAAAATCGAAGATATCAAAATTCCAAAAAGAAATAGATATGTTAGCAAAAGAAGAAAAAGATGAAAGTAAGTTTGATGATAAATTGGAAAAAATGCGTAATAAAGAAGTAAAGATATTGTTGTTTGATGAATATTTAAGACAAACCAATAATGAAAAAGAAGGAAATCGTAGTTTAACAAGTTATTTTAAGACAACAAAAAAATAATATAATATATTATTTGAAAAATTATTATAACAAAATAAAACAAAATATAAAATATATATTATATTTTCCAGTTATAATATATAATGGGTCACATAAAAACGAGTGCTATTTTTTATCGCAGAGGCGTAAGTAATAACCAATCGAATTTTGGTATTGCAGTAACAGCAAATTATCCAATTGTTCAACCACAATGGTATTTTATAGGAAATAATAACTTTTTCTCTCTTAACAAAAATATTATGACATTAAATTAGTTAGAATTTATTTTCGACTATCATTTTGGTTTTTGTTTTTGTTTTTCATATTTATTGCTTTAACAATTTTTTGATAGGTTTCCATATCAATATAATGTTCGACACCTATTTTTCTTTTAGAAACAAGACCTAATTTTGAACCATGTTTAACCTCATGTTCTTCATTAAGTATTTGATTTAATTTATTGTAATCAAAAACAAATGAAGGATATAAGAAATTTAAACAATTTTTCATTATTGGAAATGGGTTTTCACAGAAATGATAATATTCGATTACAAATACATTTGGATGCGATGATTTAACCCATTTTTTTATAAAATTATTGTAATAATCAATGCGTTTATAATAGAAATCAACAAGACCTTCTAATGAAGTATTTAATTCATTTTGTTTACAATGATAACGATAAAATGCTTCTAATTGAAATATAGTATTATTTCTGTAAAGTAGAATATATTTCTCTCTTGGATTGATTGGAAGTTGCAAATCAAAGTCGTGATTTTTTTGAAAAATTTTACCGTGTAAGCAAGGAACTGTCTTACAACATTGATAATAACTACAATAAGTATATGAAATATCGAATGAAGAAAAAATTTTTTCAAATAGAGTGTTTATTAAATTTTGACCACTTCTTGGAAATGAAATAATTTGAACCATTAATAAATTAATATATGACAATATTAATTTATTTTATACTAATAACAAAAATTTTATTTTATTTATTTATTTATTTATAACAAGAACGAGTATTTCTTCTTTCACTTGTTGTTGAAGCATTTCTTTTATATCCATCCACAATATTTCTAGCAAAACCTTCTTGTTCTAATTTATAAGCAATAGATAAAGGACTTCTTTGATGAAGTAAAGCAATTTCATCTACAGATAAATCTAATAATTCGTGTTCTCTTTGAAGTCTAAGAATTTCTGGAATTCCCCATTTTAAACCATTTCTGCTAGTATCAGTCATTTTATGTATTATATTTATAATAGACGAGATTTCTTTAAATAGTTTATATAAATATAATAATTATACTAAAACATATTGACTTTATTAATTATAGTCCATATTATAATCAGGATTTGAAGTAGTGAAAATAAACTTAGAAGATAACCAAGTTCCTATTAGTATCCACATTGTATTTATTGTATTTGCTCCATTATATACAATCCATCTGAGACCTTGGCAATGTGGTGTAGCAGTTAAAAATGGAGACATTAAAAATCCATACCAATTATTTGGAACACAAAATGTTGTATATAAATGAGATGACCAATAATGCATAAAAATCCATACTAAATATATACATGCGATTTTAAAAATTCCACTAATAAAATTCCACAATATTTTAAATATATTTTTAATTATGCTTCTTGAAAAATCGAATACAATATATAAAATACTTTTTTCTCTCTTTATTTCATTTGTTTCATTATGTGTATCATTAAGTGTTTGTGTTTGAGTTTCAACTTCTTGTACTTTTTTAGGTTCATTATCTGGTAAAATTTTTTCTTCTTCTTTTATATTTTTTTCTTCAACGGGTTGTTCTATATTCTCTTCCATCTTTTTCGATTTTTTTTCTTTAAAACTATCAATATCAACATTTATCCAATCTGAATTATTTTTTCTTAATCGTGACATTTGATATAATATATATTATATAGTCTTTATGTAGTATTATAAATATCTATTCCGAATTAGCGTTATCATCACTGTCAATATTAGTATTTTCATTAGAATGTTCACTTTCAGAAGTACTCGTATTTAATAAACTGTCGGCACTGTTATCAGAATAGTGTAATGTATTATTAGTTTGTTGATTTTCTGGAACATAATTACGTATATTATATCTGCAAACAGGACACCAATCACGATTATTGTTAAACCAATCATTTAATGGTTCTGTATTAAATATATGACCACAATGTATTATTTGTGAAATGATATCATCTATACCGAACCTTTCTAAAGAAATTGGACAAATATCATAATATGGATTAATCACATCTCTAAAACAAATACGACGAGTTGCTGTTTCAATTTGTGTTTGACTAATTTGAATAGGCAATGGTTCTTCAATTAAAATGTTTTCAAATAGTGTTCTCCTTGTCATATTGTTAGTCAATCTGTTTGTGTTTCTATTATTTTGAAATTCTCTTACTCTATTTGGAATATCTCTAGGTGTATATTGATCAGAATTTCTATTCCTATTTCGAAATCTAGGGTCATAAACATTAAACATTTCATTTTCAACATTATCAATATGTCTAAAAATTTCGAGTGAATATAAGCGAAAATTATCTGCGTTAAGAATAGTTATTGGGGCATTTATTAATGTATTTAAACTATTACAAAGTTGATGATGTACTTCTTTTAAAGATCGTAAATAGTCAATAGAATTTACGTTATTGTTTATATTGTTATTATTCATTTCAAAAGATTTATATATATAATTGTTAATTTGTTTAAGTCAATTTGTATAAAATTATAGAACAAATATAAAGACAAAATAAATATAATAAAAATAATTGATATAAATATCTATTTAAAAATATATATTATAGTTACAGTATGAATAGTAATAATATAAATTATAAAAAATATGAGGATAAAGGGTTAACTGGTCTTACAAATTTAGGAAACACGTGTTTTATAAATTCTTGTATTCAAGTTCTTTCAAATACATATGAGTTAAATGATTTTCTTGATAAAGAGACATACAAAAAGAGATTAAATGACACATATGATTCTGCTTTGTTGATCGAATGGGATAATTTGAGAAAATTGATGTGGTCACAAAATTGTATTATTTCTCCAGGAAAATTTATAAAAACAATTCAAAAATTATCAGAATTAAAAGGTATACAATTATTTACAGGATATGATCAAAATGATATAGCAGAATTCCTACTTTTCGTGGTAGATTGTTTCCATAATTCTATATGTCGAGAGGTTGATATGAAAATAAGTGGTTCTCCTGATACAGAATTAGACAGAGTTGCTGTTAAATGTTATGAAATGATACGAACAATGTATTCAAAAGAATATTCAGAAATATGGAGTATGTTTTATGGTATTCATGTTTCACAAATAATATCAAATGAAACACAAGAGTTGTTGAATTATACACCAGAACCATATTTTACGATTAATTTACCTATTCCAACAAACAATAAATCTCCAAATATAATGGAATGTTTTGACATGTATGTATCTGGTGAAGTAATGGAAGGTGATAATGCTTGGTACAATGAAAAAACTGATAAAAAAGAAGATGTTACAAAAAAAATAGTATTTTGGAGTTTTCCAAAAATTTTAGCAATAGATTTTAAGAGGTTTAATAATAGAAATATTAAAAACCAAACACGTATTGATTTTCCGTTAGAAAATTTGGATTTAGTTAAATATTCAATGGATTACAAAAAAAATACTTACATTTATGATTTATATGGGGTTTGTAATCATTCAGGTTCTGTTTATGGGGGTCATTATACAGCATATATAAAAAACGCAAATGGAAAATGGTATCATTATAACGATACAAATGTAGAAGAAGTCAAGGATTTAGAAAAAATAGTTAGTCCCAAGGCGTATTGTTTATTTTACAGAAAAAAGATGGAAGCATAAAATATAAATTATAGTAATAATATATATTATATAAATATGGAAGTAAATCCGAACACAACAACTCAATCAACAACAATGTATGACTATGTAAACAATTTTTTTATGACTCCTAGTGTTTTTATAATTGTATTTTTAGTAATAATTGCTTATGTTTTCTTATTTATGTCTTTAGGAAATTCTAGTTCGTCAGGAGAGAGTGATACAGAATCAAAAGGAAGTAAATCAATAATGATAATTATTATTGCTGTTTTTATTTTTTTACTTGTCGTAAATGGTTTAAAATACTTTTTAGGTATCGATATTTATGCTTCTGTAAAAAATTTATTTGAAGGAACACCAACAATTGATATAAAAGTAGATGAAAGTAGAAGTGCTGTTCCTGAAATTCGAATAAAGAAACAAGTATTCAACATTCCTGGAAATGAATATGGTTATCAAGACGCAAAAGCATTATGTCAAGCATATGGCGCACGTCTAGCAAATTATAATGAAATAGAAGAGGCATATGGAAAAGGAGCAGAATGGTGTAATTATGGTTGGTCAGATGGTCAAATGGCATTATTTCCAACACAAAAAGCAACATTTGAGCAACTGCAAAAAATCCAAGGTCATGAAAATGATTGTGGACGACCAGGTGTTAATGGTGGATATATGGCAAACCCACATTTAAAATTTGGTGTGAATTGTTATGGATACAAACCACGAATTACAGATGAAGAGAAGGAATTGATGTTGAATACAGAAAAATATCCAAAAACAATGAAAGACATTGCTTTGGAACAAAGAGTAGAATATTGGAAAAATAAAATAACCGAGATTTTAATATCACCTTTTAATCATGATACATGGAGCAAAATTTAGATATAACCATAACCATAACCATAATCAAATACAACAATAATAACAATAATAACAATAAATAAAACGAATACATTATTGTTATTATTCAGTATGGACAAGTATCATATTCATAATATTCATAATATACATAATATACACTATAATTAGTTATACTTGTTTTGTAAAGTATATCGTCTGCAATAGATAAAATAGTAATAATAATATAGTAATAAGTATAAATAGTAGAAATATATAAAAAAACTAATTTGATTGAAATGAAAATAATAAATACATGACTTCTTATATCATGGTTATTAGTTTGAAAAAATGCTATACAAAACTTTTCATATAATCTATTGAAGTCAAATATTATTTCAAAGAGTGAAACAACTTTTTCTACTGGTTTTCTACAAATAACACAACACAACTTATTATGTAACCATTTTTCTAGACATTCTTTATGAATAAAAAAATCACACTTACAATATCGTTTTATTATACTATCATATTTTGTAAATCTCTCACAACAATTTCCTTTATTTAAAATTTCTAAACATATAGAACATTCATTTTGATTTTCTAAATTACTTATTTGTTTATTGATAACCAATATGTTATTTTCTTTTTCTACCCATATTTCATCATTGTCATAATATGGTTCAAAAGTAATAAATAACATTTTGCTTTATAATGTATATATACTATTGTTATTTATTTTGTTTTCTAGTTATTTTGTTTTCTAGTTATTTTGTTTTCTAGTTATTTTGTTTTCTAGTTTTTTTATTTCGTTTTTTCAACTTTTTTTCTTGGTCATCTTTTTTATTATTTGTTTTTGTATTATTTTTCCTTGTTTTCTTAAATTTTGATGGTTTCTTATCTGCTGAAGAAAATTCCAATAATTTTTCATACAAGTCATCGTCTATAACTTCTTCATCATATTTATCTGCATCTTTACCAGTATCTATACTTGTACTAATATCTTCATCATAATTATACCCATGATTATCTCGGAGTGATTGTTTTTGTACATAAAATAAACCACTAGGGATGATTAAGTTTTTAAATAAATCTGATACATTATCATATTGTTTTGTTTCATAATTGAAATTTTGTGTTACAATAGGTGAAATTCCATTTTTAAGAAGAATTGATTGTACATCAAAACCACCACTCATAATTTTGCCGTCTTTTTTATATAAAACAAAATCCTCATCTTTTTCGAATTTTTCTTTGAAGTCCTGTTTTTCTGTCTCCATATATTTTACTGATATTAATTAATTATTAGAAAATCTCTTTATTTCTGGAACGATTTTAGTTTCTCTATTTTCTTTTAAATAATCTATAATTTGTTTCACTTGCGCTTCATTTTTAATAATTTCTCCTAAAGACTTCTCTAAAAATTTAAATGTAAGAGGTGTTTGTACTTTAGAATTTGCAAATTTCAATTTACCATCGCTTATTTGAATTGTTGCTGCTGATAAATTATTGTCTTCAGCATAATTTATTATTACACCTTCTAATTCATTGCGTTTATCTCTCAATTCCTTCACTTGTTCATTTAATGTCTTTAATTTATTATCTATGGCAACCCATTTTTGAATATTTTGTTCGAAATTCATTTTATAATTTTGATTTATAAATATTATAAAAAAATTATTTTTAATATATTTTATAATTATAATATTTATATATTTATAGAATGTGTTGGAATTCTTCTGTTTCATTAAACACGTTTGTATTCAGTTCATTTGTCCTCTTAATGATTATGTATAACAACAAATATACTAAATATAAAATAAATGAACTAAATCATTTTTGGATGTACATGTTTTTGTTTTCATTTATAGTTATGCAGTTATTAGAATTTCTTATGTGGAAAAATATTGGAAATAAATTTTACAATAAAATTATATCGATTTGTATAATTATACTTATAGTATTTATTCAACCACTCGTTTCTCTCATGAATATAAATGACAATGACAATTTAAGAAAAAAATTATTGAAAGTATATATATTTGTATCTTGTTTTTATGCTTTATTTTTTTATTCAAATTATAATATTCATACAGAGATTACAAAAGGCAAACATTTAAATTGGAGAATAACACCATACAATAAAATATTTGCGTTATTTTTGGGGGTTATATGGTTATTTTTCTTTTTATACAGTTTTTATCATAACAAATATTGGTTAGGACTTATATTTGGATTGGTAACATTTGGGTTGAGCACATATAATTATTTTGAAGACAAATCTATTAGTTCCAATTGGTGTTGGATAGTTAACACAATAATGTTGTTTTATGCTTATAAATTGTTGTTTTATCTGCCTTATAAATTAGGATAAAATATTTAGGATCAACACTCTATTTTATACGATTTTCAAAATAAAATAATTTGAATATATAAGAAGGAAAATAAAATATGTATAGGAGATTAGGTATTACATTAAAAAACAATAGGTTTAGAGGGTTCAATAATAATCGTACATATAATTCACGTAATATTCGATACGACACATTCGGAAATAATCTTTTTATGAGAAATTCATTAACAAGAAAACTTACGAATAATGTAAATAATAATTATTATAGACGTCAACCATATAGACCTGTTTATAATCAACAAACAAATTTTAATCCTGTTTTACGTAGTTCAGCACATACTAGAAAAATATATGTTAATAACAATAACAACAATAATGTGTTACGACGTATCAGATATATAGAACCACCTAGACAGATAATACCACGATCAAATTTTATTAGAAAAGAGATAAATCGTGAAAAATCTGTGTCAAATGTCATGTTATTTGCTAATATGAGGGATGAAACTAATATTAATGAATGGTGTGCTCATCATTTGCTAATGGGTTTCGATTTAATTTATATTTTTGACCATAAATCGGTTACACCTATTAAAAATATTTTATCACCAGAATTGAAAGATAAAGTAATTGTTGAGAGATGTGAATTGGAAAATTCATATTTTACAAGAAGTCAGAATAAAACTCATATAAAAAATATGAAGACGTATTTTATGACACGTTCTATTGGAATTGCAAGAACATTTCGCGCTGATTGGTTTATTCATATTGACGCAGATGAATATTTTGTCTTAAATAATTATGACAATGTAAAGTCATTTCTAAACGAGTATAAAAACGCAGATTCGGTTGCTGTTAACTGGTTATTTTTTGGAACAAACGGTCATATAGAAACACCACAAGGTTTGGTTATAGAAAATTATACAAAATCGACAAACTTATTGGACCAGCATATTAAAACGTTTGTGAGACCAGAAAAGGTAACACATACAAGTAATCCTCATTTTTATTTTATTACAGACCCAAATAGATCAGTTACAACTGACCACACAATAATGCATAGAGGTTCTCCTTTTTATAAAATTAACAAAACATATTATGCTGTCGACGCATATATAGCACATTATATTTATCAATCAGAAGAAATGTATAAAAAACGTAAAGTAAATAGAAATAGTGATGATAATACTGGTAAAAAGATATTTGACGATGATATTCATAAGCAATATAATGAAATAACTAATAATTATTTGAAGAACAAATATTCTGAAAGAGTTAGAGAATTATTAAGGATGTAAAAATAATATTAAATCAATGAATGAAACTATAATCATTTGCGTTAATATTATTTGTTTTTATATGTGTCTTATGTGTTATGTCTTATTTCTTATTTCTTGTGATGACGACGAGTTTTCTTACCATATGTTTGTTGAAGTCCTAAAAGAGCAAATGGTACTGCTGCTTGACGGATGATTTCACCAAAAAACCCACCCTTACGAGAACGATGTCTAGTTCTTCTATGATGACGGCGTCTAGAACCACCAGCCTTTTGTCCAGTTAATGAAACAAGTTCATTACCCATTGGATATTTTGGTCCAGGACCGAAAACGTTTTGGTATTGAACATTACCAGGTCCGACAGTTGATAATTCGTAGTCAGCAGCACTATTGTAACCACCCTTTCTACTACGTCTGTGTCTTCTACTTCTTCTATGTCTTGGCATATTATAATAATAAATGAGAAAATAATAAAAAATTTATGTTGTTTTGTTAAAAAAAGTTTTATTACGCAAGATTAAAATAAGAATAACCAATATCGCTAAAATCATTGTGAAAATGATAAATATTAAGCCAATAATTATGTAAATATAATGAATTATTTCATTGACGACTAAATCTATAAGTGGAGAGAAAAGTTGACGACATTCTTTCTTAATATCTTCTCTCTTCAAGATCTCTAAACATTGACTAATAAATGTTTCTTTCATGATAATTAATATATTTTATTTATAATTAATGTGAATAAAATTAAATTCTGATTTTTGCGTGTTATTACAAGTAAATTTTTCTATTTAAAATTCAATATGGAAAGTATAATTGAACCAAATAAATTATTTGATTTTAATCAGATAAATTTAGCCAAACCAGTTGGTATTCAAGGAGGCGCTTATTTTACAAAAGTGTTATATAATGGCAAATCATTATATGTAAAGACACCAGAAACGCTTACAAAACAAGGATTTGTTAAAAGTGGAAAAAAAATATATTGTGATTTGATGCTTGATAATACAAATGAAGAATTTATACAATGGTTAGAAAATTTAGAAGATAGATGTCATAATCTCATTTTTGAAAAGTCTGAGAATTGGTTTGAGAACGCATTAGAGAAAGACGATATTGTCAGCGCATTTACGTCACCAATAAAAATTTATAAATCAGGTAAATATTATCTGTTAAGAACAAATGTTAAAATAAGTAACACAAGTGGTTTGCCAATTATTAAAATTTTTGATGAGAATGAATGTATTAAAACGATTGAAGACATTACAAATGAAACTAAAATTATTTCCGTTATAGAAGTTCAAGGTATTAAATTTACATCTAGAAGTTTTCAACTTGAATTGGAGATTAAACAATCTGTAATTTTAAATACTGACATGATTTTTGAGAGTTGTGTTATAAAGACACATAGAAATAATGGTGGAAATATAAGTGGAGGTGATAAGATAAGTTTAGACACAAATACATTTAGCAATAACAGACCAATTACAAGTTCTATTGTTACTAATACGAGTACAAATATGAATACTAATATAAACAATGTTTCTAACAAGGATAAATTAAGCAACAGTATCTTGACTGATTTAGGAGAAATGGAAGAATTAGAAGAGATAACTGATTTAGTAATATCAGAAAAAGATATTATGGATAGTAGTGTAGACAATGAATATAATGAAGATGAAGAATTGATAGAGAAAGAAATAAAAGAGATAATGGATGAAGAAACATTAAGCAATACACAAAAAAATCAAGAATTGAATAAAAGTTTAGAAAACCCAACCCCACAATCAGAAAATATTAGTTTAGAAGTTGAGGATTTAGACAAAGATGTTAGTATTGATTTGAGAGAAATAAATGATATTGAATTAGTTGGAGGGAGTGGTGGTTCAGAAAGTTTAGACACAATTACATTGAAAAAACCCAATCAAGTATATTATGAAATATATAAAGAAGCGAGAAAGAGGGCAAAAGAGGCCAAACAGACTGCTATTTTAGCATATTTAGAAGCTAAGAATATAAAAAAGACGTATATGTTGGAGGATGTAGATGACTCTAGCGAAAGTGATATGGAAAATATGTCAGAAAATGGAAGTGATAGTGGTGATGAATATGAAGAATTAGACGCAATATAATAATTAGAATTACTTTATGATGATTTTAATTATTTGTTATTTATTATATTTTATTTCTTTCATAGTTATTTTAGTTAATTCAAAACCGACCATAGAAATACAAACTATTTAGGAGTTTTAGACAATTTATAGAGAGAATTAATAAGTATTTACAAAAATATTTTATCATTAATTTTATATAATGAGCATTTCTTTAAAGAAGCTATGGAATGATTATGGAATCGGAGCAATTTTAGTATTATTAATTGCTGCCTATGGTATTGTTTTATTTTTCAGATATTTATCAAGCAAAGGTTCTGCTGGAGCCGAAAAAATGACAGCCAAACCAAATCCTGCTTATGGTAGTGATAATGGCGCTGTTAGACCTGCTGAACCTGCTGGTCAAAATGAAGTTTTCGCTTCTGCACAAGGTCTCCAAACTAGTTCTCCTGGTTTACCTGCCTCTTGTTCTCATCCTAATATCCAAAATCCTGCTGAATTATTACCTAAGGATACCAACTCACAATGGGCACAACTTAACCCTGCAGGAAAAGGTGAACTTGCCAATGTTAATTTATTAAAGGCTGGTTACCATATTGGTATTGATACTATAGGTCAAACCTTAAGAAACGCTAACTTACAAATTCGTTCTGAACCTCCTAATCCACAATTATATGTGGGACCATGGAACCAATCGACAATTACAAGTGACTTTATGAGACCACCTTTGGAGATAGGATCTGGTTCACAATAATTTTATAGACAAAAATCATTAATAAAATCTTTATATTCATTATTTTTACACATATAAATATTTTGTACTATATTTTCATTTATAATTTTATCAACATTAGAAATTAATTCAGATAACCAGTCATATTTATTTTTATATACATCTTCCTGTAATATACGAATTATACTAAATCCATTTTTATTTGCACATTTCAT
>JACCDO010102406.1_pt1 | contig 44164 bp, 39 predicted proteins | sample 7446101 | NCBI WGS metagenome assembly JACCDO01 (sample SAMN15323440, study PRJNA562643) | freshwater metagenome | isolation source: river surface water | place: USA:Blue River Watershed | collected 2017-08-16 | reverse complement strand
TACGATTTTTATATTTACCAATTATTTTAACAATTTCTAATGGATTTAATAATCCAATATTAATACTACTACTAAGAATTGAATGATAATTATATGGATTATTTTTATTTATCATATCTTGATAAGGTCCAAATTTCTTGAATTTTGTTTTTATAAAATTCATTAACCACATATTAGCAGATTTATGACTAATTGGATAATTAAAACCATCCGTTGTTCCATAATTACGAGGGAAATTTTTATTAACATAATGAATTGCTTCTTTAATATATGGTGCATCAATAGATGATAATCTGGGTAGTTTTATGTCTTTAATTTCCTTAAATGTTTCTCTATTTTGTTTATCTAATGATTTTAAATGAGGATAAATATTAAGTTTCTTCTTTGCCCATAAATAAAAGTTATTAAAAATCACTTTATCTCTTTCATATTCTTTGTAATCTTTTCTGGTTAAAAAGAAATTAGGACTATTAATATATTTAGGCGAACCCGGTAATTTAATTTTATCAATTGGGTCAAAAATATAATAATCATGTATTGATAATTTATTTTTATATTCTACATATTGAACATCATAATCTTGTTCTTTTAAATAATCATAAAAATATTTCATTGATGCACGATGTAAAACTAATTTCTTTTTATTATATTTATAATCTTTGGTCTGAAAGTAATGAGGGTGTTCATAAATAATTATTTTTTCTATATCTTTAGGAAAATATTTTATATTAAACAATTGATGCGGTAATATTACCAAGGTCATTATTATTATTTATAAATAAAATGTTTGTATAAAATAGGCTGAAAATCAAAAATCAATTTTCAAAGATATTTTGTGGGAAAAAAACTCACTTTTCTCCCCCCTCAGTATAACCATCTACACTTTCTACACTTTTCTACACAATTATACACATTTCTACACATTTACATTTTGATGTAAAAACCATATAAGAAAAAGATATCTATATCATAATAATATAATATTTACATGGTTAGAAAATTAGTGCATACATGTAATTTATGTAATAAAATTTATGCATCTTATCAATCTTTATGTAATCATAGGACTATAAAGCATAAAACAGCATATGATAATCCTTCAATAATCCTTGATAATCATCAGATAATCCTAGATAATCCTATCACTGAAAATGAAAATCAACCAGCTAAGACATATGAATGTAGGATATGTAATAAATCATTTAATTATTTTCAGAATAGATGGCGTCATGAAAAAATATGTAATAAAAATAAAGAAATTATAGAAAATAATATAACTAATAATAGCACTATAAATAATATAACTAATAACAATAATAGTACTACTAATACTACAACTAATAATGGAACTATAAATAATACAATAGTAATAAATAATTTTAATGAAGATAATATAAAATATATTTCAGAAAACTTTATGAAAAGAATATTAAATAGATTAGCAAATAATGATGATGAAAGTTTAAAAGGAGCGATCCCGCATTTAGTTGAAAATATTAAATTTAATCCAAGTTTCAAAGAAAATAATAATGCACAAATAACTAATATAAGATCTAAAATTGCTAAAAAATATACAAATAACAAATGGATGTATTATAAAAAAGATTTATTGTTAAAAGAAATGCACAATAAAGCAGTAGAAATTTTACAAAAATGGGTTGATGAGAATAAAGCATTATTAACAGAAAAAATGATGGATGGCTTAAAAGATTATAAAAACGTATCTAATGCCTATAAAAAGAAAGTAATTCATGACGAGATAAACTTATTAGGATTCAATTATTATAAAAACTATATGGAAGATTCAAGTTTAGATAGTTAAAAGACATAGACATTTATAAATAAAATGTTTGTATAAAATATATAAATTTCATATCTACATTATTAGTATAAGAATTAAATTCAGGACAATATTCCCAATTACAAAATTCATTATAGTTAGCACCTGTATCTTTTAAATAATCTTCAAAGAAATCCATTCCATAATTATGAATCATTTTATTAAAGTTAATTGGATAACTAAACCAATCCTTAGTTCTAGCAATTGATAAACAATCATCATATTTATTAATAAATTTACTCCACCATTTATTAGTAAAAATATCAAACTTAGAAAAATTAGTTTTAAGTGTTTTTAATATGCTTTTAATAGATTCAATTTCTTGTTTAGGAATTGAATCAAAGTTTATATTTATTAATTTGAAAAATATAATCAAAGTATCTATTTTAATATTAATATTCTTAGTCCTATTTAATAAATAGTTATATAAAATGAATTGAGAATTAACCAATATTGCACTCATTAGTGCTTGAGTCCCATTTAGATATGTTCGAAAGTCATAATGTCTTTCTAACATTAATAATCTATTTATTTCTTCATCATTTAGTTTTTTTAGCATCCTAATTATATCATATTGATGAATTTTATGAAGCCTAATTTCATTTACTTCTTCCCAATATAATTGATGAATAAACATATCAATATTATAAGTTCTCATTCCGTCACAATATACTCTTTCACATAATTCATCAATAGTCATCTTAGAGTAATCTATTGTTAATTGTTCATCTATAGAAAATTTAGAAAAATTCTTTGTTAATAATTCATCTACTGACATTTAATATTTATTAGTTATTAATTAATAAATAAATTATCAATTTTTTTCTAATATATAAAAAAAATTTAATAAATGATAACACAAACATTTTTTAATCACATTTTTGTGATTAAAAATGATTCATTATAACTAGCCAAAGGCTGAGTCAAAAGCTCCCTCTACAGGGGTCGAACCTGTGACCTTGCGGTTAACAGCCGCACGCTCTAACCAACTGAGCTAAGAGGGATAATAGACCAAGATGTATAAAACATCTTAGAACTAATATATATATATAATAAATCTTTAAATAATTATTTATATTATAATAATATTATAATGAGTTTATTAAAAATAGGTGCTTTATCATTAATTGAATTAGTAGGCGATTATGGTGCAAAACAATTTGCGAATATAGGTGGATTAATGAATTTAGGAATAGGTATATTAGGTTACATAGGTGTATTTATATTATTAGTAGTAAATTTAAAAGGTTCTACCTTATTAAAGGTAAATAATGCATGGGATGGGGTTAATACAATATTGGTAACATTATTTGGTTATTTTATTTTAGGCGAGAGATTTGAATCTAATTCACAATATTTAGGAATAGTATTAATTATAGCAGGTATATATTTATTAAAAATTCCAATTATTTAATTGTTGTCTTTTAGGAATATTATCATAATTTATATTTACTCTGTTTCTAGCATATTTATACTTAATATCAACTGATATTTTAAGAAACCATTGTTGAATTTTATAAGCTGCCATATATTCTCTTAATTTTTTGTTTATAAATTGTTTTTTATAACCAGAAAAATTATTACCTGATATATATTTCCAATCAAAGTTATTATCTTTAAAATTATTTATAAATTCGAAAGACAAGTTTGGATTAGATGATAAATTAAAATTAAATAATTTAAATGTATTAATTATAAATTCAGGTGTTATATTATTATGACATGATAATACGTCTATATTCCATCTTTTATCTAAATTATTAATAACCATTTCTTCTGTTAAATTAGGATTAGAAGACATACAATTATAATTCCAATTTAAATTAGTATTAATTATATCTTTCATTGTAATATTTTCATGTTGTGATAATGCAAGCATATTCCATGGTTTATCTAAATTATTTTTAATTATATTAATATTTATATTTGAATTATAACTTAAAATATCCCAATCATATAAATTATCATAATTATTACTATCAATTAATATATTTATAGAATTGTTATAAGATAACTGTTTCCAATTTATATTATTATAATACTTATTTATAAACTCAATATTAATATTTGGGTTTGATAATATATATACCCATTTCCATGGTAAATATGATTTAGTATTAACAATAGTTTCAATAGATATATTTTTATGTTTTGATAATGCTTTCCAATTAAAACCTTTATCTAAATGTTGTAAAATAAATTCAATTGTTATATTTGGATTTTCAGATACAAATTCCCAATCCCAGGGTAAATCTAAATTATTATTTATATCATCCATTGATATATTTTTATGTTCTGATAATATCATCCAGTCCCATGGTAAATTATATGTTTTAATAATATTTATATTTATAAAATCTTTCTCACTTATTATTTCCCAATCCCATTCTTTATCCGGATATCTCAGAATTATATCAAGTGTTAAGTTTTTATTATTAGAAACATATTTCCATTCCCATGATAAATCCATATTATTTAAAATTATATCCATAGTAATATTAGAATTACTTGATAATCCAGGCCAATATAAATCTTTATCCATATTGGATTTTATAAAATTCCAATAATATTGAGTCCATTCATTTTCTATTATATTTATATATTTCTTAGTCCTTTTTATACGTGGAAGTATAAATGACATTATTTATTTAAATAAAATAGATTTTTAAATAATAAATAATTATTATAAATCAATATAAACCTTTGATAAGATATTATATTAATATGTCATCTTTAATTAAATGCAGAAAATGCGGAGGCCCGCATGTAACATTAAAATGTGGTAAAGAAAAACAACCAGAAATTATTCCAGAAGTAGTTGAGAAACCAAAGTATCAAAATAGAGAACATAAAAAGGATCACTATATTGATAAAAGAAAAATTGTAACAGTTCGTATTAGTAATTTACCGGATGATATCACAGTTGAAGAATTAAGTGAATTAATTAGTGAATGGGGTAAATTTGGTAGAATAAATATTTCATCATATGAATCTAAATCTGCTTTTGTTGATTTTTATTATAGAGATGAGGCAGAATATTTTGTGAAAGCATTAGATAGAACACCTTTTGGTAATTTAATAATAGGAGTAGAAGTAGTACAAAACAATTATTAATTATTTTTAATGTAATATATAATATTTGGATAGGTCTTCTGTTTTGGTAAGAACATTTTCTTTAATAGATTTAACAATGAAATTTTCACGACCATCTGGTAAAAATAATATTATGATGATTAAAATTATAAATAAATAAAATAACATTTATATTAATAATATTTATATAAAATATTATTAATAATGCCTGAAGGTCCAGAGGTCAGATTATTAGTTGATAAATTAAATAGAAAATTGAAAGGACATACTGTTAAAAATATAAATATATTAGGAGGTAGATATAAAAAAACTAATAATGTTTCATTTAATCTTCTACATAATAAAAAGATAAAAAAAATAAAATGTTATGGTAAATTTATATATTGGCTTTTTGAAAATAGTGATGTTGTTTTATTTAATACATTAGGAATGACAGGATGGTGGGAATTTAAAAATGAACCACATAATAATATTGAATTTGAATTTAAAGATTTTTCAATTTATTATAATGACCCAAGAAATTTTGGAACATTAATAGTTGTAAATGATTATAATAATGAAAGATTAAAGAAAAAATTAGATAAATTAGGTGCAGATATATTTAATATAAACGATATTGAAATATTTAAAACTAGATTAAATAAAAAACGAGATGATATGATGATAGCATCTGCTTTATTAGACCAAACAGTTGTAGCCGGTTGTGGTAATTATTTACGTGCAGAGTGTTTATATATAGCCAGAATATCACCATTTAGAGAGTTAAAAAAAATATCAACAGATGAGATTATTAGAATATGGGATGTATTAGTCCAATTAGCTTGGTATTATTATAATGAAAATAAAGGCAGAAAATTAGGTATTATAAATGACAAATATGAATTATCTGCCATATATAAAAAGAAGGGTCCAAGTTTATATAAACCAGATGAAGGAGTGTTTCATGTATATAGACAAGACAACGACACATTAGGTAATAAAGTATATAGAAAAGAAACAAATAATAGAACTATACATTATGTTCCATCAATACAATATTAATATTATATAATAATATAATAATGATAGAATATTGGATTTTATTTAATTTAATAATATCTCTATATGAATTATATTGTTATAATAATAATGAAAAATTAGGATATGATAAAAAATCTGGAAGTAATATTATATTAGATAGTTGGTCAGAGTATAGCAGAGTAGATCCAAGATATGTAATTAATAAATATAAATATGTATGGAATTTTGAATTAATTAATGTAGTAAATACTATACTTTTAACATTATTTTATTTGAATAATAAAAATCTTTATATTAATATAATATTATTTTCACAATTATTAGCAACATCATTATATTTTTCAACTTTAATTACAAGTAATAAAGAAATAAAAGATATAATTATTAAAAAATCTACAAAACCAAAAAGAATAATATACTATTTTATTAGTTCTTTATGGATATTGGTTCCTTTATATTTTTTATCTAAATAAATTATATAAATGTTAGAATTTAAACATATAATCATAATCGCTGTAGTATCAATTATATGTGGTTTTATATTTTTTAGAAAAAAAATAATAAATACAAAGAAAGAAAATTTTACATCAGATAATATAAATTATCATCATGGTAATGATTATAATGTTGTATCATATAATTATGATTTAAATGAAGAAAATAATGATAATCAAGATAATAATCAAGATGATTAACACAAATGGGTATATTGCAATTCAAATACGCAGTATTTGAATTAAAATCCCAAAAACTGTTAGCGATAATTGCACATAACACAAATATTGTTGATTTATTTTCTATTATTTTATAATTATGAAAATAAATCATGAATTAATAGAAAAAATATTTAATAGGAAAATAGAAATTAAGAATAAACCAGATAAAATAGCATTAAGTCAATATCCAGAATACATACCAATGTATGATATATATAGTGATAATATATATCCAATTAATGCAACTAAATTATATTATAGATTAGTAGATTGTCACTATAGATTTATTACAGATGAAGTAAAACAATGGATTAAGAATAAAATGGATAAAGTTAATAAGAAAGAGGTTGAATATAATAAATATAATAATATATTAAAAATATTAGATAATTATGATTTAGAAACTTTAGAGAAAACAAGTTATGAGACTTTATATAGATATTCACCTGATTTTGGTCTAAGTATAAGTATTTGCAAACGTAATAGTTTTCATCCATATGCTAATCATTTAACCCCATATTACTCAAAAAATGAGTTATTAAAATTAGGAATGAATAATATGTTAATAGATGAAAAAATTGATCCAAGTAAATTAATAGACAAAAAATTGCATTACAAAATATGTAAAACAGTATCAAAGAATGATATAAGTAATATAACTATATCAAATCATATGAAAGAAATAATAAAGAATAATTGTATAAATTGGATTGTATTTTATTCAATGACAGGAAGTTATATATTTAATCAAATATTAAGAGGTAATATGGTAATGAGTAAATATTTAAATTCAGGATTAAATAAAATTATAGATACAATAAATAAAGTAGATTTACCAAAAGAATACTATTTTTATAGATTTATATGGGATGATAGTTTTTTAAAGAAATTAAAAATAGGAGAAACTTTTATAGATAATGGTTTTATATCATCTACACGCGACCCTTTTTATTCACCAGGTATTAAGATGGATTTTGGTTTAATATTATTAAGAATTAACGTTCCAGAACATCTCAAAGGTGTTGGCCTATTAATAGAGAATTTTAGTCAATTTCCTAAAGAAGAAGAATTTTTAATACAACCATTTAGTAAATTAAAATTAAAAGCTCGTAATGAGAAAGCTACATATTTTCATATAAATGAAAAGTTTGAGAGATTAATAAAAACAAGATATGAGTTTGATTTAATAGGACATAGTAAAGATATAAATGTTAAAATTGATAATAATTTACCAATAATTGATTTAAATGATATTAATTTATATGGACGTGATAGATTAGAATTATTTAATTCAATGCTTAGTAAATGTGATAAATTTGGACAGTTTATGTATAATGATGATTTTTATATAGCTCAATGGTTTGATTCAACTGGTTCTTATAATAATATGTATAAAAATAAAACAAAAGATGGTTTTATAATATGCAAATATATTGAAGGTTATCCAGTTTTATCAATTGAAATGGGTGAAGAATTATATGTAAATCATTTTAGAAGATTATGTCCTTATGATAATGAAACAGAAAAAAATTTTAATGTTGATTTAGAATTAGTTTCATTATTTTCAAAAATATTTAAATATAGTGAGGCAAAAATTTCTTTTAATTATAAAAACTTTAGTCAATTTGAAAAAAATTATAATACAAGTATAGAATATCTATATAGTAAATTATATTGTGATGAAATATATAAATATTTTAAAACAGGAATGAATGAAACAGCAGGTGATTATAAATATTACAAGTTTGATTATGGATTTTGGAAATTAGATGAAATAGGTAAAACTAAAATTTCAAAAGAGATTTTAAATAAATTACCTAAAGAAATTAACAAAGATATGACTTGGAAAGAACTTTATATATTAATAGTTGAAAACTATTTTCATTTATATAAAAAATTAGAAGAATGGATGAATAATACATTTAATAATTTATTTAATAAGAATTATTATACATTTAATACAATATCCTATTTGAAAAAAATGGGATATTCTACAGAAAATATTGGATTATTTAGACATACATTATCTAGAGAGAGAGGAGATATATTTAAAACAATCTTTGAAGAAAATATAAGAAGAACTTATTAAATTAATATATTAAAAATAATAAAACCAAACATCATACCTCCTAATATATCTGTAGGATAATGAACACCTAAAAAGATTCTACTAAATCCAACTAATACACTAACTATGTTAAATAAAAATTCACTAGGATATTTTTTTAACATAAGTAATGAGAATATTGTTGCTAAAAATGTATGCCCACTTGGGAAAGAATAGATATCAGTAATAGAAGTATGTTCTTTATTAGAATAATTTTTAATTTTGTTACTTTCGTGATAAGGCCGTTTTCTTTTAAATAATAATTTTAAACCTAAACATAAGCCACATCCAGTTGCTAATAATATAATATCTTGTATTTTTATAATCTTATAAATATATAAACAAATTATTATAATAATAAATGATAATGTATTAAATGGTTTTGATATAATTCTCATTTGTTCTGAAAAATTAAATTTTTGAATTAATTCCATAAAGTCTAATTCAGAAAATATCATTATAAATATTTAGAACTAAAAAATCAACTAACGATATGTGTTATGTGCTATTATAACATAAATTTCTAATTAAAAAAAATTAAATCTCGAGTCAAATAATGATATATATTCCTATAATTATAATTATTATTATTTTACTATTTGATTTTTATTTAACTTATGATATTAGATTTAAAAAGACCGATGAAACAGAACCATTTAATCAAACTGATGAAATTATTAGATTTAAAGATCCTAATCCATGGAACAAAGTTATTTACCAAGATAAGGAAAATAAATATTATTTAAAAATTAAGAATATAAATAAATACATTAACAAAATTATGTTATGGAAACAGTTACCAACTATTAATAGTGAAATGATTGATATTGATATAGAAAAGAATTATTTAATAATAAAATCTAAAGAAGAAGCAGAAGCTTTAGTTAATGCTAATTTATTATTAAGTTATATAACTGATGAAATAGATCCAGATGATGTATTGGGTAAAAATTTTATACCTTCGTCTGTTAGAAAAGCAAAAAAACATAAGTTAGTATCTACTAAATTAACTGAATTGATTAAAGAAAATATTAAAAGATTAAATAAATCTAATAAAAAAATAGAAATTAATGATGAAGAAACTATAGAACAAGAAGATTATGAAAACACAAATCCTCCAGGTATTGTAAATCCAACTGTAGTCAATTCAGCAACAAGTATTTCAACTGAACCACCAAGTATTAATAATATAGTAAATAATATTGAACCTAGAGTTAAACATGATTTACCATTAGAAATGTTTTCAGAAGCTCCTAAAATAATGCCTTATGAAGGCACAGAATATGCATCAGTTAGATTTGGTGGATTTTAAATCTGTTGTTTAATAACATACCATTTATAATATTTAGTTAAATTATCTTCTGTATTCTGGAATGAATTAACTATACTATATCCACGTTTTAATATATCATTAATATCAATGTAAGGTTCTTCTTTGATATTATTATGGATTGGAAATTTATAATATACTTTATTATCTTTTCTTTCAATAAAATATTCATCAAACTCATATCTTTCATTATTTTCCATTGAAACCAAATTAAATAATATTAAACTGGAAGGTTTAATAATTGATTTTAATTCATTCCAAAAATAATCAGTTGAAAAATGCATTAAACTATTTATCATTAATATAATATCATAATAATTCTTATTTAAGTTAATCCAACTATTATTATCATAACCTATATTTTTATATGCAAACATAATATTATTATTAATTGAATATTTATTAATTGCTTTACATATCATATTAATATCTTTATCTAAACCAGTATAATTATAATCTTTGATTGAATTATTTAAATACATTAATGATTTACCAGAACCGCATCCAAAATCAATAATATTCGCGTTAGGTTTTATATTATTAAACAGTTTTTTCATCATAATTATATTACTTTTAATAATATTATTCCAACTGCTATTTGATGGTTGAACTTCATGATATACATTTTCATATTTAATATATTTATATTCTGTAAAATATAATCCTTTGATTAATGTCGCAACTTTATTTGTATTTGGTTTCGTTTTATCATATCTAATTTCCTTTGCAACTAAATTATTGTTAATATAATAGCATCTCCAAATAGTATTATCAATTAATTCACAATTAGTTGTTACATGCCATTCATTATTGTCTCTATCTAACCATTTATTATCTAAATATAGCAAATCAATTGTATAAAGTTTTTTAGGTTTAATCTTAATTTCCCTAGAACCATCTAATGGAGTTAATATTAAACCATCATTATAATTAATATTTAATACCCATTCATCAATAGAATTTTTCATATTAACTAAATCTGTAAATGGTTCAATAAAATTTGTAATATTATTAATATACCATGCTGGTTTTGGATACCATCTATAATTGTCATAATCTTCTGTTAAAAACTTTTTTAGTTTATTACGTTCAATATTAATACAATTAATCATTTCTTCTAAATTGTTAATAATTGGAATATCTTTTTGACCATATTTATGCAAACTATGAATATAATTATGTCTATCAATAATACTATTTGAACGCAATGTGTTATCAATATCAAATACTAAATATAAATCCAAGTGTTCAATATATTCTACTTTTAATTTATTATCAATTAATCCAAAAGGATTAGGCACAATATCTCTTGGAATTGTATATAATAATACTCCATCGGCTTTTTCTTTTAATAGAAAATGTTTCTTATTATCCATATTTTGTAATTGACCTGGAAATAAATGATAAGGAGGAATTGTATTAAATTTTTGATTAATCTGTGATAACAAATATGAATTTGATGATAATACTGGTTTATTTGACGTAGGTCTTAAATTTTTTAACTCATTTAAAATAGGATATAATTTTAATTTTGTAATCATTTTCTTTTTATTTCTAATATTTTTAATAAATTTATTAATATGATATCTTATCTTATTAAATTCTTTTACATATGGTCCAGTGCTTAATACAACATAAGGTAATAAAAACATTAATTTATTTAATGAAATATGGAAATTAATACATTTTGATATATTATACATGCTAAAACTATTAATAAAATTATAGAAATCATTCTTATTTATATTTTTAATACTTAAATCTAATATATCTAATAATAATTTACTAATTAACATTTCATAATTTTCAAAATACAAATCTCCATTTATTATTTTCTTACCATCACAACATCCATTTCGTAATAGCATACAGATAACTAAGATATTTTTTTCATTATCTGTTTTAAGAATATTATAAACATCATTATATATTTTAATAGTATTAATATTATCAGATGTAACCAACATATCTACAAACAAATCAATATCGTTCATTGATAATTCTTTATAATAATATTTTAATATAGAAGGCACTAATGATACATTTACCCTACTACAACAATCATTGAAAATATAAGATGAATAATTTATAAAATTAGGAATAATTGTATTCAAATATCGTAATCTACGTAATATATATTTATGGTCTTTTGAACCATTATTAATAAATATACTATAAATCATATTTTTAATATTATCAGATTTATTAAAATCAAATAATTCATATAAATGCTTATCTTTAATAATTGATTGGTAAATTCTATCATCTGTATTATAAAAAGAATCTACTAAAATTCTATCATATAAATCTGTAATATTTCTTACTTTTAGAATATGTATGTAATATTGAAAAATAGGAAAAGTCCATGATTCGCATGAAGCATGAATAATATTAATAATATTTTCATTTGACATCTTGTTAATATAATTATAATATTTGGCTAATATTTTTTGTCCGTGCATACATTTATTTATCATAATAAATAATTTAAATACAGGAGATGAATATGTAATATCTTCTTTCAAGTAAGGAATTAAAGAAGACAATATTGATAAATATTCAAACCTATCTTTATTTTTATATGAATAATCTAATTTATACTGAATATTATATAATTCTTCTTTTAAGAATAACTTAATTTCTTTTTGAGGCCTTCTTTTAATAAGATTGACTCTATATTCTAACTCAGTGATATTCATTATTATATTAGTAGTTAGTCTTGTTTAAATCAAATATTATAATTATCAATATTTATTAATATCTAAATATTATTAATAAATGAGTATAAATGCAATAACTAATAAATATAAAAAGTATAAATTAAAAAAAAGCTATGAAACAATGGAAGATATATGCAAACCAAGTTCATTTAAATTGCAACCACAACAAGCATTTTTAAGAGATTATTTTACACATTCTAAAACTAAAGGTTTATTAATATATCATAAAATAGGAGCGGGTAAGACCTGCACTGTAATTAGTATTACTGAACAATTAAAAAAGAAAATGAATCTCATGATAGTTTTACCAGCAGCATTAATTGGAAATTTTAAAGATGAATTAAAAAGTGAATGCGGTAATTATATGACTCAAGAGGAGAGAGATATAATTAAAACTATTTCACCAAAAGATAAAATGTATTCAGTAATTATGGAAAAAGTAGATGAAAGAATAGAAGAATATTATACAATATATAGTTATCATAAATTTGTAGAATTATGTCAAGATAATAAAATTAAATTAAGAAATACATTATTAGTTGTAGATGAAATACAAAATATGATATCAGAGACAGGGCCTTTTTATGAGAATATAAAAAAAGTTATAGATAATTCAGATAGTAAAACAAGAGTTATTTTATTATCTGCAACACCAATGTTTGATAAACCAGAAGAAATTGCATTAACCTTAAATTTATTAAAATTAAAGGATGAAATGCCAATTGGAACAGAATTTAATTCAACCTATCTACAACAAATACAAACAGATTCTGGTATAGATTATGAATTAAAAAATATAGATAACTTTACTAAATTTTTACCAAATGTTATTTCCTATTATAGAGGCGCACCACCACAAAGTTTCCCAAAAACTATATTTAATGTTGTTAGATGCAATATGGAACCATTCCAATATAATAGCTATAAAACTATTATGGAAGCAGATGAAAAGAAAATATTTAAAAAAATGGATATATTAAAATTACCACTTAATTTTATGTTAGGACCACGTATAATAAGTAATATAGCTTTTCCAAACATGAGTATTGGAGAAAAAGGCTTAGCATCATTAGTTGGTAGTAAATTAGAAAAGAAAAATATGATGAAATACTCAAAAAAATTCTATAAAATTTTAAATAAAGTTAATAAGTCCGAAGGTCCAACTTTTGTGTATAGTAATTTTAAAGATATTGGTGGAATAAAATGTATAGTAAAATATTTTGAACATAATGGATATAAAAATTATAGAACACATGGGCCAGGAAAAAAACGTTATGCAATATGGTCTGGAGATGAGTCATTAAAGGTTAAAGATGAAATTAAATTTATATTTAATAAAAAAATAAATTCAGATGGTTCTCAAATAAGAGTTATGTTTGGTTCTCCATCAATAAAAGAAGGTGTTTCATTATTAAGAGTTAGTCAGGTGCATATATTAGAACCATATTGGAACATGAGTAGAATGCTTCAAATTATAGGTAGAGCAATTAGATTTTGTAGTCATAAAGATATGCCTAAACGCAGAAGAAAAGTAGAAGTATTTTTATATCTAGCAACTCATCAAGGTATAAAAACAACAGATGAATATATTTGGTCAATGGCTAAACGCAAACAAAAATTAATTGATAAATTTGAACATATATTAAAAGAAAATGCTATAGATTGTAAGTTATTTTACAATAGAAATGTATATAAGGGAGATGAACCTTTACAATGTTCAAAGTAATTGTGTTAGTTGAGATTCAAAATTTATATATAAATTTTGAAACTTCGCTAACTCTTTTGGGTGCAATCTACCCAATTATTTTCTATATTATATTATATGACATCAAGCGATAATTCAAAAAAAAAGGTTGAACATTTTGGACTCAGTCGTTCTACAATAGTAACTATTATTTTTGCAATAGTTTTACCTTTAATCTTATTAGGTATAAAAATTTATGAAGATTTTTTTTCATCTAAGAGTTCTATTAAATATTTAACATCATCTATCTCACCAGATTTTAATTTAACATTTACTCCAAATATGTTATAATAAATAATTATTTAAAAAATATATTAATTTTTTTCTATATATAATTATATATATATGAATTCACGTGATAATTCTAAAGAACAAAATGTTGAACATTTTTATGAAACTTCTACTATGACCATTGTTATAACAGTTTTAATGTTATTAGTAGTTATTGCAGGTGCTATTTATTATCTTAAATTCCATAAAGCAGCTGGAGCAATTAAATATTTAACATCATCTACATCACCAGGTTTTGATTTAACATACACACCAAATTTATAAACTAATTTTATTATATTATATATAGTTTTTTAAATAATATTATAATAATATTCTAATAAAATTTTATCTAGAGCGTTATCTTTAATTAATAATAATAGTATATTTATTTTGGAGTATTGAATGATATAAATTTCTAATATCATTTAATTTTATTTTGCTTAACATACTAGAAATTATACTCTTTCTATTAAACATATAATGTCTATCACAAATTTCAGGAAAATAATCTTTTTCAATATCTTCAATATTTGCATATTTTTTGTTTAATTTTAAATATATACTTTTTTTTATTAAATTAAAATTATCATTATCATAAGTATGTAACATATTATTAAATAATAGTAAAAAATCATTCATTTTAGATTCAATAATACTTGTATCTAATTCTGATTGAACTTTTATTTTAATATAATAACTACCATCAAATACAAACTGAGCATTTACTAAATATCCTAATTGTTGTTTTGTTCTTAGTTCATCAAAAGCAGGCTTACTTATCATATCATTTAATATTAAAAATTTTGCCGATAATAATGCATTATAATTATATCCATCTTTTCCATGAGGATATCTTAATATGAATTGCACACATTTATTATTTTCTAGTTCATTTGGATGTTTAATTTTAATTAATGATTTTCTTGGTTTTTTACTATAAATATTTGGACTTTGTTTAATATGATTATTAATATTATATGTATATAATCTATCTAAATTATGTTTATTAATATTTCCATAAACAATTGTTAATACAGGTAAATTATTTAAAAATATTAATTGATTAATTCTACTAATAATATCATGAATATTTATACGATTGAAGGACGATAAATATTCTGTATATGAAAATACATTATCATATATATGCTCTTGAGTAATCATATTAATATATTCCCATGGTGATAATTTTGAAATATTTTTTATAGTTTCTTTAGTTTTGTTAATATATAAATTTACAATTTCTCTAGAAGGTTTAATATTTCTAAGTTTTTCTAAGACATTATTAAAAAAATCTATATATTTATCATTGTGTCCAATAATTGATAAATTTATATGTCCTTTAAGTTTCTTATTATTAAATTTAATTATATACCCTAATGATAATTCTTGAAAAAATAATATTTCAATATAATAATTAATAATATTAATTGCAATCATATTAATTAATGAAGATGATACAGTGTTATATAATTTATTATGATTAATAAAAATTTTACCAATAACTATATTTTCATTAAATTTAGATACACCGCCATACCAAAAATTATTTGTTAATTTAATTGGTATAATATTATTTAAATTTCTAATATGAATTGGTCTAATTCTTAATTCTTTAATAGGAATATCTATATTTAAATTTACTGTTTTAAAATCAATAAATGATTTATATAATTTACAATATTTTTTTTTATAATAAGGTTCAACTCTCATTTCATTTCTATGACATGCTTTGAGTTTTTCTTTAGTCCCATAAATTATATTAACTTTACTAAAAACTAATAATTTTAATACATCAAAAATTTTTTCAAAATTTTCATTTATTATTAATTTATCTCCACTATAAATATATTTTTCTGGAAAATAGTGCATATTAATACATATATCTGTCACTAATTCAGAGTTAGGTTCTTTATGGGAATTATTAAAATTAAAATCATCAACCTCTAAAATATATTCATATAGTGATTCCCAATTAAGTTTATTTAAATTATCAAAATAATTTCTAATAATTATATTAATATTAATAATTGCATCTTTTATTTCAATATTAGGAGAAATATTAACCATTAATGTATATATTCCATTATCAAAATAATTAGTCATAATTCCAGTAGAGTATTTAGATTTAATTAATATATTTTTTAAATTATTACTAGAGTTTAAATTTATAATTTTATCAATAATATAAATTGTTTTATCATAATGATAATTAAATATTGGTTTAACATCCCAATAATATAAAACATAATTATTATCCTTAACTGGTCTCAATATATATTCATTATTAAATGAATCATATTTTATTTCATCAAAATTATTATATGAAACTTCTTTATATTTAACTTCATTAAAAAATTCTCTTATCATTTCCTCAACAGCATCAATATTTAAATTAGATGTTATGGTGATTGTCATATTATTTGCACAATAATATTTATTATAAAATTTAATCATTTCACTTCTAACTTTATCAACATCATCTCCTAATGTTTCATGAGAGCCAGTAGTAAATCTATTTGAATAAGAGTCTTTCTTAGTTAAATTAAATATAAGCTGTCTATTAATCCACATATCTGAATTTAGATTTTTCATATGTTCAGAATTAACTGCATTTATTTCTCTAGAAACACAATTAATATCAAATAAAGGATCTATAAAAAATCTAGAAAATATGTCTAAAATTTCTTTTAAGTTTTCACTCAAAATATTTAAATAATAAACTGTTTCAAATAAATCAGTATAAGCATTAGAATCACCTCCTAAATCATTTAATCTACCCATAAAATAATGTTCATCTTTATATTTTTTACTTCCCATGAATAACATATGTTCTAAAAAATGCGCTAATCCCATATATTCGACAGGGTCATTAAATGCACCCGCTCTAATGCTAACACCAATATTTGAGATTGTTGTTTCTTTATCTTTAACAACAGTATATTTTAACCCATTTTTTAAAATACCATATTTAAATTCTCTTGATTCATTCTCTGGTAGTAATATCATTATATTAATATATATTAATATTAATATAATTATTAATATTATAATAATAATTTATTATTATCTATAAAAAATCTATCTATAAAATTATTTTGATAAAATTTAATAAGCATACTACATATTTTAATAAATAATAAAGGGTCTATGTTTTTTAAATTGAATGAGTCCAAATCATTTTCATACCATACTCCATTAATGTTTTTACTGATAACATTTAATAAACTTTGAACATATCTAATATTTGTAAATTCTAATTCATAATTTTTATCTAATAAATAAGGAGTGATAAATAAATGATGAGATATTGGATCAAAGTATTCATTTTTTAATAAATTACTATTTATTAATCTATTTAATGTTTTCTTTTGAAATAAATTCATATCATTATTATTTATAAATTTTATAATATTATCAATTGAAGGAGCTATATTATCTTTAAAATATAATATATTATATGGTGTGTATAAATTAAAATCATATAAAAATATTTGATTCAATGCAACAAACATATTTAAATAATCATTAACATTATCACTTGCTATTTCATTGTATTTTTTATAAGAATCCTCTAAATTATCAAAAAAGATTTTAAATGGTCTATTAAAAATATCATCTGTCATATCCGCTGATTCTTGGCATACATAATTATATAATGACTGATAACCATTTTTTTCAATATAGAATCCTTTATTTATTTCCATATATTTATATTCAATATTATTTTTACTAAAATAATCATTAACAACATCTTCTATTGATAAATAGTTTTCAATATTAACTAAAATATTATATGGTATTTTATAAAATCTATTTAAAATTACAGTAGAGAATGAGTTTTTATTTTTAATAGCACTTAACCATTTACTTAAATTAATAAAATTAACAACACATTCTACATTTAAATTTATTACAAATTTTGATTCCTTATATAATATATAATGACTTTCAAATATTGTTTTTAAAGATAATTCAGAGCCAATTTCATAACTTGGTGGCATAATGTCGTTTCCAAATAATATTAATAAACATAATAAATCAAATATAATATTTATACTAATATTATTACTTTCTAAACTAATATTATTTATCTGTGCATATTTTTCTATTAATAAATGTATTATTCTTTTTCCATTATATAAAGTCTTTTCATTTTTATTATTAGAATAATTTATTAACATTAAATTTATTTCTAAATTTTTAGATAAGGATAACATTTGATACCAAATTAATAAAAATATAAAATCTGAATCGCATGAATGAAGAGCTATTAAACCATCTATTTTATTATCTATTATATATTTAAAAATTTTATAATCTGCTTCACCATATATTGTGCTATTATTAAAATTAATTATATTACCATATGACTTTTTCATTTTTCTCTCAAGTTCATCACATATAGTTATAATTGCAGGTGAAAACGGACCTAATGATTTATCAAATGAATATAAATTATTAACCCACTCAAAATAATCATATGTAATATCATCTTCTGTTATAACTGTATTTATTATTTTATCAAAATGTTTTTTAAATATGGTTTTTCTATTTTTAGAATCTAAATAAGTTTTCATTCTTCTTCTCCGCTGTTCTAATATTTTTGAATATGTAGGTATTCCATCAAAAAATATATTTATTGATTTTATAAATTGTAAATTATGTGTGCTTATAATATTATGATTTAATTTATTATAAATATGATAAATTAATAAATTAGTTCCATTATCATTTAAATTTTTTTTTAAATTATTGATTATTTCTTGAATATTATTACCATCTAATATTTCATCCATATTAATATTTAATTCTTTCCAATGATAACTATTAAATATTGTTTTTAATTTTTCATTAATAATATTTATATTTGTATAACTAACTCCAAATATTATCATTATTATTTTATTTATTTCTTCTTCCAATTCATTTATACTGTTATAAATTAAAAAATTCATATCAAAAAAAATATGTTGAGCAACAACATAAGGCACGTCAAATAATTCATCACTCACATTTGGTAAGTTTTTATTAAAAAAATATAATAATTTATCAAATCCCATTATTAATTATTTTAATAATTATTCCTTAAATAAGTCAATATATCAAACATGACCTTACAATCTATTTCATTATATTTACTAATATCTGTCATTGTTTTATTATTTTTTATAGAACCTCTCTCATTATAAATATTATAAGCAAGCATCATTGCTTGTAGTCCATTATTACAATCACTTTTACTCCAAGTTGTTTTAATCATATTATTATTATACATTGCATTTGCAATAGTTTTTAATGAAAAATTTAATGCGCCTTTTACTACAATATTATTATTAACAAATAATTTATATAAATCAAAACTATTATCATAGCTTAATAAAGGAACATTTAATCTATTATGTTTTCTTGCAAATCTATTATAAAAATTAATTTCTGCATTAGACCAATGAATAAATCTAATTTCTGTTTTATCCTTATTTTTAGATAAAAGGTCATTAATATAATCCCACATATCTTCAATCATTTTTAATTCAGCATCATTATTATTTTCTTCCAAAATAAATGATTTGAATTTAAATTTATTGACTTTATTTTTATAACCTAAACCAATCATAAATATCATTGAATTATCTATATTTTCTAAATCTTCTGATAATTGCCCAATATTACTATTGATAACTTCAAAATCAATATATAGTTCTAATATATTATTATCTTCTCTCCAACTATCATCTTCTATTAAATCATCTATTCTAATTAAATCACAACGACTTCTATTTATATTTACTATATTATCAATTGTTGTAGATACATGTTTATTAGTAATATTTAATATATCAGATGAAAATCTTCTATCACGCCAACTATAAATATTTTTTTTATGAGCCAATTCTCTTTTACCTACACCACACCACCAAATATTTGTTATTTCTCCAATTTGTTCTGCTATATCAGACTTTATTTTCCAAAAATTAGTTTCTTTATTTATTTTCATATTTGGATATAATTCATAAACAGAAGGTTTTGGTAATACTTTCCAATTATGACCATTATTTCTCATATTAATAATCCATTCAATTGCATTAGTTACTTTATCATGCACAAATTTATCAGAATCTTCAAAATCAACTAATGCCAAAGATTCTAAATAATTATCATTTATTATAGTTACATTATTTTTAGTAAATATATGTCTTTTACCTAATATAAATCCATATCTAGGAAAATAACCCTGCGCAGACATTAAAAGCCTATTATAAATATTTATTTGGCCCTTATATGCAATAACATTTCCAATATTTTTTAAATAATTCTGTTTGCTATTAAAATATAATGTAGAATGTTTGATATCTACAACCACATAATAAAATGTAGTTCCTAATAAATTATTATCGCATTTATCATTGATGTTAATATTAAATAACTTGTTCATTATATCAGACCTAACTAATAAATCAGGTGTCCCATAAATGTTATTACTGTAATCATGTAATATACCTTGATATATTATTTCAACACCTTGTTTCATTAATTCAACTGTTTCTAAATGTTTATTATAATCTTGACTATCACTATAATCTTCTCCTATTTGAATAACATTATATTCTTCTCTTAATTTATTTACAATATATTTCTCAAATTCTAAACCTTGACTCATAATAAAATTAGTATGTGAATCAAAATTATTATAATTAGAATTATTTGATTTAATTGTAGATTTTTGTTTAATACGAGTATTAATACTAGTAATATTATAATACTTTAACCAATCAACAATAGGATCATCAATCATATAATTTCTTATTGCAGAGCCAGAAACCATATTAGACCAAATACAAGAAGTCTTTTGTTTTTTATTTTGATTATTATTTATATTTATATTCTTTCTTTTTCTATCCATTATTTGAATATAAAAAAGGTCTTTATATCGCATTAGTTTAAAATTAATATTAAAAATATATTAATTTTTAATGACATCAAGTGTAACACCAGACATAAAAGATATTAAAATTGAAAAAATCGCTAAAATCAGTAAAGTTGCGAAAGCAGCAAAAAAAATTGCAAAACATATTTCAAGTGAAAAATCACCATTATCTGAGTCATCGGTTTTATCTAAATCTTCAACTGTATCTAAAACATCTGAATCAATTGTTGATAAAGTATTAATGTTTATTAAACATCCAAAATTTAAATGGATTGTAGTAGGGGTTATTTTAATTGCTCTTGCTCTAGGTTATTTTAGATATCAACAAAAACTTAAAGCATCAAAAGCAAAAAAAGAAGAAATTAAAAAACCAGACCAAGATTTATTAAGACAACAATTATTAAAACAACAAATTGAAATGGCTCAAATGCAAGCAGCTAATCAACAAATTGCACAAATGCAAGCAGCTCAAGCAATGCAAGCACAAACAGTTCAAGTACCAGTGCCTCAAGAACAAATGGTAAATAATTCAAAAAAGGGAAAGAAACAACGCCCTCCACCAACACCATCTGATTCATCTGACAGTTCAAATAGTTCAGAAGAAGTTTTTATTGAAGACCAAAATGTAATGAAACATAACCTAACACAAGAAGAAATGAATGCAATTGATAGACAGTTAGAAGATGTTAATATTAATTTAAATGAATAATTTATTTTCTAATAATTTTACATTTAGGATCTATTTTAAATGTTTTACATTTATTTTTTTTAGGAATTATATTCAATATACATTTACCTTTAACGCCATATAAAGATTCAGTACATCCTGTTTCTTTATTTGCGCGTATTTCTTTCCCATTTAAACAACGAGAACGGAAATGTTCAAATCTATCACGAACCATTTCGTAAGTTAAACCTGATTTTTTATCAAGCATTGTATTAACAGTTTCATGTAAATTATATACCCATCTTGATAATGTATCTCTGTTTTTCATAACATTCATATTTAATGGATGTTTTTTAAGATTTTTACTAAGATTATCTCTACAATACTTACAGGGTAATATATTTTTTAAATTATAATAAAAATCATAATAATATTTTTTTTGTTCTTTAGTTGGTTCTGTTGGATAATTAAAACTTATGATGTGTAACGTAAACCACAAAGGTGGTCCCCATATAGATGTCATCATTCCATCAGGTGAGTTATAATCATCATCTGTAAATATTTTTTTTTTACTCATTAATATATATTAATATAATTTATATTAAAATATATTATTAATAGTTGTATTAATATTAATACATGAATGTAATGATTTATATGTATCTTCCATCTTATTTATACCTTGTTGATTTATTATTTTGAAATCATAAACATTTAATAATAATTCTAATAATCTATCAGAATGAGCCAAACCAACATGAATTATAGTATTTTTTGAACTATTATGAATTAATAAAATAATATACCATTCCATAAGCAAACTTAATAAATTGTTTATTTTTTCTAATATAGAAGCATCATACTTTAATATATATATTAATTGTTTATTCATAAGATAATTATATTTATTAATAAAATGTAAATATAAATCTTTTATTTCATAAAAATGTTTTATTACTCCTTTTTTATATGTTTCTCTTAATTTTAACACTTGAGGTAATATGTATTTTAACATTAATTTTGTTTTTTTAAAATAAAATAAATTATCTAATATTTCTAAATATTTTTTTAATGAAAATTGTCCTAATATATCATCTGTATCACATAATTCCCATGAAAATGGAATTAATAATGGTCTTATATCAACTAATTTAATTTTTTTGTTATTTATACTTAAGTCTTTCAAATTTTGCGTATGAGGTGATGATGGCCATAATTCTTTTAATTTATTTAAATATTCTCTCAAAACTTCTTCTAATAATATATCATTATTATTTTCTAAACTTTTATTCATTAACCATTTGTCAATGAATATAGAATTTCTGGAATCTCCATAACAATAACTTACACCATCATGAACATCTGCTAATAATAATACATATTTATTTAATCTTTCATTTTTTAATAAAGTAAATCCTACAGAACCAGATATATCCATATTATATATAGTATATATTATTAATCTTCATCCTCGTCCTCATCCTCACTTGACGATTCATTAAAACGATAATCTTCTGGAGCTACATCAAATGTTATTTCTTCATAACGTTTAATTGGTTCCATTACTGGAGAACTACTATGATAAATCCACCAAATACGAGTAAGTAATTTAGATAAGAGCCGTGTAACTGGTTGCTCACGACAATGGTAAAAATAATGTTGAATATTACGAATTTTTTCACCAAAATTCATAAGGCGTTCTCGTAATTTACTCTTTTCATGACCATTATCCGTATTAATAAGAGTATTATGCCGGATACATTCAAAAATTCTACTATCAATATTAGTAACTTGATTATCAAGACCTAAAGTCTCTAGATGTTCTCCGATAGGATATTCAATAATTAATGGGTCTAATACATATGAATCTGTTGCTTCATAAACATCGATAAAATGAGAAATAAACTTTGCAAATTCAATCTGTGTATTTTCATTTTTATAGTTACAATTATGAAATAATTTACGAATGTAAATTACTAGAAATGCAATACGGAATACATCTTCAGAATGGCGCAAACGCCAAAGCATGTGGTTGAATGCCAGATTATCACTTGATGCAAATTTCCACCCATCTTCTAATGTAGAACTAATATTATTATAGAAATCATCTGCATCATCATTTGTAATAGTAGATTTAAGAAAATTTCTCATAATATTATTCCATTTTACTTCACCAGATAATTTGGATGCAAAACATGAACCATAAAACATAGTATCGCAACCAGTTACATCTGGAATTATACTTGTTGTTAATTCTTTAATTTGTGTCCAGTTATATCCAAGTAACATCACATTACCTTCTTTGTCTAATCCACGACGACCAGCACGACCAGCCATTTGATGATACATCATGCTATTAATATTACGGTCTGGAGTAATAAGAGTTGTGCGAAATGGCATTGATACACCAAACACCAAACTTTCATCACTAAAAACTAAACCTAACTTACCACTACAAGCTAAATTTTGAATAATATGAAGATAAGGTTCAGGTAAGCCTTTAGCATACACACCAATACCACGCCAAAGCAAATCAATAATATAATGATATTCGCAACCATTTTGTGGAAAATATTGTTTTAATTCTTTATTCCAATTATCAATCATATGCTGATTAAATGGTTGAGTCAAATTCATAATAAAGTCTGGATGGGGTTCATAAATAGAAATATCAATAACATGTTCTTCCATCTTTTCAATCTGGTCTGTCATCATAAGTTTTGTCATCTTTTTATCACCTACTTTATTCATATTAATATTGACACTTTTCTTCTTACCATGTTTATCTGTTACAATAACATCTTGACCAATTTTCTTTTCATTTGCTTTTGAACGAGATAATAATGTCAAACGTTCCCTCATTAATGTAGGATGAGCACGCTCCTCTTCATCACGAATACGCTTGCTAAGTTTGCGAACAATATCAAGACATAAATGAGAATCAGTTTGAAATACAATAGCGGGTGTCTTATCTTCGCGCTTTAATTTCATAACAACATCATATAAATCATATTGAATATTAGAATCGAAATTATTTTGGTTAATAATACTATTAATAATTTGTGTATGTTTTTTATTTTCAACACAAGATACCATAAAATTAATTAGTTTATCAAAATATTCATTTGCTTGGTCCAGTGTAATACGAGAATCATTAAAATATGTATGAATCTTCAATTGTTTTGGTAGAGTTCTATCTAATTTCATTGCCAATTCCCAAATATCAGGAGGTGTCGGATTTAATGATTTAGATAAAACAGATTTATTATTAAAATCTTCAATCGTTACAGAAGAAAGAGGACTAATACGATGAAAATTTACTTGATTATCAATTGTTTCTACATACCATTTTTGCAAATTAATAAAACGTTTAGTGCATTTAACTACACTAATATCTTGACCATTTAATTTAAACCATTTTTGCAATTCTTCAATATTACCAATAGTTGCAGATAATGCTAAAATAGGAATAGTGTTATAACGTTTAATAATTAATTCCATTTCTTTGCAATATTCATTTCCAATCATATGAATTTCATCAATAACTACCCAGTCAAATGAACAACCTTCTTTGTCAAACAATGGTAAATAATCAACTAAATATTGTGGAGTACCTACTACTACACCAATACTTTTAACTTTCTTAATTAGTTCATCACGAATAATTTCAGATTGAAAAGTACGTGTAATAATTGGAACATCTTTATCAATAATTTTAGAAATCATTGCAGACATTTGCCAAGCTAATGGGTCAGATGGAACAACAACAATCGCATTAATAGAACCACCAGATGTTTTCTTCTTAGTATAAAGATAACCAGTCATAATAGATTTACCAGCAGATGTTGGCGCACTAACAATAGTGCTAATATTATTATCAATATTAGTAATAACTTCTTTTTGAAAATCATCTAATTTAACAAAACCAGACTCATTAAGAGGAGGCATATTTGTATGAAACTTGTTAAATTGCAATTCAATTGTATCAAGTTGTTCAATAATTTTCTTAATTTTAATAATAAATTCACTATATTCTTCTAATAATTTATCATTCGGATTAAATTCTAAAATTTTATTAAAAGTATTATAAACCATATCATTTAAATTACGAGAAATAAGGAAATCAATGATTTTAAATAACAGACGGATTTTACCTTCAGTCGTTTCCATCTTTGCATTTAAACCTTGTGTCTCTAAATGTTTAAAATCAATCTTTAACAATTCTTTTTGAACTGCCAAATAATTATCAATAATAATAGTATCCTTCTTGTTAAGCTTTTCACCAGCGTTTTTACGAGCCAGGATTTTCTCTTCATAAGAAATATCTTGTTTCATCAATGAAGGAATTTTAAATGGATCGAAACTACCAGAAGGACAGTTCTGTTTAACATACTGTTCGTTCATTTGAGAACTTTTCTTACCACGTTGAGTTGCACTTAATGTAGCCTCCCAATCGCCTTTAGTATCAACAAATGCTGGTTTAGCACCTGTTTTCTTGTTAGTTTTACGTGCTGTTAAGACAGACATATCTAAACAATATATAATTTATTCTTTAATAGCGTATTAATTTCAATTTTTTATTTTATCTATATAGACCCTATGGGGTCTATATAGATAAAATAAAAAATTAGATAACGAAGCGTAAGCGAGGAATTCAATTTTTATGAGATTAAATATGCGCTATAGCGCATATTTAATATTATATAAATTGCTATAAGTGTTGACGTCTAATTAAAATAAATTTAACTGTTAAATTTATTTTAGACAGACAACATAATTTCAATTTTTTATTTTATATAGATAAAATAAAAAATTAGATAACGAAGTGTAAGCGAGGAATTCAATTTTTATAGTCAAGAATTAACACAATAAATCCTTAATAATAACTGTTAATCTATATGCATAGATGTTTATAAAATAAAGTGTTGCGCGAAGCGCCTGAAAAATATATTAAGAATTTTGTGGAACACTAATAATATACCTTAGGCTCATATTAATATTACCTTCAAAATGTTGTAGTATAGATTTTAATTGTAAATCATATCTAAAAATATTTACATTTATTAACATTATTTTTAATTCTTCAAATTCTTTATCATAAGTAAAATCTTCTTCATTAATCATTTTTATTTTATAACTAATATTACCATTAGTTATATAATTTGCTGCTTTATTAAAATATTCTGGTGTATTAATACAAATTCTTAGTAATGTTAAAAAATTAGGGTCTTTAAATAATTGAATAGTTTTTGTATTTGTATCTATTATTTCTGTAGGTGACTCTAATTCATTATCATTTCTGTAAATATTTAATATAATTTTGTCAATTAATTCTTTATCTGTAACGAACAAATAAATTACAATTTCTGGTATTTCTTGACTTGTTAAATTTAAATCTGGATTATTATTTAATGTTGAACCATTTGAAATAAATTTTATCTTATTAAAATCTTCTTCAACTATATTTTTTGATGCTAAGCATTTTTTTAAATCATCCATTTTAAAATCAAAAGATGATGATTTAATAATATAATCATCTTTTAGTTGACCTACTAATTTAAGTATAATTGTAGCCATTTAATAATAAAATTAATAATCTATAATTATAAATATCAATTTTTTCCATAAAATATTGGTAATTAATTACCAATATTTTATTACAAAGTTAATAGGGAATGTCAGAATTTATAGACCTTTGGTCGTTAAATTCTTACGCCCTATCAATTTTTCTAATAAATAACTTTCTAAATATGCCCGCTATTTTTATGAAATATAAAAAATAATGTTAATCCTAATAATACATCAATTAATAAAGGGACCCACGCATAATCATTTTGATTAATTGCTAAATATGCAAAAATAAAATATAATAAAGCATGTATTGGTCTTAAATTATTCCACCATATTCTATCACCAAATACTTCAGGTCCAGTATCTCTAATACCTGTAATAAATATAATACTAAACCCTATTGCGATTATTAATCCTAAATATCCCATATAAGGTAAATATTTTTTATCAAGAAATTTTGCTAGTAATACGAAAGCACTTCTAGTTCCTATACAACCAATTAAAAATAATAACATTCTTTTAGTTATATTATTCATATACTATATTAATATAATATATAAAAAAAGATAATTAATATTATTAATATAATTAATAATATGAAAGGAATTATAAATATAGGTAATAGTTGTTATCTTAATTCTGCTATTCAAATGTTATTTAATTGTTCAGATTTTAGAAAATTATGTAATAACATAAATCTTAATAAAATTATTAATGATTACGATGATGTAAATATAAATGTATTTAATCCATCTGAAATAAAACACATTGTTGCAAGTCATAATAAGATGTTCGCTAATAACCATCAACATGATAGTTATGAGTTTATGATTTATTTATTAGATATAATAGATAAGTATAAAAATAAAGATTTATATAATCTATTTGGTATTAAAACAAGAACAAATGTTAAATGTAAATTATTAAATTGTTTGCATGAAAGTGATAATACGATAACAGAATTATTTTTAAATTTACCATTAACTGATGATTTATCAGAATCATATAGATTATATAAATCGACGACTATTCTTTCTGATAAAAATAATAATGGTTATAAATGTGATAAATGTAAAAAAATATCAATTGCTAGAAAGAAAACAATCACTTCTTTTTGGCCTAATAATCTTATTATAGTTCTCAAAAGATTTAATCATTTAATGTCAAAAGATAATAGAAAAGTTAATATTCCATTAATCTGGCGCCATAATTATAAACTGAAAGGTGGAATAATTCATTTAGGAGTATATGGCGGAGGACATTATGTTTATTTTGGTGAAGAAAATGATATTTGGTATATGTGTAATGATTCACATATTAGTATTATTAATGATATTGATGGCTTTATGAAAAATCAAGGTGCGATGAGTTATATTTTATTATATAATAAATAATAATAACCTATAGTTTTACTGGTTTATAATTAATATTTTTTAAAGCTTTTCCGGTAGATTTATTTTTAACTAAATAAAAATTACTATTTGATGATTTATAATAATAAGGACTATCATAAGGACAATAAACATTTTTTGTTTCTACTGCATCTTCACCATATTTGTTTTTATATTCTTCATAATATGTATTATGAATATTTCTTTTCATAATATAATCATTTACTGTATTAATTGCTTCTTCTTCTGTTGAACATAATTTTGACATATTTGATTCATGCACTATATTAAATATTTTATTAATATCAATATACAAACTAAAACCAAGATTATAAGTCATATTAATAGTTTTTAATAAAGCTGCATATAAATCAATAATATTTTTTGTTTCTAATAAATGTTTTTTAATTAATTCAATATTATTTAATAATTTTTTATAAATATCTTGAGGATGTTCATTATTAATTAAATTAGATTGTTTAATAAAACTATAATAACTACTAAAACTACCATAAAAACAATCAAACATATTATTTGGATTTAAATCATAAGTATAACATGCACCATATAACACATATAATAAATCAGCAATAGCGTCCATAGTTTCAACACGATTATTTGTTCTTAAAGCAAAACCTAATTCTTCAATACCTTCTTCATGAATCAAACTATATCTATAATTAGCATCCTTAATATTATCTAATGGATTACCTTCATGAATATTATATTGTTTATAATCAAAAGCTTTGTTAAATTCACAAACTAAATCAAAATGAGATTTCATTAGTTATATTAATAACTTTTTTTTATATAAAATCTAAGGATTATTATATGGAAAGTAATTATGAACGTTTGTATTTAAAATATAAAAATAAATATATTAATCTTAGAAACCAATTAAATAATGAAATGACAGGTGGAGGTAGTAAAATAGATATTATATTATTCAAAGCAGAATGGTGCGGACATTGTGTTAAATTTAAACCTACATGGGGAAAACTTAAAGATAAATTTAATAATAAATTTAATTTTATAACATATGATGCAGATAAAGATACTAAACTATTTGAAAAATATAAAGTAGATGCATTTCCAACCATAATAATACAAGATGGGTCTCATAAAAAAGAGTATGATGGGCCTAGAGATATGGAAAGTTTAGAAAGCTTATTTAATAATTTAGAACCAATCAATTAATATTTAATAATTAAAGATAAACATCTATAATTATTAAAGATGGACTTGTATGAAATACTTAATATACCCCCAGATTCAAATATTGAAACTATTAAAAAAGCATATAGAAGTTTGGCAAAACAATATCATCCAGACAAGGGTGGTGATAAAGAAAAATTTCAACAAATAAATTATGCTTATAATATCTTAATCAATGATAAAACAAGAATACAGTATGATAATTTAAAAAAACCAGAGAAGAATAAATTAGTTAAATTTTTAGAAGATTGGTTTAAAAAACAACCAAACTATAAAAATGTTTTTAAAATAAGTGATAAAATGTTAAGTGAAATTATTAATAATATTGAAGTTTATGATTTTAATGATATCCTTGGATTATTTAGTAAAATGATTATTCCTAAAAAGAAAAATATTCCAATTGATTGTTCTGATACAGAAACAAATTATTGGGATAGTAGTAGTGCTGAATATTATAATATAAATGAATTACCAATTAAATATCATTGTTATAATTCAAATAATATTAAAATAGAATTAAAATGCACCTTAGATGAAGTAAAAAATAGTTATGAAAGAAAAATTAAAATTAAAAGAAAGCAAAATAATGATTTTATAGAAACATATTTTTATTTTATTTGTAGTCACCCTTATATTATATTTAATAATGGTGGTGATAACGATGGTCACTTAATAATTCATTTAGTTTTACCAAAAAATTATAAATGGTATTCAGATTATATTTATTATAATGTTGATATAAATTTATATCAATTTATTTATGGTTTGGATGTTAAAGAATATAACATCACAAACTGGATTCCGTATAAAGATGGAATGACTATTAATATTCGTTATATTAATAATTATATTTTGGCAGTTAAAGCAAATATAATTTATAATGATAATGAAAATAATAAAGAAATACTACGATTAATCAAAGACTAATATTTATGCGTTAATTACTTCAGAACCCTCCTTGTAAAAGTGGGCAATAAAAGTTTGAATGTCACGGTTACGGATTTCATCGCCATCCTTGCGCTTCAGTTTTTTAGCTGTTGCCTTATCAAGGATGATAACTTTGGTTTCCTTACCGGATTCTTCATCTTTCTTTGTCTTCATGAGATTAAGCTCAGTAAATTTTTGATTCAGTAATTTAGTAACTTGAGGACGGCTCATAAGCTCGCCCTTGTCAATTCCAATAAAAGCACGCAGAAGTTCAGGAACTTCTACTTGCTTATTGAAACCACCCTTTCCTGCATTCTCAGTCTTGCGTGGTTTTTTCTTACTAATATCATGTTTAAAAATTTTCTCAAATTTCTTGATAACAGCAGATAATTCACGAATAGATTTCTTGCGGGCAGATTGATACTCTTTTTGCTCCTTTTCAAATGCTTTTTCTTTCTCAATAAAATCATTATCAGATGATTCTAGTGCTGTAAATCGAGTAACAATATCATTAAAAAGTTCTTCACTTCCAAGCTTTTTAGCTTTCTTTTTATCAGCATCAGCATCAGTATCAGCATCAGAACCAGAATCAGACTCATCTTCTACTTCAACTTCTTCAACTTCATCTTCAGACAGTTCTTCTTTAACAATCTTAGCAGTGGCTTTAGGCATTTATTATATTAATCTTATTTAACCAACATATTAAATAATCAATTTTTTTTGACCTAAATATCGAAGGAAACTACTATATCTGTATTATTATTATTATATTCTATTTTAATATAATTTATTTGTTTTTTACATAAAGTAGTTCTTTTTTTGCCAATATTATATCTTGATCTTTTTTTAACAGTCTTATTAGTTAATAATTCATTTTGAATAGTATTATAATTATCTACACAATAATCATATATTTTTTTAGTAAAAAACCACCTATAAAAGTTTAATTGCCCTATAGTTGTTATTATACAATTATTATTTGAGAAAAATGGTATTCTTTCTCCTCTACCAAAGGGGTCAAAATATTTCTTTTTATGAGCTTTTAATTGGTCTTTATAAGAACTATGAACAGTAAATATTGTTGATTTTTCTTTTTCATCTAATAAATATGATATATTATGAACCATGGAATATTTAGTTACAAAATATTCAAATGTTCTTCGTGATATGGCACTAGTACCTTCAATTATATCTAATAATAAATCAAAATAATTACTATTATTATAGAATTCCTCTAATGATTTTAAAAGAAGAATTTCTTGAGATGTTAGATTTAATTTTTTATACACACAACTATTATATGTTGGTTCCATATAATAGTAATATTTATCTATCTTTATATTAATTATTAATTATCTGAACTTGTAGATGAATTTAGTTCATTATTTTCAACTGGTTCATCACTAGAATTAACAGTAAACATATTATCATTATTATGTTCAGAACAATTATTAGAACTTAGTTCATTTATACTCATTAATTTAGTATCAGATTTATTTGGTGTATCTAATAATTCTAATACAGATGATGTTATTTCACTTTCTGATCTAATAAATATTGATGAATTATCATTAGAACCTAGATCGTTCATAGTATCAATAACTGTTTCGCCTTCATCCTCACTATCATCTATCATTTTATAATTATATGCAATCTTCATACAAGGAGTAAAGCTTAGTAAAATAGGTCTTATAAATACACCAAATCCATTATTGTTAATCCAAATTGCATAAATCTCTAAAATACATTTTAACCAACAATCTTTATTTATTTCCTCTATATTTATTTTAGTGTTGTTATTTTGAACGAGTGTCTCGAAATCATCTGTTCTTAATAGTTTTAATCTTATTACACCATTTGTATTTCTCTCATCAACTGATTCCCTTATTATTTTTTGATATTTCATTGATTTTACATTTGCAAATCTTTCAAACCATTTATTATTATTTTTTGCATCTTTTATTATCTTTTTATCTAATTTATTTAAAAACTCAATAAATGGTTCTATTTTATTTTGTTCTTTACCAACTAAAGGAACATCTAATTCAAATATATTATTCTTATTTTGAACATTATTAATTGAAATCATTGATGGAGTTTGAAATACTAAATTTTTAAATTTATTATTATCATCATATTTTATATATATTACTGTCTTCTTATTGTTGTATTTTATATCAGTATAAATAATATTATTTAAATCTATTTCATTAAACCTATATGGTGTTTTTGATGACATTTATATTAATTAATATAATATGAAATATTTAAATAGATTAATAAAATAATAAAATAATTTTATATAATCATGAATTAATTTATGATTATTTTACTTCTTCTTTGTAGATGAAGCTTTGGGAGGAGGTGCTTTACCCTTAGGCTTTGGAGGTTCAGGAATAGGTTCTTCTTCTTCCTCTTCTTCTTCTTCTTCCGCTTCGCTCTCTTCTTCCTCGCTTTCATCAACCTTGGGGTCTTCGTCTTCTTCGTCGCTTTCTTCAACTACATGCTTTTTTGCGGTAGATGACTTTACAAGAGGAAGTTTGACAATATTAACAGGTTCAGAAGGCTTACCTTGGAAAGCAGACTCTTCATCATCGCTGTCAATAAATGCGTCGTTGTTGAGATACGATGAAATAAGACTATTGCTGTTCTCCGGAGGCTCAACCTCAATCTTAATAATCTTGAAAGTCACACCATAAAGCATGTAATCACTACCCTGTTTGACCTTCTTCTCACACCACGATTTAACGGGAGTAATAATTGGACGAATAGTAGAATTGAAACGAACATGAGATGCGAATTCATCAATGCTGTTAATTTCTTGCTTGGTGCGCTCACGCTTACCATCCTTCATTGTAGATAAAAATACTTCGGTAATAATCTTTGTCTCAGGCCAGGTAACATTAAGCTTAAACTTGGCATATGGAGGACGAGGATACTTCTTCTTCTTGGGGTCATCTTCTGCATCAGGGTCTTCTTCAGGAACACGAACAATAGGCATATACTTGTATTTCTTTTTCTTATCCTTACCAAATTGTTCAGTCTTAAATGCATCAGATTCCATATTTTCATCAATACCCTTCAGTTTATCAAAAAATTCTTTAACTTCAGCATTATTCAAATCAAGCGGAACCTTAATGAAAGACCGCGAAGAATCAGTTGGATAATAATCGCCCGCCTGTGGGACGCCGTATGAATTCAATTTAATCTTGGGACATTGCAGCATAAGCCGCTGCCCATCTTTCTTGTAACGTGGATACCCTAGATTTTGACCTTTTGAACGCTCGTTTTCTTCAAATTTAGTAAAAGTTAAATCAGCTGGAATAAAGTCTTGGAACTTGGTTGTAACTTGTTGAGATGTCATTTTATTACTATATAAAACTTTGGCTTTAAATAATATATAAATCAATTTTTATTTGAGGGATAGATTTTTACCCTTAAGGGTAAAATCTATCTTTCACAAATAAGTTTTGATAAGCGTTAACGCCTATCTAAACTAAATATAATCATTGATTATATTTAGTTTAGGGCGTTCAACGAAATCAATTTTTTTAATGATTATATACCTATATAAAGAAACATGTGAATATATATTAAAAATGGATACAAATAAAGAACATACAAATTTTGATAAATTGGTTTTAGACCAAGATATTTTAAAAGGCCTATATTTGAATAATTTTAATAGTCCTTCAAATATTCAAATCAAAGGCATTGAAGCAATAAAAAGCGGAAAAGATTGCATTATACAAAGTCAGTCAGGCACAGGTAAAACAGTTACTTTTTTAATTGGTATAATTAATAAGTTATATGATACTAATGGTAGAATTTTAATTTTAACACCTACTAGAGAATTAGCTAATCAAATATATACAGTGGCTGTTAATATAACTAAATATAGTAAATACACAATTTCATTATGTGTAGGTGGAACAGAAATTAAAAATCAAAATAGTTCAATTATAATTGGAACATTAGGAAGAATTCATCATATGATTTCATCCAAAAGATTAAATATTAATAGTATTACTAATTTTGTTATTGATGAAGCTGATAATATGGCAAAAGAAAAAGATAGTGAAGATTTAAATAATTTAATTAATATTTTACCAGAATCGTGTCAAAAAGTGTTAATATCTGCAACATTAACTCATTCTGTATTTAAAGTAACAGATAGAATTATGAAAGACCCTGTTAAGATTCTTTTAAAGAATTCAGATGTAGCTGTTGATTTAATTAGTCAATTTTATATTGATGTAGAATTAGAAGAAAATAAATTTGATGTTTTTATTGATATTTATAATTTGATTTCAACAACTCAAGCGATTATTTTTTGTAATACAATTAGAAAGGTGCAATGGTTAGAAGAACAATTAAAAGCCCAGAATTTTTCAATCACTACAATTCACGGTAAAATGACACAACTAGAACGTAATAATATTGTTCAAGAGTTTCGTGATGGTAAAACTCGATTACTATTAACAACTGATTTACTGGCTCGTGGTATTGATATCCCACAAGTGAATCTTGTTATTTGTTTTGATATGCCACCAGACAAGGAAACATACATTCACCGTATCGGTCGCTGCGGTCGTTTTGGGAAGAAAGGAGTGTCAATTAGTTTCATTAAAATGGGAGATCAAACAGATTTGAAATTATTAAATTTAATGAAACACACATATAAGATTAATATTAGCGAGATGCCCGATAATATCGACGAGTATCTATAAAATATTGAATTATTTAAACTAAAAAATATATTTTTAGTTTAAATGGTGGATAAAGAAGATATAACATTTGGGTAACTTGCAATTCAAATACTGCGTATTTGATTTGCAAACCCAAAGATGTTAGCGATTATTCAAATTTGCATACTGCAAATTTGAATAACACATAACACATTTATAATAATTTGTATTTTATTATCTTTAATTTTAACTGTTTATCTAAATACTAAAATTAAGTGTTATTGTTGTAGAAAATATAAAACAACCAAAGGTAATTACATTGATATATATAAAGAAGAATTTAAAAATAATAGTTTGGAAGAGAATATCAAGTTAATAAATAATTTAGAAAAAAAACCAGAACTTGAATTATTATAATATTATAAAAATTGATAATAATGACCTTTAGTGTTTAATATTTTATTTAAAATGTTAAATAAAGAAGAGATGCTCGTTATTTTAGTATCATTATTAATTACTATATTAATTATATTAATAATTAAATGTTTATATTCATCTAATAAAAAAGATTTTAATGAAATTTCAAAAACATTAAATAATATTAATATCGTAAATAATGAGAAAGCAAGACTAATCTAATATATTTGTGTTATGTTCAATTAAAAAGATTCGCGTAGTTTGTTTTGAATTTTAGCAAACTCTATTTGGTTAATCTACCCATATCTTATAATAATTTATATTATATCACAAATATAATATAGATTATTATAATATATATAAATGCATGGTCAAAATACACAATATTTTAATGATAATTATCAATTAAATTTAATTGGTAATCAACATAATACAGTTGATTTAACAAAAAAATATTTTACTGGTTTTATTGGTGTTAAATGGGTTGCAATAATGTATGTTTCTATTATTCAAGTTATTGTAGGTATTTTAATGTCAAAACTAATTAATAAAATGATTCCTGTCGTAAAAAAAAAGATAGTTAATGGCGAGGAAGTTCCAGATGAACCACTCAAATATTTATTATTTTATTCATTTATTAATTTAAGTTTATTAGTATTGGGTAATTATTTTATGAGAAACTTTGTAGAAAGTATTCCATTCCCATTTGAAGGATTATTTGGTTATAGACATGATAAATTAAAAGAAAGATATGGTATGGTTATTTCTGGGTTTATCTTTATGTTCTATCAAGATACATTTAGAGAAAGACTTACAATTATATTCAAAAATATATTTTAATTACATTCCTTTTTATTATTATAAGTTATACATTTTGGTATTCCTATTACTGTATCAGGATTAACTAAGAAATCACTTAATTTCCATTCCATTTTAGGTTTTCTATTTTTAAGTTTTTTATCTTTTTGAGCAGCAACAAATGTTGTAAATTTAAATGTTTTATTATTATCTTTATAATCCCATTTATTAACTTTCTTAAATACAAATTCTCCATAAAATGGTTTCATCTTATTATATACTTCTTTGTATGGTAAATCTTCTGGAACATATAAACCGTGTTTGCCCATTTTGTGCATATCCATCATATGCATTATACCACTAAGATAACCACCTACTACTTGAACTGTTGTTGCATTCATTCTATGATTAAATTTATTTGAATATACTTCACGGGCTTCATCTATATCTAATAATGAACCTATCCAAAATATATCACCATTCTTTAAAAATATAGATAAACCTAATTCATCGCGACCATCAATAACATCTTCATTTAATAATCTATAATTATCTTGATACTTATAATTCTTATCCCTTAATTCATAAACGGAACCCATAGTATCATTACTTGGTTTATAAACATAATATACAGATGGTGCGTATGTTTTCACTGTTTTACCTTTAACCGTTTTAAATGTTGATAATCTATCACCTATTGTTACATTTTCCTCATGTCTAATTAACATACCTAAATAATTACCATAACCAGGTGTGTAAGATTGTGCAATTGTATTAAGTGCTAATCTGTCTAAAATAATAACTGATTTATCTTCTTCATAAGCAGCTAAATTTGCTTTTGGAACATCTTCATGAGTTCCAAATGACATTTCAACTGGAGCTAACGCTTCTTCATAAAATGGTTCGATAGTTGAACCCCATGTATTACAATATTCATTTATTCTTCTAGGGAATTTACTTCTTTGAGTATCAACTTCACTAATATGAATAGTTCTAATTCCTAATTCTTCTGCAGTTTTTGCTTTTTTATATCCATAATAATTATTAATTTTATCAATTGCTAATTGTGCCCAAACACTGACCATACCAGGATTACAACCAATACCTACCATTGCTGTAAATTTAACATGTTCATTATTCTTTCTTAAATCTGCTTCATAATCTTTTAATTCTTGCAATCTAGCATGAATAGTATAGTCATAAGCATTATCAATATCTCTATAATTCCAAATTTCAATAGCTGAATTTACATAAGCAGCACTTCTTTCTTCACATAATTTAATAATATCTAAAGTGCAAACATCATAAACACAATCTATAATTAAATCATTTTTGCCTAAAGTTTTAAATATATTTAAATAATTTTTTTGATTAATATTCATAGGAATTACATTAATCTTTTTAGTAGTTGTTCCTCTAACTAATCTTACAATTTCTTGAACATTCTTAATAATACTATCCTTTGTATTCTTTTTAGTAGGCATATCAATTACTGTAATTTGGTCTAAATCTATAGTGAATAATTTTAATATCATAAATAATAAAGCACCACCAATAGACCCTTGGCCTAATAACCATAAATGAGATGGCCCAAAATCATACTTAGGGAAGTTTTTTAACATTTCTAAACGTTTTGCTTTTGTGGTCATATATTATTTCGTAGAAATTTATTTCGTAGAAATTTATTTCGTAGAAATTTATTTCGTAGAAATTTATTTCATAGAAATTTATTTATTAGAGATTTATTTAATAATTTATTTAATTTATTAAATAATTTTGATTAAAAATAATTTGCAGGTGGTAATTGATTAAATTGATTATCACCCCATCCTATTACTTTTCCATTATCTGTTAATCCTAATGAATGTCTGTAACCAGCAGATATAGATATCCATTTAGTTGCACCATATGGAAGTTTTGGAGTATTTATTTGACCATAATCATTATCACCCCATCCAAGTATTTTTCCATTATCAGTTAATCCTAATGAATGTCTGAAACCAGCAGATATAGATATCCATTTAGTTGCACCAAGTGGAAGAGCTGGGGCATTTATTTGGCGATAATAATCATAACCCCATCCAATAATATTTCCTTCTTGTGTTAAGCCTAATGAATGAATATTACCTGCTGCTATTGCAATCCATTTTCCTGCATAAGAAGGAGTATTTATTTGACCACGAAAATTATCACCCCATCCAAGTATTTTTCCATTATCAGTTAATCCTAAAGCATGCGAAATCCCAGATGAAATGGCTACCCATTTGGTTGCGCCGTTTGGAAGAGGTGGAATATTTAATAGTCCATAATTATTTATACCCCATGCAAAAATTTGTCCATTATCCGTTAATCCTAATGAAACTATATTACCGCTAGATATTGCAACCCATTTAGTTGCACCTGATGGAAGAAATGATAGTGGGTTGCTTATTTTAGAGAAATAATTCCATATTATTATTTTACCATTATCTGATAATGCTAATGATTCTCTAGAATTTGCAGATATTGCAACCCATTTAGTTGCACCTACTGGAAGAGTTGGAATATATGATGTATTAAGATTACTCCAAACTTTAATTAGTCCATCATCTGTTAATCCTAATGAAAAAAGATTTTCTGCTGAAATTGCAGTATATTTAATAATTGGTGTGCTTATTGATAATGGTGCGCTTGTTGTGGATGGTGCGCTTGTTGTGGATGGTGCGCTTATTGATAATGGTGCGCTTGTTGTGGATGGTGCGCTTGTTGTGGATGGTGCGCTTGTTGTGGTTGATGGTTGAGAACCATCTGCGCTTGTTGTGGATGGTGCGCTTGTAGTTGATGATGATGGTTGAGAACCATTTGTACTTGGTAATTGACCATGTAAATTATTACCCCATCCAATAACTTGGCCATCGTCAGTTAATGCTAATGAATGTATTAAACCTGCAGATATTGCAATCCATTTAGTTGCACCTGATGGAAGTGGTGGAATATCAATTTGACCATATGTATTATCACCCCATCCAATTATTTGTCCATTGTCTGTTAATCCTAATGAGTATGTTGAACCCGCTGACATAGATATCCATTTAGTTGCACCAGCTGGAAGTTCTGGAATATTTATTTCACCATAATTATTATGGCCCCATCCTATAATTTTATTATCATCTGTTAATCCTAATGAGAAATCAGTAGCAGCTGATACTGATATCCATTTTCTACCATCTGGAAGATTAGGTATATCTATCTGTGAATAACGATTATCGCCCCATCCAATTATTCTTCCCTTATTTGTTAATCCTAATACACTAATATTACCAGCAGATACTGCTATCCATTTTTCACCATTTGGAAGAGTTGGAATATTTAAATAATTATGGTTATATTTATCTGCCCCCCATCCAATAATTTCCCCATTATTTGTTAATCCGAAAGAAGCAAATGCAGAAGTTGATATTCCAATCCATTTGTCTCCTTGTGGAAGAGATGGAACATTTAATTGATTTTCTGTATTTTTTCCCCATCCAATAATTTGTCCATCATCTGTTAATCCTAATACATGTGTGGAATAATTACCACTTGCAATTGATATCCATTTAGTTGCACCAGTAGGAAGATTTGGAATATTCATTAATTGATAATCATTAGGACCCCATGCTTGAATTTGTCCATCATCTGTTAATCTATATGAATTTTTAACATTAGCTACAATTAAATTTCTGATAATTGGTATCGTAGTAGAACTTGTTGTAACAGCATTTGTTGTAATTAATGGGGTTTCTAATGACGGACTGATAACTGCTAAACTTTTTTTTCTTAATGTTAATGGTAAAACTATTGCTAAAATAAGTATTATTAAAGCAATAATTGAAACTGGAATTATTATTTTATAATTCATATATTATTTCTTAGAAATTTATTTCATAGAAATTTATTTCATAGAAATTTATTTTATAGAAATTTATTTATTAGAGATTTATTTAATAATTTATTTAATTTATTAAATAATTTTGATATAAATTTAATTTGCAGGTGGTAATTGATTAAATTGATTATCACCCCATCCTATTACTTTTCCATTATCTGTTAATCCTAATGCATGAGAATCACTTGTAGAACATGCTATCCATTTTCTTCCTTCTGGAAGATTAGGAATAGTTGTTTGATTAAATATAGGTTGTCCCCACCCAATAATTTTACCATCAGCTGTTAAACCTAATGAATACTTATCACCAGCAAATATTCCAATCCATTTATCATTTACAGGAACTGTTGGTACATCTAGTTGTTTATCGAAATTATATCCCCATCCAATAATTTTTCCATTATTAGTTAATCCTAATGAAAAATTATATCCTGCAGATATTGCAGTCCATTTTTCACCAGATGAAAGTGATGGAATATTTGTTTGTTTAAAATAATTATAACCCCATCCAACAACTATACCATTATCTGTTAATCCTAATGAATGGTCGCTACCAGCAGATATAGCTACCCATTTAGTTGCACCAGATGGTAAAACAGGTGTTTTTGTTTGATTACTATAATTATAACCCCATCCATAAATTTCTCCATCATCTGATAATGCTAATGAATGATAAGAACCACATGAAATTGCAATCCATTTTTTACTCAATGTTGGTGAAGATGCTTCACCATAGGTATCATAGCCCCATCCAAGAATTTTTCCAGTGTTTGTTAATCCTAATGAATAACTAGAACCAGATGATATGGCTATCCATTTAGCGGCTCCTTCTGGTAGGGCAGGAATATCTGTTTGATTATAATCATTTCTACCCCAACCAACTATCAATCCATTATTTTTTAATCCTAATGAAAAATTACTACCATTTGATATTGCTATGTAGTATATATCTACTCCCGGTAATTGACCATAAAAATTATTACCCCATCCAATAACTTGGCCATCATCTGTTAATCCTAATGAATGAATATTACCTGCTGCTATTGCAATCCATTTAGTTGCCCCAGGAGGGAGTTGTGGAATATCTATTTGTTCATATGTATTATCACCCCATCCAACTATTTGTCCATTATCTGTTAATCCTAATGAATGTTCATTACCTGCAGAGATAGATATCCATTTAGTTGCACCAGCTGGAAGTTCTGGAATATCTAAAACACCTTTATAATTACGTCCCCATCCTATAATTTTATTATCATCTGTTAATCCTAATGAAAAATATATACTTACTGATATATCTACCCATTTTTCTCCAGGAAGAAGAGATGGGATATTTAATAATTCAAACTCATTAATACCCCATCCAATAATTCGTCCTTTATTTGTTAATCCTAATGAAGTATTATTACCAGAAGATACTTTAATCCATTTTTCACCAATTGGAAGAGTTGGTATATCTAATAGACCTTTGTCGTTCTTACCCCATCCAATAATTTCCCCATTATTTGTTAATCCAAAAGAAGCATATGCAGAAGTTGATATTCCAATCCATTTTTCTCCTGATGGAAGAGATGGAACATTTAATTGATTTTCTAAATTGTATCCCCATCCAATAATTTGTCCATCATCTGTTAATCCCAATACCTGTTCAGAACTAGAATGTGCCGCAATTGATATCCATTTAGTTGCACCAGTAGGAAGATTTGGAATATTCATTATTTCATACTCATTAAGACCCCATGCTTGAATTTGTCCATCGTCTGTTAATCTAAATGAATTATACCTAGTAGCTGCAATTAAATTTCTTATAATTGGTATTGATGGGGTTTCAATCGATGGACTGATAACTGATGAATTTTTCTTTCTTAATGTTAATGGTAAAACAATTGCTAAAATAAGTATTATTAAAGCAATAATTGAAACTGGAATTATTATTTTATAATTCATATATTATTTCTTAGAATAAAAATAAAAATATTTAAATTAATTATTTATTTAGGAACATAGAAATCGTTCCGTGCAAACCCATTCTTAATTACATCTTCGAATAATGGGTCAATCTTTAAAGCTATAAAGTTTGTGCGACCTCCTGTTTCGTCTTGAATATATTCGGAGTTCTTTAATTTCTGTGTATCTAATAGCAAATCAAATGCACCAGTTCCTCCTGGAATTACGCGACCAAGTGCAACGCGAGATGATACAGATTGCATCTTATCAGATTCGCTAAAGATTGCTGCATTAATAAAGTGGTCCATCGTTTTCTCAAATGATGCTTTACTAATTGGGTCATTATCTACTTTATTCATACCATGTCTGTCGACGCTAATTACTTCACCGCTATAAGTCATTGTATCAACTAATAGTGAAATATGAGCATGGTTGATGCTACCTGCACCACCTGCCTCGAATGTATTAAGTAATTCATTAATAATAATACCACGTGCAGCTTCAATACCATAATTGACATATACTGTTTGAATATCATTAATACGAGAACGGGCGAAGTTTATACCTTTTAACATTTTAATTCCGTTCAAATTAATACCATCTGTAATAACCATATGTTCTTTCTCAACTAAAGTATCGCCTTTTTCATTGAAAATAATACGACGTTCATGGTTTTGTGTTACATTATCAATATTATCAATACCCTTCAATGTAATAACATCCAAAATAATATTTAAAAAGCTTGTAAGAATTGTATAATTGAATTCATTCATCTTAAAGCGAATATGAATCATATTATCTGTATTACTTAAAATAGCCAATTTATCAATATTCACAAGAATATCCTTATGACTCTTCTTAACAG
>JACCDO010361862.1_pt1 | contig 44181 bp, 39 predicted proteins | sample 7446101 | NCBI WGS metagenome assembly JACCDO01 (sample SAMN15323440, study PRJNA562643) | freshwater metagenome | isolation source: river surface water | place: USA:Blue River Watershed | collected 2017-08-16 | reverse complement strand
TGCTTTTCTACGGTGGAGCTGTTGGCTGAGATGGTCTTATAGCTCAGAGTATCCACTTTGTAACTGTTTAATTTTTAGCTTATTAATTAATTATCGACCCCAAAAAGGGACACAAAGATAGGAGCATTTATTTTTCTATGCAAACTATTTGCAATCCTAAACCCTAATTTTCATTGGTTTAGCTAATTTTTTTTTACTCAATCTCTTCAATGGGCTGACTAGTGAAGGCTACCTGTTCTTTTCAAGCTGCTGCAACAACACTTGAAAATCTTTGGGGTAAGGAGCCTCAACGACAATTATTTTACCATTAAGGCCTAAAAATTGGATACTAAAGGCATGTAAGGATACCCGCTGCATGATAGGAAGCTCCTCAGTTTCTTTTTTTAAGTTGAATCGCCGCTTTAATTCCGAGAGATACAAGGGTTTTCCTCCGTACAAAGTGTCTCCGCAAATTGGAGCTTTCAAATAGGCGAGGTGCACGCGGATTTGGTGCATTCGCCCAGTGATGGGACTGCAAGCCAATAGGGTATGGGCGAAGTAGGTTCTTAGCGTAGTTACGAGCGTTTGTGCGGGTTTACCCTCCTTGCTTACCTTAGCAATTCCCTTAGTATTGGCGGCCAAGTTGCGATCTACCAGTAAAGATTGAAAGTCCTGAACCCCTTCTACGACCGCATGGTAAATTTTTTCAACCTGTCTATTTTCAAACTGCATAGCCAAATGTCGGTAGGCCTCGGGATTTTTGGCAATAACCAAGCAGCCAGAGGTTTCCTTATCCAAGCGATGACAGAGCTGCGCATCCTCCCAATACGATTTGGCTAAGTCTAAGATGTTCTGAGCCTCGTGTCGGTCGTCCAAACTCGAAAGGTAGGGTGGCTTGTTGATGACCAAGAAATCCGAGTTTTCAAATAGGAGCAGGTCTTCAAACTTTATTTTTTTCATGGAGGGGTTAGCCTAGCTTACGGTGACAAAACTAGCCATTCCTATTCGGTCCAAAAAGTATTGCAGGAATTACTTCAAAAATGAAAGCGAAAGGCAGCCTTAGGAGGTTAAAACCCAATCTCAATACACTTTTTTGAATTCGTGACTCAATTGACCTCAGTAGCCTCACCCTTCTTTTTTTCTTTTTCTAAGGGGAGGTCAAAACTAAAAATGGAGCCTTTTCCAAGTGTGGAGCTCACCGAAATTTTGCTTTTGTGGCCCTCTAAAATATGTTTAACAATAGCCAATCCCAATCCAGTACCTCCTTTGCCTTTGGATCTACTTTTTTCGACACGGTAGAATCGTTCAAAAATTCGTTTCAAATCTTCAGGAGGAATTCCAGGACCATCGTCTTTAACTTCGACTTGAATTTGATTTTTGCTGGCTTTAAGGCAGACTTGTACTTCTCCTTTATCGTGATTGTACTTTACAGCATTGAAGATAAGATTTTGACAAACCCGGTAAATTTTTTGTCTGTCTGCCACCGTAGGATAGAATTTTTCAGGGTCGGCTTCCAAGGTGATGCGCACATCTCTTTTACTTGCTTTGTGCTCCAACTCTTCAATGACTTCTTGAACCAATTCCTTCAAGTCAAATTCGGTGAATGTAAATTTGATGACCCCACTTTCCATTTGGTTCAAGGTAAGTAAGTCTTGTACCAAGTGATCCAAGGAGTCCAAACTTTTTGCCGCCTTTTTAAGAAACTTCATACGGACTTGCTTATCATCTATGGCGCCATCAAGGAGGGTATGGATGTAGCCTTGCGTTGCAAAAATTGGAGTTTTAAGCTCATGAGAAATGTCTGCAATGAATTCCCGTCTGAATTCTGCATTTTTTTGCAAGGTGTCAATTTCGCGCTGTCTAGCAAGTGCATAGGAGTTGATGACCGCATTTATTTTCTTTAGAGGGGAAAGGGTAGACCGAAAAGATTTGTCTTGAATTTCAGTAAAATCCTTTTTTTGAATTTTCTCCAGGAGGCTGTAAATGTTGCCAATTTCACGGAACACCAAAAACTCCATGGCCACGCTAATCAGCAGGTAGGAGATTGAAAAGGAAAGGAGGGCAGCAGCCCAAAGAACCGTGGTAGAGGTGGATGGGATTAGGAACAAAAATGCCGATACCAATCCAGAAATGGCAATTGCTAAAAATAAGGATAAGCCTCGAGATCCTGTTGGCATCTTAGCCTAGTTCAAATTTATAACCTACGCCTTTGACTGTGGTGATGTAGTCTTCCCCGATTTTTTCACGCACTTTTCGAATGTGCACATCCACGGTTCGAGCCAAAACAAATACATCAGATCCCCAGATATTATGCAATAGCTCGTCACGGTTATACACTACATTGGGATTGTTGGCTAAAAAATACAAAAGCTCGAATTCTTTTTTGGGTAACGTAATCGTTTTTCCAGCTTTGTCAATCGTATAGCTGCTGCGGTCAATGTTCAAATCTTTGATTTTTATTTGACCTTTTTCTTGTTCTTTTTTTGAATCTCTCCGGAAAAGCGCTGCAATTCGGCTCATCAAAGCCCTTGGTTTGATAGGTTTGGTAATGTAGTCGTCTGCACCCACGTCAAAAGCAGCAACTTCTGAATACTCTTCCAAGCGGGCAGTTAAAAAGATGATGAAAGCATGTTTGAGTTCTGGAATCTGACGAATTTGTAGGCAGGTTTCTACCCCGTCTTGGTTGGGCATCATGATGTCTAATAGAATGACATCGGGTTGAAATTTGATTGCAGTTTTTACTGCCTTATGCCCGTCCTCTGCTGTAGCGACTTCATACCCTTCTTTTTGCAGGTTGTATTTTAAAATTTCTACGATGTTTGGTTCGTCATCGACGACCAATACCTTGATTTTTTGTTTGTCTGCCATGGGAAGAATTCCGAAATGTTTTCTGAAAATTAATGAATATCTACAGCTTCAAACCAAATTTTAAAGTAACCTTATTCTAGAACTTGTCAAAATCACCCTAAAAACAGAGCTTTTTCTAGGGACTTGTTAAGTTAATGTTAATCAATTATGCAAGCTAATTTTTCAACCCACGAGCGCTTTGGATGTCGATATTTAATGCACCAATAAATAGATTGGCCTTAATCTTTACTGGAATCTTATTTGCGTCCTTGGTGATCCAGACTTTTACTGGGTATTCCCCTCTAAATAGGCTATTCTTTGGGATTTGTGGTGAAAAGAGATAGGTTTCCTTAATCCCTAGACTAGTTTCTAGTGTTTCAGTGCCCTCGAATATTAATTTTAGGTTATATATTTCTTTGTCAAAAAAACCTCGGATTAATACCTCTTGTCCCTTACGCATGTTGGAGAGGTCTAAGGTTCGCAAAAAATAAAATCCACTGACTAAATCTTGTACCGTACCCGGAAGCGAAAATACCTTCACCTCTTTGATTTTTTTATTCTCCCGATCATAAAGTTCCAGGGTCGCTTTTTTGTTGGTTTGGTCAAAATAAATCTTCTCGTTTCTTCGGTAACGCCCCTCTTGAATGTAGCGGTATGAGAGTCGAGGCAAAAGACTCTGGGTGTTTAGATGCGTCCCCCAGTTGTCATTCACCTTTCCGAAAAGTGTGGCGGCACCTATGGTATTTCCAAAGGCATCAATTTTGAAATGAGACTGCCCACTTTCTAGAATTGGTTTTTTTCCAACCTGCAGTTTGGCCTCAGCAAGATCCACCCAGCCGTAGGTTACGCCAAAAAGTAATTCTTCCCCGTAGGTGAAGGGAATATTCTTTGTAGGAGATTGGGCCCAGCAATTGACGAGGGGCAAACAGGCGAGTAGCAGGATTTGAAAATACCGCCTCATTGGATAACTGACAATTTGTGACAAAAACTGAAGAATTATTCGATTAATTTTTCCAAATCTGCTGTTGTAAAGCTTAAAAGTACAAATTTGCACAGCGAAAACAAGGTGGAGCGATACCTTGTTAGTTATGCAGCAAATTGGTAACTTGGACATTTTAACCTATACACAAACTCAACATGAGTACGAACAACGCAGAAAAACTCAAAGCATTACAGCTCACCATTGACAAGCTTGAAAAAACATACGGCAAAGGTGCTGTCATGAAGCTTAGCGACGAAAAAGTCCTGGATATTCCTGCCATTTCCACCGGTTCTCTTGGCCTAGACATGGCCTTGGGTATTGGAGGAATTCCTAGAGGAAGGGTCATTGAAATCTACGGCCCAGAATCCTCCGGAAAGACAACCTTGACCATGCATTGCATTGCTGAAGCGCAAAAGGCAGGGGGCATGGCAGCATTTATTGATGCAGAACACGCATTTGATAAGAATTATGCAGAAAAACTCGGCATCGACACTGAAAACCTATTGATTTCCCAGCCAGACAATGGAGAGCAAGCGCTAGAAATTGCTGAGCACTTGATCCGTTCGGGAGCAATCGACATCATTGTCATTGACTCTGTTGCAGCTTTGGTTCCCAAAGGGGAATTGGAAGGGGAAATGGGCGAGAGCAAAATGGGCTTGCAGGCACGCTTGATGTCACAGGCGCTTCGCAAACTAACAGGTGCAATCCACAAAACAGGTTGTGCCTGTATTTTCATTAACCAGCTTCGAGACAAAATCGGAGTGATGTTTGGTAGCCCTGAAACTACCACAGGAGGAAATGCCTTGAAATTCTATGCTTCCGTGCGTTTGGACATTCGTCGAGTAGGGCAAATCAAAGAAGGAGCGGATAGCGTATTGGGTAATCGAACCCGTGTGAAGGTGGTCAAAAATAAAGTAGCTCCTCCTTTTAAAGTGGTAGAATTTGACATCATGTATGGTCAAGGTATTTCCAAGGTCGGTGAAGTGATTGACCTGGGCGTGGAGCTTGAGATCATCAAAAAGGCAGGATCTTGGTTCTCCTACAATGGTGAAAAACTAGGTCAAGGCCGGGATGCAGTAAAAAATCTATTGCTGGATAATCCTGAATTACTCGATGAGTTGGAAGGAAAGATCAAAGGAGCTTCGGGATTGCTTCCGACTGAACCGACTATTTCTCTAGAAGATTAAAAAATTGATTTTTAAATTAGTGAACTATGGCAGTACAAAATGACACGGTAGGTACACCAATTAAATTAAATGAATTTGAAGTTGCTCAATTTGATTTCCCTTCTAGGATGCCTTGGGAGGATGCAGTCGAAGCATGTGCCAATTTGGGAAATGGTTGGAGATTACCAACACTTGATGAATTAGAGATAGTGTATGAAAATAAGGATAAAATTGGCGGTTTTGCGGAGTTCATTCCGGGTAAATTAGCACCTCCTACAGGAGATGGAAGACCCCAAAAAAAAATAGCTGGAATAAAACCACACTATTGGAGTTCTAATGAGGATTACGTTGATGATGAACCCTATCCAGAAAACACATGGATTCTGAATTTCGATGATGGCGAACAGCACCTTTGGGCAAAATCCTCCTATTTTTATGTTAGGGCAATAAGGGAGCTAAAATAATTGGGGAAAGTTTCACCCCATATTCATTCAACAACTAAAACAGGGAGGCTTGCCTCCCTGTTTTAGTTGTTTTTAGTTTGTTCGAATGGCTTCTACCGGATCCATTCTAGCAGCAAGCGTGGCGGGCACTATTCCTGCTACAACTCCAATCGCTGAGGATACACCTAATCCGAGAATAATATTATTGAAGGATAAAACTAGGTCAAGACTCCCAAGGGGAATAAAGCTCAGTAGATACACGAGTAGAATCCCTGAACCTCCACCAATCAAGCTCAAGCAAACTGCCTCAAAGAGAAATTGGAAAAGAATGAAGTAATTTCTGGCGCCTAGGGATTTTTGGATACCGATAATATTGGTTCGCTCTCTTACAGATACAAACATGATGTTGGCAATTCCGAATCCCCCAACCAAAATAGAGAATCCTCCAATCACCCATCCAGCCACGGAGATTACATCAAAAATAGACCCGATGGCATTTTGGATAAATTCGGTTTTGTTGAGCGCAAAGTTATTTTCTTGGGTAGGCTTCAATCCCCGTTTGGCACGAAGTAGGCCAGCCATTTCGTTTTCCAAAGCCACCAATCCCACATCAGTATCTCTTCCTTTGGCAGCGATTGTGGGTTCAAGTCCATCCCGTCCGGTATAGTACATTTTACTGAACGCGCCGAAAGGAACTAAGCAAGCTTCGTCTTTGGAGGGGAGTTCCAAAAATCCTTCCCCCTCTTCTTCAAAAATACCAATGATGGTAAATTTCATTCCTTTGATTTTGACTTCCTTGCCTAAGGCGGGTTGATTGGGAAATAAGGTATTTGCAATTTTTTTCCCAACAATAATCAGGTTCCGAGAAGCATTGATCTCCGCTTCAGAAAAGTAGCGTCCTTCTTCCAATGCCACTTCAAATACATCCTGATAGGTGTAGGCCACCCCTGAAAGGGAAGTGCCTTGATACGAATTGCTACCTGCTTGGATGGTCGCAGAAGAGGAGGCAGAAATGGTGACTCCATCTGCATTTTTTAATCGCTCCTCCAAAAACTTGTATTCTGAATAGGTGCCTGGAGGCCGCTGAAAATATTTCCACCAGGGATAGTCTTGAGGTCCATTGGCGAATGGAAATCGGTCTACCCGCATGACATTGGTTCCCAAAAAGGCAAAAGATGATTTGATTTTCCCCTCCAATGAATCCACCAAAGTAAACACAGCAATGATGGCAAAAATACCGATTGTGACACCCAGAAGGGAAAGGATGGTTCGGGTGAGGTTTGATTTTAAGGCCGTAATGGCAAACCTAAAACTTTCCCAAGAAAGCTTTAAAAAGAGCATAGTATAACTAGTTGGTTAAAACAATTTGTTAAGTTAGCTGAAATTGGGCATTATTGTTATTATCTTTGCATTTTTTAAAAGTAATCCCTTTTCGAGTTTCGAATAAGTCAAATACTCCCTACTGTCCCCTATGAAATTATCTGATTTCAAATTTGAAGTTCCCAAAAAACTGATCGCGCTCTATCCCACAGAAAATCGTGATGAGTCCAGATTGATGGTTGTTCATCGGAAAACTGGAGAAATTGAGCACCGTACCTTCAAAGATATTCTTGAGTATTTTGGCGAAGGGGATGTATTTGTCACCAACGATACCAAGGTTTTCCCTGCTCGCCTATATGGAAATAAGGAAAAGACAGGTGCAAAAATTGAGGTTTTCCTATTAAGAGAACTCAACTCTGAGTTTAAACTTTGGGATGTATTGGTGGATCCTGCTCGAAAAATCAGAGTAGGCAATAAGCTCTATTTTGGGGACAGTGACTTAGTTGCCGAAGTTATTGACAACACGACTTCAAGAGGCAGAACTATCCGCTTTTTGTTTGATGGTACCGACGAAGAATTTCATAAAACGATTGATACTCTAGGTGAGACGCCACTATTGAAAGAAATTATCGAGCGGCCCATCGAACCTGAAGATAGAGAACGCTACCAGACGGTTTTTGCTAAGAATGTGGGTGCAGTAGCAGCACCTACAGCCGGATTGCATTTTACACCACAATTGCTCAAGCGTTTGGAATTGAAAGGAGTTGAAATTGCACCCATCACCCTTCATGTGGGGCTAGGTACTTTCCGCCAAGTAGATGTGGAAGATCTGACCAAGCACAAAATGGATTCAGAGAACTATTTCATTACGGACCGAACGGTCAAATTGGTCAATGAATCTTTGGATCAAAAAAAGCGTGTGGTGGCAGTAGGAACTACTTCACTCAAAACAGTTGAATCCTCAGTAACTGCAGGTGGTAGACTTAAAGAGAGCAGTGGGTGGACAGATAAATTCATCATCCCACCCTACGATTTTAAAATCGCCAATGCCTTGCTCACCAATTTTCACCTGCCAGAATCTACCCTACTCATGACGGCCTCTGCATTTGGTGGCTACACCTTGATGATGAAGGCCTATAAGGAAGCCATCAAAGAAAAATATCGATTCTTCTCCTATGGAGACGCGATGCTCATCTTGTAAATCGAATACGTCCCGCACTTGCGGGACTTTTTTTTGCCTAGAGTTCTCCGTTGGACAAACAAATTCCATAAATAATAGCGGGCGTCTCGGGGATGACTTTAATTTTGTAAGAATTCAAAGCGCATGAACAAAGCAGCAATACTTGTCGCCGGTGGTAAAGGGATGCGGATGGGAACTTCCCTGCCCAAGCAATACCTTCCTCTAGCAGGAAAGCCAGTGTTGATGCATACGCTGGAAAAATTTTTTGCCGCCGATCCAAACCTCTACTTAATCCTCGTGCTACCAAAAGATGATTTTGACTACTGGAGGACTTTGTGTGATCAGCATAATTTTTCACTTCCCCATGAATTGGTATCAGGAGGAGAAAGTCGATTTCAATCCGTAAAAAATGGATTGATTGCACTTCCATTTACAGAGGGGCTAGTTGCCATCCACGATGGGGTAAGACCTTTTGTGTCGGAACAAGTAATTCAATCTAGCTTTAAGGAAGCAGCAAAATCAGGAAGTGCTATTCCGGTGATTACTTTAAAAGATTCCATTCGAAAGGTGGATGCAGGTGGAGGAAGTACCTATCAAGAACGCACCAATTTCCGATTGGTGCAGACCCCTCAAACTTTTCAAGTAGCGCAACTGATGCAAGCATTTTCGGTAGAAGAGTTGGGTATTTTTACGGATGACGCGACAGTCTATGAGCACCAGGGATGGGCGGTTACACTCATTGAGGGCAATTCCGAGAACATCAAGTTGACCACCCCGGAAGACCTTGCCTTTGCTGAATTTTTAATCGCAACTCGCTGAGTTGAAAAGGGGAGACCTTTTACCGACCCGTTCGGGTGTTTTACCGATTTTTTGAATGACTTCACCTATTTCCTAAATGCCCCTTTGGTCTTGAATCCTAGATTTGTTTAGCTAAATTTAATTCACATGAACAACTACACTAAACCTCGTAACGACGGCAGTATTGCCTTTGGCGTGATCATCCTCGGAATCGGTCTAGTTCTCCTTTTTAGAAAATTTGGACTTTATATCCCAGATTGGGTACTCACCTGGCCGATGATCTTGATTGCTATAGGCACTTACACGCTCATCAGTCAGCAGTTCAAGAGTTTTTTTGGATCTGCGGTGCTCTTTATTGGAGTCTACTTTTTATTGAAAAGGGAATTTGATCTTGATCTAGGATTAGACCAATTTATTTGGCCTGTTGGGTTGATTGCACTTGGTATCTATTTGATCCTCCATAAAAAGCAAGAATACAAAGTCATAGAGGAGGCACGAAAAAATTGGGAGGACTCTCGAAAAAATAAGGCAAATGCTAAAAATTCTGAGAAAATAGAGGCAGCCGAAGTGGTAGAAGATACAAACGCCTCGAAGGAAGATTCAGCCAAGGCTGCAGATTCTGGGTTTGTGCGAGCCACGGGAACAGCCTTTGTAGATCGAATTAATGAGAGCGTCATCTTCAGTGGCGTGAATCGAAAATTGATGACCAAAAATTTTCAAGGGGGTAAGGCCACCGTGATTTTTGGAGGGCTAGACTTAGACCTGACGCAGGTGGATTTTACCGGGGTTGTCACCTTAGACTTTGAAGTTGGATTTGGTGGGGTAAAGTTGATCATTCCGCCTCATTGGGATGTACGCACAGAAATATCCAACATTGCTGCTGGACTCGAAGATAAACGCATGTTTCGAGAAGGAGGAGTAGATACCAACAAGGTTTTGATCCTAAAAGGCACCCTGTTGTTCAGTGGCTTGGAAATCAAATCTTTTTAATTCATTCTAAAACCTAGCCCAGCACTTGTATTTAAACGCTTTTTCTAGTTCAAGCTTTGGGAAATGGATCCTCCCAGGAATCGGATGTATCTGGTTTCTGGGGGCTTATTTTTTACTGCTGCACCAAGGCATGGATGAAGAGCCAGCGCTCGTAGATGCTTTCTTTTTTACCCTATTTTTTTTTGGGGCTGTTCTTCTTTTAGATCGGGTGTTTCGGCATTACACGCCCAACCGAAAAAATGGTTTCCTTCTAGTCATTTTTCCATTTTTGCTCGCTGGGGGATTGGTGTTGGCCCACGCGCAACTACTTAATTGGTGGTTTACAGAGGATTCTAAGTATTTGGAACTATTAGAATCAAGCTTTTTTTACCGCTGCCTGTTCCTTGGAGTGGTGATGCAACTTCTAGCTGTATTGGCCGTAGTGATTTCTAGGTTGGTAGGACAGGAGGAGCTAAGTCGTCGAGAGGGACAGTTACTTCAGCTTTCTAAGGATGCAGAGCTTGCCCAACTTCGGCAGCAGCTGCAACCCCATTTTTTATTCAATAGTCTAAACTCCATTCATGCCTTGGTGCTTGCCAAGCCGCAGCAGGCCAGAGAGATGGTTCTATTACTTTCAGATTTTTTGAGGGGGACCCTTCGCAGCGAAGGCCAATCTTGGATCAGTTTGTCCGATGAGTTCAAGTACTTGAGCATGTATTTTGACATCGAACGGGTTCGCTTTGGACACCGCTTATTGGTGGAAATGGAGGTACCTCATGAATTGAATGCACATAAAATTCCTCCACTTCTGGTGCAGCCATTGGTGGAAAATGCAATCAAGTATGGCCTTTACGGAACTTTGGGAGAGGTTACCATTCGAATTTCCTGCAAAAGGGAAGGTAGTTACCTGTTTGTAGAAGTGCAAAACCCTTTTGATCCTCAAGATTCAGGTCTTGGGGGTATAGGCTTCGGATTATCATCGGTCGAAAGGAGGTTATTTTTGATTTTTGGAAGAACGGATCTGCTGCATAAAAGTGCTGAAAATAACTTGTTTCAAGTCCAATTAAAACTCCCCCTAACCACATGATTAAAACCATTATTGTGGATGATGAGCCTTTGGCTACAGGTCTAGTTAGCGAATTTTTGAGGAGCTATCCTCAATTTGAAGTAGTGGCAATTTGCCACGATGGCTTTGAGGCCTTAAAGGCGATACAACTTTTTCAGCCGGAGCTGATCTTTCTTGACATCCAAATGCCCAAAATTACCGGGTTTGAGTTACTCGAACTTTTAGACTCCCCTCCAGCAGTATTATTTACAACAGCTTTTGACCAGTACGCAGTACAGGCCTTTGATGCTAAGGGGCTGGACTACTTGGTCAAGCCATTTTCTGAAGCTCGATTTGCACAGGCTATTGGACGGTTTTTAAGTCAACACAAGGCAAAAGAATTGCCTGAATCAGTGGAATATCCCGTTTCCGAAGAGCGAAGCAAGCGTATTGTAGTTCGGGTAAAAAATGAGATCAAAATTATCCAGACCCATGAAGTAGCCTTCTTCGAGGCGGAGGACGATTACATTTCCATTCACACCCAGGAAGGAAAATTTTTGAAGAAGATGACCATGAAGCAGCTGGAAGAGTGTCTCGATCCAGACAAATTTGCACGAGTGCATCGATCCTTTTTGGTAAATCTTCAAGAGGTGTCAGGACTTGAACCCTACGAAAAGGAATCCTACCTCCTTCGGCTTCGGTCAGGGCAAAAAATTCCTGTGAGCAAGTCTGGCTATACTCGTTTGCGCCAAGTGCTTGGACTTTAATTCAGGTGTATAAAAAAAGTCCCGCAATGTGCGGGACTTTCAACTTAATATTCGTCCTCGTTGAAGAAAAAGTCATCCTTTGTAGGATAATCAGGCCAAATTTCTTCAATGGTCTCGTAGGGTTCCCCATCGTCTTCTAGCTCTTGTAGGTTTTCCACTACTTCTAGTGGAGCGCCAGAGCGAATAGCATAATCGATCAATTCGTCCTTGGTTGCTGGCCAAGGGGCATCTTCAAGGTAGGAGGCTAGTTCAAGTGTCCAGTACATAGTTTTTGTTTTTGGAGGTGTTCCGGATGTTAATAATGCAAGAATAGTAATTTTTTTAATATGTAGGTTGTACTCAATTTCTCGGAGAAAGTTGCTTCAAGACATAGTTCTTTACATCAATCTTACGCTTGAGGCTAGAAAGCTTTTTTTTCATCATCATTTCGAAATCTGCAGTCTCTACTCGGAAGTTGTCTGAATTGTTTTGCATAGTCTCCAATTCCCCTTGATCTCTGTGCAAAAGATCTTTGAGAATAGATGATTTAATTTGGTTTTGTTCTTCCAACATTTTGTCTGCAAAGTTAGCATACTTGCTGTGTGCCAGTTTCTCTAAAAAAGCCTTTTCAAAGATGATGTCCATGAAAAACTGATAGGAACGTGCAGGCAAGTTTGCCTCTTTAGGTTTACGCATTGGAAGCTTTTTCCAATCTTCTTGGATGGCTTTGGCACGAAGGGTGATCTCTTGGCTAGTAGCCTGATGGGCCAATCTTTTTAATTCTTCCACCATCCCCTCGATTTTACGAAGCACTTCCCGAGGGTGCATCTCTGGTCCTGGATTGAGCGTCCGCTTGTAGCGTGAAAATATTCGATTATTTAATTTTGAAAATTCATCCCAGATGGGTTGACGCCGTTCTGCAGGAACTTTTCCAGCAGCTTTCCATTCTTTTTGGATACGCTTGCTGATGTCAAAGGCCATTTTAGCATCTGGGAGATCGTGTGCTGCACGCGCCTGTTCCAATAGGGATTCATATACTTTGATATTCTCTTCCGCTTGTAGGGTAAGTCCATCGTAAAAGTGCTGGCGTTGCTCAAAGAAAAAGTCAACTGCTTGGTTGAATTCTTCTTCAATCTCCTCATGAACTTCTTTTTCCACAGGACCGGTTTTTATCCAGCGCAACTTTAATTCTTTGAATTTTTCGGTAGTGTCTTTCCAGTCCGTGCTGGTTTGCATTGCCTGTGCCTCCTGAATTAAACCTCGTTTAATTTCCAGATTTTTGCTTCGGTTGCCCTTAATAATTTCACTTAAAAAATTTTCCTGCTCTTCAAGCTGGGCAATTAACTGTGTAAAATCCCCCAAAGCATCACTGGAATACAATGATTCTTTGAGGTGAATTAATTTCATCAAAAAAGAGCCCTTATTTTCATTTTCTTGAATGGCTTCTTTTAATCGGGCCACCTTTTCTTCAAGTTGGGTAAAACGAGTTTCAAAATAAAGAAGGGTCGATGCTTCGTCTCCTTTCACCTCACCAATTACTCGGTCTGGTCTACCTAAAAATCCCTTTAGAAAGACCTTTCCGTCTTGGATATATCCAAAGGCATGCTGCATGGTACTACTCTAGGTTATAGGTGGTGTAACTCAATTTTATGCAAAATAATCAATTAGCCCTCACTTATCCTAAGAAAGGTATATTTTTGCCTTTTGCAATTGTTTCTTCCCACCCATTTCCTTTACTGGCATGAGCACAGAAAAAATCATCTTTTCCATGGCCGGGGTATCCAAAATCTACCCCCCACAAAAGAAAGTACTTAAAGATATTTACCTCTCCTTTTTTTATGGAGCCAAAATCGGGGTCTTGGGTCTCAATGGCTCAGGAAAGTCCTCCTTACTGCGCATCATTGCAGGTTTGGATAAGGAATTTTTAGGGGAAGTAGTTTGGTCACCCGGCTACACTGTAGGGATGCTAGAGCAGGAACCCAAGTTGGACCCTACCAAGACAGTCAAGGAAGTGGTGGAGGAAGCAGTAGCGGGGACCGTTGCCTTGCTCAAGGAATTTGAAGAGATCAATGAAAAATTCATGGATCCCGCGCTTATGGATGATCCAGATGCCATGGACAAGTTGATCACCCGCCAAGGGGAAGTGCAGGAGAAATTGGATGCAGTAAATGCCTGGGAGCTCGATGTGATGCTCGATAAGGCCATGGATGCATTGCGCCTTCCTCCAGCTGAAGCGAATGTAGCCAACCTTTCGGGGGGTGAAAAAAGACGCGTGGCCCTCTGCCGTTTGCTTTTGCAGGAGCCAGATGTACTCTTGCTCGATGAACCAACCAACCACCTGGATGCAGAGTCGGTACATTGGTTAGAGCAGCACTTACAGAACTACAAAGGAACCGTCATTGCGGTTACCCACGACCGTTACTTCTTGGACAATGTGGCTGGCTGGATCTTGGAACTGGATCGTGGCGAAGGGATTCCTTGGAAGGGGAACTATTCTTCCTGGCTCGATCAGAAGCAAAACAGACTCAAGCAAGAAGAGAAAACCGAATCCAAGCGTCAGAAGACCTTGGAGCGAGAATTGGAGTGGATCCGCATGTCACCCAAGGCCAGGCAATCCAAGGGCAAGGCCCGTTTGAATGCATACGATAAATTAATCGGAGAAGAGTCCAAGGACAAAGAAGCCAAATTGGAATTGTTTATTCCACCAGGACCTCGCTTGGGGGCTAAAGTGATTGAAGTCAACAACGTATCCAAAGCCTATGGTGACAAATTACTTTTTGAAAATCTCAGTTTCTCCCTTCCTCAAGGGGGAATCGTAGGAATCATTGGTCCCAACGGAGCTGGAAAATCCACCCTATTCAAGTTGATCACGGGGCAGGAAAAACCTGACTCGGGCAATTTTGAGGTGGGTGAAACGGTCAAATTGGCTTATGTGGACCAGGAACACGACAAGTTGGATCCTAACAAAACCGTGTACCAGTTGATCTCCGATGGGAATGAGTTGATGAAGCTAGGCAATAAGGAAGTCAATTCCCGTGCATACGTGTCCAAGTTCAATTTTGCAGGTTCGGATCAGGAGAAAAAAGTAGGCGTGCTTTCAGGTGGTGAGCGCAACCGTGTCCATTTGGCGATTACACTCAAGGAAGGCGGCAATTTGCTGCTTCTTGATGAGCCGACCAACGATTTGGATGTGAATACCCTTCGGGCATTGGAAGAGGCCTTGGAAAATTTTGGAGGCTGTGCAGTGGTGATTTCCCACGACCGCTGGTTCCTAGATCGTATTTGCACGCACATCTTGGCTTTTGAAGGCGATTCACAGGTGTACTGGTTTGAGGGCAACTTCTCCGACTACGAGGAGAATAAGAAAAAACGACTTGGTGATGTGATGCCGAAGCGCATTCGCTACAAGAATTTGAAATAAACCTTTGAGGTCTTTTTTAGACCTCGAAGGCGTAATTATTTAAACCATCGAGATTCTTGGAAAACTCAACGGTTTTTTTTTAAACCTCGAAGGTTTATTTACACCAAATAGGTGAACTATTTTTCCAGTTCTGAAGGAATCCACCTCTTCAGGTCTCAGCAATCCATCCCCTATGTTAAAAACATGAGCTTACGGTCAAAACTCTTGGATTTTTAGATGCTCCTTTAATTTTCCATTCCATTTTTTCGTTCTTTGTTGTGGAACTTTTTCCAAACCAGCCTATTGACCTATGCGACAACTACTCCTTAGACCCGGAGCAGAAGAATTGAATTATGAAATCCGGGGAATTGTAAAAAAAGCCAGACAAATTGAAGCCCTCGGCTATCCCATGATTTGGGAAAATATTGGTGATCCGATACAAAAGAGAAACCACCTGCCGGTATGGATGAAAACCATCATCGCCGACCTACTCAAAGAAGATAAGACCTATGGCTATGCCGACTCCAAAGGAGTACTCGAGACGCGGTCGTTTCTTGCTCGGCTCAACAATGACAAAAAAGGAGCCCAAATCACTGCGGAAGATATTTTGTTTTTCAATGGATTGGGGGATGCTATTGCCAAATTGTACCAGTTTTTGATTCCTACCGCGCGGATTATTGGACCTTCCCCAGCCTATTCTACCCATAGTTCCGCGGAAGCAGCTCATGCGAATACGGCTCCCATTACCTACCGACTTGACCCAGATAATCAATGGCTTCCTGATATGGATGACTTGTACATGAAGGTGAAATACAACCCCTCCATCGTAGGAATTTTGATCATCAATCCGGATAATCCAACTGGCATGGTCTATCCCAAGGAGGTATTGGAGGATTTTGTGAAAATTGCTGAAGAGTTTAGCTTACTCCTTATTTCTGACGAAATCTACCATAACATTACTTACAATGGAATCAAAGCAGTAGCCTTGTCAGAGGTGATTGGAAATCGTCCCGCTATTTCGTTAAAAGGGATTTCGAAAGAGTTTCCTTGGCCAGGAGCAAGGTGTGGCTGGATGGAATTTTACAACCGTGAGTCGTCCGTAGAATTTTCAAAGTTTTGTCAAACCCTTGAAAATGCAAAGATGATTGAGGTTTGTTCTACGATTTTACCCCAGCTAGCTATTCCAAGAATCATGAGTCATCCGGAATACCATGCCTATCGGGAACAAGCCAATGCACAAATTGGCAAGCGAAGCGATTGGATGCGTGAGATTTTGGGGGATATTAAAGGAATCACATTTAATCCTACCCAAGGTGCTTTTTACAATACCATAGTATTTGATGAAAAAAATCTAAATACGCATCAAACGCTACCGATCGAAGATGAGCGGCTTCAAAAATTAGTGGATAGTTGGCTGAGTGAACCGAATATGCCCTTGGACAAGCGATTTGTTTACTACCTGCTTGCTTCTGAGCGTATCTGTGTGGTGCCGATCTCGTCCTTTTGTTCGGATTTGAGAGGATTCCGCGTGACATTACTGGAAGAAAATGAAGCTGAATTTAAACAGACCTTTGAACGGTTAGGGAAAGCGATTCAGCGCTACCTTGCATCTTGAGAAACTTAGTGATTGTCATGTCCTCTAACCTTGATTTTTGGATCGGGAATTACTTTTTCTTTTTCATTTACTTCTGATGTCGAAAAGTTACGAAGATCAGGTTGCCCGGCATTGACCCAGGCGGTATACCAAAAATCAGCAATGATCTTGATGGAAGCGCGCATTTGTCGTTCCACTTGCCCATCAAGTGCGAGCGCATAGGCCTCGGTAAATTCCCGAGAATAGACCCGAACAGTGAGTCCATTTCGTTCCTCGTAACTGTATTTTTGATCCAGGGAGAACTGTTGAGTGAGGATTTTTTCAATGCGCAAGACGGAGTCCACTTGCAAATGTGCCCTCGCGACGGTTTCCCAAAGTGCCTGCTGGGGATCGGACACATAGCTTGCCTTGCCCACCCAAAAGGAATAATTTTTTGCCAACAACTCAGGCACTCTACTTTCCCAGAAGCCATGAATGCCGGCTTGCCCTGTCAACTGCCCATTATAGTTTTTGGTGGTATGCAAGGGGACATTTAAGTCCCCGAGGTAATGACCAAGGTCTGCGGAAAGGCGCAGAATCGCTGTTTTGTCTTTTGCAGCGAAGGCTTTGGTCAAATTAAAAAATGTGAGGTAGGCGGACCAGGGCCCGATGCCGTGCGCTCGCAAGGAGTCTTCTGGGTATTTTTGGATCGCCACCGCCCAGTATTTTGGGAGCTTGTACAAGACGCTATCTCCATAGTGATCCAGATCGATGTAGTGTTTTTCCGCTTCCCCCTTTACCGCATAGCGCCTTCGATCTGGGTTCACCGCATTTTCAGAAATAAATCGGAGTTCCCGTTTGTAGAGCGGAAGCATCTCGGGAGGAAGTGAAAATACTGCTTGCCGATTGAGAAAAGCATGTCCATAAAAACCCCAGAAAGAAATTGGAACCGGAAAAAATGGAAAGATCAAAAAAGGAATAATTAAAAAATTCATGATTCAATTTACAGGAAATTCATCAATAAACCGGCTCAGAAATACTTTTTTAGGTTGTTTGGAGTGATTTCTCTTAATTTTTTATTGAATGTCACCCAACTTCCTCCAGGAATGTTCAAAATTCCTTTGGCAGAATTAATTATTTCCAATAACTTTGCATTCCCGTTCAGAATAGAGCGATAATAAGAATTAGAAAATTAACTAGATATGGCAAATCATAAATCAGCTCTGAAGAGAATTCGCGCCAACGATGTGAAGCGTTTGAGAAACAGATACCAGGCCAAGACCACCCGAACTTTCATCAAAAGACTTAAGGCGGCTACGGATAAAGTAGAGGCGATGGAGTTGTACAAGAAAGTTTCTTCCATGTTGGACAAACTGGCTAAGAAGAATGTCATTCATAAAAACAACGCAAACAACAAAAAGTCAAGATTGGCTAAAGTTGTAAGCGCTTTGGGATAATTAATTCCATCAAAAAATCAAACCCTGCCTTCAAGCAGGGTTTTTTTATGCCCTTTTTTAATTAGATTTAATTCACTTTTTAACCTATTTCATGGACAAATCCACTTCCATCAAAATTTTTGAGTTGGCCGAGGAAGATCGGCCCCGCGAGAAACTACTCCTCAAAGGCAAAGCGGCACTTTCCAATGCTGAGCTAATCGCAATTTTGATTGGTACAGGTACCGCTGCTTGCAGTGCTATAGATCTCTCTCGCGTGCTCCTTGCTTCAGTCGGCAACAACCTGGCCGCCGTGGCTAGAATGTCTATTTCAGACCTAACCAAGTTCAAAGGTATTGGGGAGGCCAAGGCTATTTCGATCATCAGTGCTTTGGAACTCGGTAGGAGGAGAAAAGAGCATGAATCTCCCAAACTCCTAAAAATCACTGGTTCTAAACAGGTCTACGAGCTGATGCGCCCTGATCTCTACGATGAACCAGTGGAGCAGGTGTTTCTCCTGTTGTTGAATCGAACCAATGGGATACTAAAAAAGGAGCACGTGAGTCGAGGGGGAGTCACTGCTTCTGTGGTAGACCCCAAAGTGGTTTTCAGATTTGCTTTGGAACAAGGGGCGCATTCCTTAATTTTGATTCACAACCATCCAAGTGGCAACCTTCAGCCTTCGGAAGCTGACAAACGCCTCACCGAACGCTTGCAAAAAATTGGAAGAGAGTTGGAAATACCCCTGGTAGATCATTTGATTTACACTGATCAGGGCTATTTTAGTTTTGCCGATGAAGGGATGATTTAGCTTTGGGGAGCTTTCTTCTTCTCTTGCTCAAACCATGGAGCCCGAAGGCGTGTTTGGATATTAAAAGTTAATTAGCTCACGTGAAATCAAGCCATCTTATTCTCCTAGTAGCATCCCTAGTGATCTTGGGGGCCATCACCTACATGTTTACCGCTGCGGAAAGCCCCGAAGATTACATCGAAAAAATCGAGAAGGAACGGGAGCGGCAGTTTAAATACATCCGTTTCAATGTTGAATCTCCCTTGACAGAGGAGCAAAAAAGAGGCTTGCAAAGCCTGAAGTTTTACCCCATCGATCCTGCATACCGGGTAAAAGCAAGGTTGCTTCCCATTGAAATCAAAAAAATCAGGGAGGTTCCCTTGACGGATGGAAGTACAGAACGCTACTTAGAACATTCCTTTGCAGTATTTGAGTTGGGAGGAAAAACAAACAAACTCCTCCTGATGCAGGCACTGGATGAGTCGGATATGCGTAATTATTTTCTGGCTTTTGCAGATGAAACTTCCGGGAAGGAAACCTACGGTGGAGGGCGTTACCTGAATGTGCGTCAAGATGGAAAAAATAGCATCACGATTGACTTCAATCTGGCTTTCAATCCCTATTGTGCCTACAATCCTGACTTTGCTTGCCCTCTTCCGCCTCGCGAGAACGTCTTGGAAATTGCCCTTCCAGTAGGGGAGAAAAATTACGATAAATGATCACCGCTCAGGCAATTCTTTTAAATTTGCAGCTTACCCACATACTGCACCCGTAGCCAGTTCGGAATCGCAGGATTCGCTTACCCATTGCCCTATGAAAATATCCATCAATAGACTCAAGGAGTACCTCTATTTGAATGAAAGCCCAGAAGAAATTGCAGCCTTACTCACCCAATCTGGGCTTGAAGTAGAGCATCTGGAGCCCTTTATGTCTGTCCCTGGAGGCTTAGCGAGGCTAGTTATTGGAGAAGTACTTACCTGTGTCAAGCATCCTGATGCAGATAAGTTGAGTTTGACTACGGTTGATATTGGACAGGAACAGCCCTCTCAGATTGTTTGTGGGGCTTCCAATGTAGCCGCAGGACAAAAAGTGGTAGTTGCCACGGTAGGGGCTACCTTGTACCCCAGTACAGGCGAACCCTTTGAAATCAAAAAGGCAAAAATCCGAGGCCAAGCGTCTGAAGGGATGATTTGCGCGGAAGACGAGATTGGCATCGGGACTTCCCATGCTGGAATCATTGTGTTGGATACAGACCTGCCCAATGGCAGTCCTGCATCTGCTTACTTTGAAGTGACCCAGGACCTTATTTTAGAAATTGGGCTGACGCCCAACCGTGCAGACGCGGCATCTCATTTGGGAGTTGCTCGGGACTTGAAAGCCATGCTGCGTAGAGACTTGTGTTTGCCAGTAGAGCCTACTTTCCAAGTGGAAGCGGCGGGCCCTTCTCTCGAGGTGGTCGTAGACCAAACTTCCGATTGCCCTCGCTATGCGGGGATTGTGCTTACGGGAATTCAGGTCAAGCCCTCTCCCCAGTGGCTGCAGCATTTTCTTCGTTCCTTGGGCTTGGAACCCATCAACAACGTAGTTGACATCACCAACTACATTCTTCACGATTTGGGACAGCCACTGCATGCATTTGATGCTGCCAAAATCGGGGAAGGAAAAATTCGTGTTGGTAAACTTCCAAAGGGAAGCACTTTTGTGACCCTGGATGGAAAGGAACGGAAGCTATCTGGTGAGGAGTTGATGATCTGTGATCCGAAAGGAGGAATGTGTATCGCCGGGGTATTTGGGGGAGCAAATTCAGGTGTTTCCGAGCAAACAACAAGCATCTTTTTGGAGTCCGCCTATTTTTCCCCGGATGTGATTCGTAAAGGGTCTCAGATTCATGGCTTGAAGACGGATGCTTCTTTTCGATTTGAGCGGGGTACCGATCCCAACATGCCAGTGTATGCCTTGAAGCAAGCCGTGGTCTTGTTGCAACGGTACGCTGGCGCAAAAATCGCTTCGGAGGTAATTGATCTCTATCCAGAGCCAAAAGCTGATGTGCAGATTGAAGTGAGTTTTGGCCACATCAACCGGCTGATTGGTAAAATGATTGATCCTGAGGAAGTCGTAGCTATTTTAGAAGGATTGGATATTGCGATTTCAGGTCGAACGGAGACCGGGTTTGTGGCTACGGTGAAGCCTTACCGCGTGGATGTTACCCGAGAAGCAGACATCATCGAAGAGGTGTTGCGTATTCACGGCTTCCAGCAGGTGCCGCTTTCCGATAAACTCAGCACCGATTTCTTAGCCGAACACCCAATTAAGGATGTGGCAAAGTTACAGTACCGCCTCACTGAGATGCTTGCGAATCAAGGTTACTTTGAGATGGTTACCAATAGTTTGACCAGCCCCAAATACGTTGAAAAAGCGGGGTTTTTGGATGCGGAAACTACCGTTGAGATTTACAACAAACTTAGTGAGGATCTTGGCGTGATGCGCCAAACGCTCCTTTTCTCAGGGCTAGAGGTCTTGGCACACAACATCAATCGTAGACAAACAGATTTGAAGTGCTTTGAATTTGGCACGGTCTATCAAAAGAAATCCGAAGGGGGTTACAAGGAGTCAAGACGTTTGGCGATTTTTCAATCCGGAAATAGTACTTCCGAAAGTTGGGTGGCCCCTGCAAAACCGTTTGCCTTCGCTGACTTGTATGCGGCTGTGACCCAAATCTTGGAGCGCTTGCATGTGGAGCTGAGCCAAGTGGAAGTGATTGAAACGGCACCTTTTGCTTATGGATTGAGTTTGAAGCTCGGGGAAAAGGTAGTGGCCTCTTTGGGGTTGGTGGAGGAGAAGGCACTCAAGTTGGCCGAAGTAAGACAAGAAGTGTGGTATGCTGAATTGGATTGGGACCTCTTGGCGAAGAAATCGGCTCCGCTGAAAAAATTTGTGGAGCTATCCAAGTTTCCTGAAGTGCGCCGGGATCTTTCCTTGGTTATTGACCAGGAAGTATCCTATGACCGTGTCAAAAAAGTAGCAGAGAAGGCTGGAGGCAAACTTTTGAAACGTATGGATGTATTTGATGTCTACCAAGGAGACAAGTTGGGACAGGGTAAGAAAGCCTATGCGCTAAGCTTTATCCTTCAAGATCAAGAAAATACCTTGACCGATAAGGAAATTGACAAAACTATGAGTAACTTGATTCATGCCTTTCAAGATCAAGTGGGGGCAATCATCCGTAGCTAAGACATGATTCACGAGGAATTACAAAAACTTGAAAAACTTTCTGTTCAGGTTAGTAAAAAGGTTGAGGCCTTGACTGCTGAAAATGAGCGGCTAAATGCACGATTGGCGGAGCTTGAACTACAGCTTCAAGAGAAGGAAGTCGCCTTGGATCATTTTAAAAATAAGATTAAAATTAGTAACATTGTGGACAACCGACCGGTAAGCCCTGAGGATACCGGCGAAATGAGTGACTTAATCAATTCCTATATACAAGAAATCGATCAGTTGATTACCCACCTATCCGAATAATATGGAGACATTAGCCATAAAGGTCAAAATCGGAGATCGTGAATATCCCATGCGTGTGAAGCCTGAAGATGAGGGCAAGATTCGGCATGCAGGACGGGTAATCAATGAGAAGTTAAGAAAGTATAAATCTGAGTTTGGCTTGGATGATTCTACTGATTTATTGGCCATGGTGGCCTTTGATTGCATGGTAGAATCCCTCGAGACCAATGCAGGAAATGCGGAAGATAGCGAACATATTCAGCGTAGTCTTGCCCATATATCTGCCTTGCTTGGCAAGGTTGTTTGAGATTAAGTTTTTTCATTTTGCTGATTTTCGGTGCCGGTAGGGGAACCTTTATATATTCACTACTATGAACGCACTCGCATTTATCATCCTAGCAGCCCTCGCAGGGCTTGGTGTAGGAGCAGCCCTAACCGGCTTTTTTTTAAAAAGTAAACATGCAAAGCAGGAGGAGGAAACCAAAGATCGGATTAAATCTATGCTTAGAGAGGCGGAATTGACCGCTGAAACGATCAAGAAAGACCGAATGCTTGAGGCCAAAGAGAAATTCTTGAAGCTGAAGGCGGAGTTTGACGAAGAGACTAACACCAAAAAAAACCTGATCATCACCAACGAAAATAAGGTGAAGCAAATGCAGCAGCAGGTGATCAAGGATCAAGAAAACATCAAGCGCAGAGAAGCAGAGCTAGACTCTAAAAAAGAGAACCTAACTGCGCAATTGCACGCTGTACAGGTGAAGAAGGAGGAGCTAGATCGCGTGACTAACCAGCGCATTGCTGACTTGGAAAAACTAGCTGGCTTGAACAGAGAAGAGGCAAGAGAGCAGCTGATTAGCATGTTGACTGAAGAGGCTCAAAGCAAGGCTTCCTCTCAAATCAAGGATATTTTGGACGAAGCCAAATTGACCGCAACAAAGCAGGCCAAGAAAATCGTATTGGATACCATTCAGCGTACCGCTACAGAGCATGCAGTCGAAAACTGCGTGTCAATTTTTAATATTGAAAGTGACGACATCAAAGGTAAAATCATCGGTAGAGAAGGTCGAAACATTCGTGCGCTCGAAGCAGCTACAGGAGTGGAAATTGTTGTAGATGACACTCCGGAGGCAATCATCATTTCTGGATTTGATCCGGTGAGAAGAGAGATTGCACGCCTTTCGCTACACCGTTTGGTGCAGGATGGACGAATCCACCCAGCACGTATCGAAGAGGTAGTGGCCAAGACAGAAAAAAATATCGAAGAGGAAATTGTAGAGATCGGGGAGCGTACTTGTATTGATCTCGGCATTCATGGCCTTCACCCTGAACTGATCAAGATGGTGGGCCGTATGCGTTTCCGTTCTTCTTATGGACAAAACCTACTCCAGCACTCCAGAGAAGTGGCCAAGCTCGCCGCTACCATGGCTGCAGAAATGGGTCTCAATGCCAAGCTTGCCAAGCGTGCGGGTCTCTTGCACGATATCGGTAAGGTTTGGCCAGAGGAACAAGAATTGCCGCACGCTATCCTAGGAATGGAGCTTGCCAAGCGCTACAAGGAACATCCAGAAATCTGCAATGCCATCGGTGCTCACCACGATGAAATAGAAATGACTTCCATGATTTCGCCTATCGTGCAGGCTTCGGATGCGATCTCAGGATCTCGCCCTGGTGCCCGTCGTGAAATCATGGATAGCTACGTGAAGCGTCTGAAAGAGCTAGAAGAATTGGCTTTGAACTTTGATGGGGTCAACAAATGCTTCGCCATGCAGGCTGGTAGAGAATTGCGCATCCTAGTCGATGCAGACAATGTAGACGATCAGAAGGCCGGGCAACTTTCCTTCGATATTTCTCAAAAGATTGAAAAGGAAATGCAATATCCAGGTCAAATTAAGGTGACGGTGATTCGTGAAATGCGAGCAGTTAACTACGCCAGATAAACTTTTGCGAAGTATGTACTAAGTACCAAGTACCTGCCTGCGGCAGGCAGGCAATGTACCAAGAGGCTGCAAGAAGCAAGAGCCGAGAAATAGCATAAGTTGTAAGTAGTCAGATAAAAAAGAACCATATAGGGCCCTAGAAATCTTGTTTTTCTAGGGCCCTATGTGGTTTTAGCCTATTTTTCAGGTCAAACTCAGACATTCAGCTTTCGAGATTCGACATTAGCTTAAACCCGTCTGCCGTAGGTAATACTTCGTACCTGGTACATCGTACTTTGTACGCTCTCCCAGTTACTTGCGCTCTACTTCGCGTAAGTTTTCCAGTTTTTTGTTCCGCAAGAATCCATTGATGTCTTCAAAATGCTCACGCACCCGCTTGTTGCCAAATTCAAATACCTTGGTGGCTAGTCCATCCAAGAAGTCTCGGTCGTGAGACACCAAGATGAGCGTACCATCAAAAGCCTTGAGGGCATCCTTGATGATGTCCTTGGTCTTCATGTCCAGGTGGTTGGTCGGTTCATCGAGAATCAGCAAATTGACCGGCTGCAATAGGAGTTTGATCATGGCCAAACGGGTTTTCTCACCACCCGAAAGCACCTTCACTTTTTTGTTGATGTCATCGCCTTTAAACATGAAGGCTCCGAGGATATCCTTGATTTTGGTTCGGATTTCTCCTACTGCTAATTGATCGATGGTTTCAAAAATGCTCAAACTTTCATCAAGGAGAGAGGCTTGGTTTTGAGCAAAGTAGCCAATCAAGGCATTGTGCCCCAGTTCGCACTTTCCTTTAAAATCAATCTGTCCCATGATGGCCTTAATCATGGTGGATTTACCCTCTCCATTTTTTCCGACAAAGGCTACCTTCTGACCCAGCTCGATGGTCATGGATGCTTGATTAAACACGACATGGTCCCCGTAGCTCTTGCTCATGTCTTCTACGATCACTGGGTATTTGCCAGAGCGTGGGGAGGGAGGGAATCGAAGCTTTAGGGCAGAAGTATCCACTTCATCCACCTCAACGATTTCGAGCTTTTCGAGCATTTTTACTCGAGATTGTACCTGCAATGTTTTGGAGTAGGTTCCTTTGAAGCGCTCGATAAACTGGGTGGTGTCGGCAATAAAGCGCTGCTGCTCCTCGTAGTGTTTCTGTTGTTGCTCTCGCCGCTCCTTGCGAAGTTCAAGGTAGTGGCTGTACTTGGCCTTGTAATCGTAAATGCGACCCATGGTCACCTCAATGGTTCGAGAGGTGATGTTGTCCACAAAGGCTCGATCGTGAGAGATGACCACCACGGCTTTGGCTTTGGTCAACAAAAATTCCTCGAGCCATTGGATGGATTCAATATCCAGGTGGTTGGTGGGCTCATCCAGCAGGATGAGATCTGGGTTTTGCAATAGAATCTTCGCTAGCTCAATGCGCATTCTCCAACCTCCTGAGAACTCAGAAGTGGAGCGTGTAAAATCCTCTCGAAGGAAACCTAGTCCAAGCAATACTTTTTCAACGGCGGCCTCGTAGTTGATTTCTTCGATGGCATAGAATTTTTCACTGAGTTCAGATACCCGCTCGATGAGCTTGTAGTATTCTTCTGATTCGTAATCGGTGCGGACGGTGAGTTCCTCATTGATCTGGTCAATTTCCGATTTCATACTCAAGTAGGAAGCAAAAGCCTTGGAAGCTTCTTCCATGACCGTGCAGTCATCTGCAGTGAGCAAATGTTGAGGCAGGTAGGCAACCACATATCCTTTGGGGGCAGAAACGGACCCAGACGAAGGTTTATTTACCCCTGCAATAATTTTGAGGAGGGTAGATTTTCCAGCGCCATTCTTGCCCATAAGGGCTATTTTGTCACTTTCATTTATGTTGAAGGTGATGTTGCTGAATAGGGGGCTGCCACCGTGAATGACGGATACATTGTCAACTGAAATCATCGGAACTTGAATTTGAGCAGCAAAGGTAGTTATTCAGTTCTTGGAAAAATCATCCCTCTCAAAATTACTGTCTGACGCAGGAATTTGAACCTTCTAAAATTGCGATTCCAGGAAGAACGAAAATGTGTAGAGTTGCAATCAAAAACTTACCTTTGCACCATGCTTGTAGTGGTCACAGGAGTGTCAGGTACGGGAAAAACTACCCTAGGATTGGGCTTGTCTCAGGCACTAGGACTCCCGTTTTTGGATGCAGACCAGTTTCATCCCCCATCCAACATTGAAAAAATGGGGAGAGGGGAGCCGCTTACTGATGCAGATCGACAACCTTGGTTAGCTGCTTTGGCTTCAGAGCTGCTAGAGATGGAGAAGCAGGGAGGAGCCGTATTGGCTTGTTCCGCCCTTAAAAATACCTACCGTCAGCAGCTTCAAGTGAGTGATCAACTGCGCTGGATTCACTTGACCGGATCGCGAGATCTGATTTGGGAGCGCATGCTTGCCCGTCAAAATCACTACATGAAGGCAGGTATGTTGGATTCCCAGTTGGCCATTTGGGAGAAGCCTACCTCAGGTAAATTAATTGATATTTCAGGGACCCCAGCCCAGGTGCTGGAAGAATCCCTTCACTATTTAACATTGCAAGAGATGAAAATGAACATGGGGGTGATCGGTATGGGTGTGATGGGTAAAAGCTTAGCGCTCAACCTCGCTGAAAATGGAGTTTCCGTATCCTTATACAACCGCTTTGTAGCAGGCAAAGAGGAGGGCATCGCCCAAAAGGTACTGGATGAAAACCCAGAATTCACCCAAACGGCTGCTTTTGAAGATTTGCAAGCCTTTGTAACTTCCTTGGCTACCCCACGCCGCATTTTGATGATGATCCCTGCGGGATCGGCCATCGATGCCCAATTGGATGCGCTAATTCCCCTATTGGGAAGAGAAGACTTGGTCATTGATGGAGGTAATTCCTTCTACTTGGATTCGGATCGAAGAGTGAATCGCCTCAAAGAGGTGGGCATGCACTTCTTACCCATGGGGGTCTCCGGTGGAGAAGAAGGCGCACGAAAAGGCCCATCCATCATGCCCGGCGGGAACGCGGAAGGCTATAGGCTAGTGGAAGATTTCTTGGGTAGGATTTCTGCTAAAGATAAGGAGGGAAAGCCCTGCGTGACCTATGTTGGTCCTGGAGGCTCAGGTCACTTTATCAAAATGGTCCACAACTCTATCGAGTACGGAGAGATGCAGGTGTTGGCGGAGCTGGTTCACCTGTTGCGTTTTGGATTTGGCTGTTCGGCAGCCCAGGTGTCTGACATTTTTTCGGATTGGGGAACAGGTGAGTTGAAATCCTTCCTACTTGAAATCACCGCTGATCTATTGCTTTTCAAAGAAGGCGGAGAATTGCTATTGGATAAAATCTTGGATCAGGCTGGTCAAAAAGGCACCGGTGCTTGGTCGCTGACGACTGCATTGGAGTATGGGATTCCTTACAGTCCCCTTGCTGAAGCAGTGAATGCGCGAGGCGTTTCTGGAGAAAAAGCGATGCGGGTAGCATTTTCTAAAACCTTCCATCATGAATTCCAACAGGTAGAAGGCGCTTTGGAAACATGGCTACCCAAGATCAAAGAGGCTTATGGGTTGGCTCGAATCATCAATCACGAGGTAGGTTTCCGCTTGATGAAAACGGTCTCAGATGCCAAAGATTGGAACCTTAATTTTAATGAAATCGCACGAATCTGGACCAATGGCTGCATCATCCGATCTGGTTTGATGGAGACGATTTCAGCTAATTATGCAGATTCCATTTCCTTCTTTGAAATGGCTGGGGTGAAAGAAAAAGTAATTTCAGGAAGAAAGAATTTGGCTGAAATCGTGGGTTTGGCCTTGGCAAAAGGGTTTGCATTGCCCGTGATGAGTGCAGGGATCAACTACCTTCTCGGTCGAATTACGGCCGAATCTTCTGCTTCGGTCATTCAAGCCCAACGTGATTATTTTGGTGCACATACCTATCAGCGAAAAGACGATTCGAGCGGGAAATTTTACCACACCCAATGGACCAATTCCTAAATGGTATACTACATGAAAGCTGGACACTAGTCCAGCTTTTTTTGAATGTCCGCTTAACAAAAAGCAATAAATGCAACTAGGTATTAAGGTTCACTACCCTCTGCCGTGGACTGTTAATTGTGGACAGTAGACAAAAATGATCCTATTTTTTCCATCAGTGGGGTTGCATTTGGCAAAACAAGATTCGAACTTCAACTTTCCTAAGCTTCATCCCATGTATTTAAAATTAAGTATTTTTACTTTCCTCGCTATTTTCTTTTCTCCCTTTCTAGTTGCACAAGACTTGCTACTTACTGGGGTGAATGTGGTTTCTGTTGAAACTGGGCAGCTCCTTGAAAATAGATCTATTTATGTCAGAGATGGAAAGATAAAGGCAGTTCTCCCAGCAGGACTTCTGCCTCAAGAAAGCCAAAAAGTGGTTCGTATTGATGGAAATGGTGGCTTTGTTTTCCCCGGCTTGGCTGAATTTCACGCCCACTTGCCGGTATCCAGCGATGGCAGCACGCAGCTGCAAGAGGAATCCATGTGGCTCTACCTAGCCAATGGGGTGGTGCGCATTCGAAGCATGCTGGGACACCCCAGTCACATTGCCCTTCGTGAAAAATTGAATGCAGGTCAGTTGATGGGACCGAGAACCTACATTTCGGGTCCTTCCTTCAATGCCAATTCGGTAACGGATCCAGCGCAGGGCGCTGCGATGGTCAAATCTCAGAAGCAAGAAGGATACGATCACTTAAAGATCCACCCTGGGGTACTTTCGGATGAAATGAAAGTAATTGCAACTGCAGCCAAGGCAGAAAATATTCCCTTTGGAGGACATGTGCCCTTGGATGTAGGGATTCATCAGGCCCTAGAAGACGGTTTTAAATCCATCGAACACATGGATGGGTACATGGAGGGTTTGCTTCCCAGTACGGTTACGATTGATCCCACTACCTCTGGCCCATTTAACCTGAATTTATCTTCCCAAGTGGACTGGAGCAAACTCCCCGAACTCATTCAAAAGACCTTGGATCAAGGGACTTATTTGGCTCCCACCCTCACGCTTTTTGATCGCTATTTTGGATACATCCCTGCCGATACGTTTCGACTTGCCCCAGAAATGAAATACCTTCCGGGCATGCAGATTCAACAGTGGGTGAACACCAAAAAGCAATTGGAAAGAGCAGGTATGCTGGACAAAGAAAAAGTGGCTCCCTATCTTGCATTTCGTAGAAAACTATTTTTGGAGCTGCACCGTGCGGGGATTCCCATGCTGATGGCTTCGGATTCTCCACAGGTATTTAATGTGCCGGGCTTTTCCATCCATCACGAGATCGCCCTAATGTCCGAAGCAGGAATGTCCAATTTGGAAATTTTAAAAACCGGCTCAATCGTTCCTGCGAAGTACATGGGAACCGAAAGCAGTTGGGGGCAGGTAAAAGAAGGCTTTGATGCCGACTTTGTGTTGGTGGAAAACAATCCCCTCCTTGATCTGAAGACCCTTCAAAAACCTGTTGGCGTAGTGATCCGAGGGCAATGGATTGGGAGAGAAGAACTACAAAGCCAATTGGACCGAATTGAAAAAAACCATCTACGAAATTGATTTATAATGAGCTACTTCTCTAAAACCTTCACTTATTATTCTGTCCAACTAGCATTGCTACTTGGAATGGGATTCAGCAGTTGCTCCACACCTAGAAAGCAAGATTCTACTTCAGAAAAAACCACCTTTATGATTCAATCCGAACAAGTCACTGAATATCAAGGCCAGTCCGTTTACCGCTATGTACTGGACAACGGCACCATGCAAGTAGAGCTCTCCAATTACGGAGGTCTTGTTTATAAAATTATAGCTCCAGACCGCACTGGGAAGATGGAGAATGTGACCTTGACCTTGGATCGAGTGGAAGATTTTTTGTCAACAGAAAATCCATTTTTTGGTGCGACCGCAGGAAGAGTGGCCAACCGAATTGCAAATGCCCAATTCAGCCTAGATGGGAAGACCTATAACTTGGCTAAAACCAATGGAGACAATCACTTGCATGGAGGAAGGATCGGTTTTAACAAGAAAGTATGGACACCTGAAACCTATTCCACCGACTCGGCGGTTGGGGTGAAGATGACTTACCTAAGTGTGGACGGGGAAGAGGGTTATCCAGGCAATCTGCAAACGACACTCTGGATGGAGCTACGGGCTGACAATACCTTGCGAATTCGATTTGAATCGACTGCGGACCAAGCCACCTTGGTGAACTTGACCAACCATACCTACTTTAACCTTGGCGGCATGAAACGTGATGTTTTGGACCATGAAATTCAATTTTGGGCGGATGCCTATACGCCCATCGATGAGGAATTAATTCCAACTGGAGAGGTGAAGGATGTAGCGGGGACTCCCTTTGATTTTCGTTCGCCAAAAATCTTGGGAGACCAAATCGCAGCAAATGGTGGCGGCTTTGATCACAACTTCGTGACCAAACGTGAAAAATCAAGCGAGATGAAGCAAGTGGCCCGAGTGAGGCATCCAGAGAGCGGACGCGTCCTAGAGATGTTTTCGGACAATGTGGGTGTTCAATTCTACACGGGCAATTTTCTAAGTAAGTTTCCCGGAGCTGCAGGTCAGGCCTACGACCGGCATTGGGGATTTTGTTTAGAATCTCAAAATTGGCCGGATGCCATCAATCACCCCAACTTTCCAAGTCCTGTACTTCGGCCTGGGGAAACTTACACGCATACCATCGACTACCGCTTTTCGGTCGAAGATTGATAAGCGATACAATTTTAAGTCATGCTATAAAAACGAGTTGAACTTTGTATCTTTCTTCTTCCAGCAAAGTCCTTCAAGGGTTCTAAGTGGAGTTTCACCAATTCTTTTACTTAATAAAAAAAACTATGGGATTATTTTCAGCACTTTTGGGGAATGCGGGGGCAGTTAGCCAAGAAGAACTTCAAAAGAAATACGGTCAGTTGCTCACCGAAGGGGAACAAATAGAACTGGGATTCAAGCTGGTTCGAGACACCTTTATTTTTACAAACAAGCGCTTGATTTTGGTGGATATTCAAGGCCTCACCGGTAGCAAAACCGAATATACCTCCATCTCCTACAAGAGTATTTCTCGATTTAGCGTGGAGACTGCCGGCACTTTTGATTTGGATGCGGAGTTAAAAATCTGGGTTTCCAGTGAAGTACATCCTAGCATCAAAAAGCAGTTCAACAAGTCCGTCAACGTATACGAGGTACAGCGCGTCTTGGCGCATCATGTGTTGAAGTAAAACTTCTCGAAAGTAAGACTCAAGGTTAAGCCTTATTTCCCGTGTAGCAAGGAGGCGGTGATAACCTGGGTCTCGGTAAATCCCTGATAGGCGCAGACCACCGCCTCAAAGTCAGCTAACTCACCCAGGTGTTTGAGTGCCAGGGGATTTCCAAAATGCACCAAAACACAGGGCTTGGTTTTGGCCAACTGATGAATTTGAGCGAGGATTTCTGAGTCCATTCCAAATTGGTTCAAGGGCTTGTGGCTCGGAACAAAGACCGCCAAAATCACCTTTTCTGCTTCTTTGATGGGGGAAAAAGTAAAATTCAACGATTCGGAAAAGCGGCTAGGGCTTGCAGTAAAAAATTCTTGATAACCTAGTTTTCCTGCTTTTGCAAGCGCTTGAAGTGCTTCCGAACTGATCTCTCCTGAGATCACTGAGACGTAGTTCTCTGCCAAGCTTTGTTGAAGCTGGGAATGGCTTGCCCAGTCGAAGGCAGGAACTTCAATCGGTTTGGATTCGAGCACACCCAAGCGCTTTTTCAGATCCATGACTTTTTCAAAAACGGTGTCTATTGCTGAATCTGATGCCTGCTGCGCAATTTTTGCGATGCCTTCGCTCACGTGGTCCGAGAAGCAGAGCAGGTCGTTTCCTGCATGAAATGCCTGCCATTCTAGTTCGCCTGGCTCGGAAAATAGGTTTGCCACTGCTGTCATATTCAAGGCATCGGAGATTACGAGTCCTTTGAACCCCATCTCTCCCTTCAGCAAGTCGGTGATTAGCTCCCTACTTACACTAGCAGGGATATTTTTTCCTCCCGTAAGTGCAGGTACGGCTAGGTGGCCTACCATGATGAGTTCCACCCCTCGGTCGATTCCGTATTGAAAAGGAAGCAGTTCCTCGCCTTGAAGTTCTGCTTTGGTTTTGTGCAATATCGGTAGTCCCAAATGGGAATCCGTCGCCGTGTCTCCATGTCCTGGAAAGTGCTTCAAGCAGGCTCCGATGCCAGCTTTTTTCATGCCTGAATAGGCAGCTAAGGCAAGTTCAGCTACTTTTTGTGTATCCTTTCCAAAGGAGCGGTAGCCAATCACTGGGTTATCTGGGTTGGTGTTCACATCGGCACAAGGGGCAAGGTTAAGGTGGATGCCGCTTCGCTTCATGTCCAGACCCATGCGGTAACCGACTTCTTCTACTTGGGATTCAGCGTTCCCTTTCAAAGCACCTAGCGTAATGGCAAAGGGGTATTGGGGGGTATTTTCAATGCGCATGGCCAAGCCATACTCCCCATCGATGCTGATTAATAGTGGGATGGTGGAAACTTTTTGGTAGCGGTTGATGAGACCAATTAATTTCTCAAAGGTTCCGCTCACATCCAGTACTTCCGCACGCTTCTCAAAGTTGGCCGCAGCAGAATGCCGGCTATGGAAAAAAGTAAGCCCCCCGATTTCCTGTTCGCGAATCAGAGTTTCGATGGCCTGGTAATTTTCTTCGGTATCGTGAATAAACGCCGCAGGTGAGAAGAGCTGCGCGATTTTTTGATTTTTATTCATATTAGTTTCGTTGGAGGTTCTTCGAAATTCTTCATTCTTCTCTCGACATTCGTCATTATTTTAATAAAGAATGTCGAACGCTGAATAGCGAATGTCGAAGTGCTCGCTATTCGAAATTCTTTCTTCTTCTATCGACATTCGTAATTACTTTTAATGATGAATGTCGAATGTTGAGTAGCGAATGTCGAAGTTTTAGATACCGAACATTATGCTTCCATTTTCTTTCCAAATTCCCTTGGGTACTTCACCGCGTAAGCCATCACAAACCCTGGAATAGTTGCAATTACTACCCAAACGAAAAATCCGGGATAACCCAACCATTCCTGTACATAGCCACTGAGCATGCCAGGAAGCATCATGCCCATGGCCATAAATCCTGTGGCAAGGGCGTAATGGGCTGTTTTGAAAAGTCCTTCTGCTAGAAATAGCAAAAACACCATGAAGGCAGCAAAGCCAAACCCATAGCCCAGTTGCTCTATGACTACTACCAAGCCTGCAAAGTAGACGTTGTCAGGCTGAAGCCAAGCCAAAAACACATAGCCAATGTTTGGAGCATTGATTGCAAAAGCCATCGGCATCATCCATTTGCCCAAACCATCTTTTGAAATGACAATACCTCCCAAAATTCCTCCAAGCAATAAGGCGATCACCCCTAGCGTACCATAAATAAATCCCACTTCTGTGGTACTCAATCCCAATCCACCTTCCATGCGCTCATCCAAAAAGAAGGGAGAAGCCATCTTCACCAGTTGGGATTCTCCCAAGCGGTAGAGCAATACAAAGCCCAAGGAAAGTCCTATGTTTTTCTTCGTAAAAAAGGTAGAAAACACCTTCCCAAAACTTGGCTGATCTTCTTTGGCGATACGTTCTTCAAGCACTTTTGGCGTAGCGAGGTAATTGATCCCTGTCAAGACGAGCATCAAGCCGCCAACACCCAGCATGGTCCAAGACCAGGATTGGGTAGGATCTCCAAACTGTTGTTCCAAGTAGCCTGCGACGATCACGATCAACCCTTGCCCTGTGATCATTCCCACGCGGTAAAAGGTGCTGCGCATGCCTACAAAGAAACTTTGCTGCTCGGGTTTAAGCGCAATTAAGTAAAGTCCATCGGACGCAATGTCATTGGTAGCGGAGGCAAAAGCTCCCATCCAGAAAAAGGCCAAGGTGATGGTGAAAAATTGAGAGCTGCCTGTAGTCAATCCTACTCCCAAAAACACCAAGGAAAGGATGAACTGCATGCTGAGGAACCATTGCTTTTTGTGTCCAAACAATTCAAGAATAGGGCTCCAGATCGGTTTGATTACCCAGGGCAAGTACAAGAAGGAAGTGTACAATCCAATAGCTGCATTGGAGATGCCCAAGTTTTTGTACATCACCACGGACACCGTAATGATCATGACGTAGGGAATCGATTCGGTGAGGTACAAAGAGGGCACCCATAGCCATGGGTTTTTGGTGGTTTGGGTGCTCATGCCTTTCGGAGTAAATGCTGGTAAATACTGATTTCTGATCCTTCGATGATTTTGGCTCCAACCGCTTTTTCATAGAATTCTGCGGGACCTACTCCACCGATGATCGCATAGCCATAACCCATTTCGCGCATGGACTCTAGGGACTTGAGCAATAGGAGTTTGCCTATTCCCTTTCCTCGTTCAGATTCTCGTGTGCCCGTGGGACCGAAGAAATTCCGAGCGGTGCTTTCGTAGCAGGCAAAACCCAAGATTTCATTGCCTCGCTGCGCAATCAAGCAGGATACGGGCTGTCGAGAGAAGGCTACTTCCACCTCAGATTTCCAATAGGCACCAAATTCGTTTAGCACCCAGTCGGCAACCAAATGCTTTTCAGGTGCAATGGCCCGTCGCACCACCACTTTTTCCTTCTCCAGCAGCTTTTGCTCTAGTTCCGTTCCTGAAGGAAGTTCTAGCAGTCGAACGAGCATGTCTTTCATGGCTGGGCAGTTTTTGTGAGTTGCAGCACTTGACTTTGGATGATTCTGCCATAGCTATCCACCCAGCGAATAGCCAGGTAATTGCTGTTGAGTTGGGGGATGTCTAAGCTAGATTTTTGGGTACTTCCTACCCAAATCTTGTGTAGAGGAGCCTGATGGATGCTATTCAGGTCATCTCCGCCCTGTACCAAGGCATAGCGGATGCCGGAATCCAAACCTTTTTCAAGTTTCATGTTGATTTTTTCAGGGGAAGCCTGTAGATCCAAAACCAGCGGAGCGCTTATACTTATTGGAGTTTTAGGTTCAAAAGCGGGAGGTAAAACAGGGCGATCGTACACCTCGTTTTTCAGGAGTTGAGCAATGTCCTGATTCTTTTGATACATGGATTTGGCTGAGAAAAATGCATTTCCTTGTATCTGAGGCAAGGTTCTTCCATAATGCACTTGCGTGATGAGTTCCTTGGGCTCCTTCCAAGCCACATCTGAATCTTCTCGAATCTTGTAGGGGCCATTGCCGAGGTACACAGGTACTCCATAGCTGTTGTTGGACCACCAGTCAGCGAGAATTCGATGGGACGCCAAACGATGCTCCATACTCCAATAGAGCTGAGGAATGAGGTAATCAATCCAGCCATTTTTCATCCATTTGAGCACATCCGCAAACAGGTCATCGTAATTCGTTTGCCCAGCTTGCGTAGGCGAACCTTTGGGATCCTTGCTTTGGTTTCGCCAAACGCCAAAAGGAGAGATGCCAAATTGAACCCATGGCTTTTTGCTCTTGATGGTTTGGCTGAGTGCCAAGATCAGATCATCTACATTTTGTCTTCTCCAATCGTCTTTGGACTGTCCTGATTTTTTGTAGGCAGCATAAGAGGCCTGATCAGGAAATTCAACATTGGGTTCCCGATAGGGGTAAAAATAATCATCAAAATGAATGGCATCAATTTCATAGGTATCGACTACTTCAGAGATGATTTGAAGCAAATGGGCTTTCACTTCAGGCAATCCTGGGTCGTAATACCACTTGGTGCCGTATTTGAGCATCCAGTTGCGGTGCTTATGAAAGTCATGGTTTGGATTCAGATTAGCCGTATTCAAGTCCATGGTAGCCCGGTACGGATTGAGCCAGGCATGGAATTCTAGACCACGCTGGTGGGCAGCAGCAATCATCCACTCTAATGGATCTTCTTGCGTTTTTGGAGGAGTTCCTTGTTGTCCAGTAAGGTACTTGGACCAAGGTGCCAATTTGGTAGGGTACAAAGCATCACCAGCAGTGCGAATTTGGACGATGACTGCATTGAAATGCAGCCCTTTGTAGTAATCTAAAAGTGCTAGATAGTCCTTTTTTTGTTTTTCCCAGGAGTCTGCACCAGAAAGTGGCCAGTCAATATTGGCCACGGTGGCGATCCAAACCCCTCGAAATTCCCTTGGGATTTCCGGGAGGGAATGAGACACTGTTACAAAGGAATTAGCGAGGGCACTCTCGTTAAGCAATTGAGTTGTGGCAATCGGACTGGATGCAGGCCCAGTGCTTTTTGAGGCAAGGGGATCCAACTGCTGGGCAGGACTAGCGAACCAGTGAAAAAGACAAATTAGTAAAGTAGAGGTAAACTTTAGGGCCAGTTTCATCGCAGAATTAAAGCGCAGGAAGGGGTTTCAGGTTTAGATCAGCCAACTTTTTACGTAATCGAATCATAAATGCATCCCCCGGATCTGACTTTACAGTACGGTAATTGGGATCTGTTTCTTTCCATAGCTCCGTTTTTTGAAAGCGCTGGTATTCATGATGTCCTATGACGTAGTCGATAGGGTACTTCCGCTTAAGGTAGCGGATGAGTTTTTCGTTGGCATCTAGTTGGGCTTTGGTGAGCGGCATATTGTCGCTACCAATATTTTCGATTCCGATGGCCAGGTAATTGAGACCGATCACGTGTCGTGCAAAGGTGGTTTCAGGCAATAGCCGAAAAATGGTACCGTCTCGATCGATCAAAAATTGACTGGAAACATTCAAGTTGCTTGCTCCGGTAAGGTCTGCCCTTCCTCCGAGGGTAATTGGATTGAATACATCAAAAGTAACTTCGATGGTGGGAATAGCTGTCCAGTGTACCACCACCATTTGCGGCTTGATGGTGGCAGTATTTTGCACCAATCCATGTCGTTCTTTGAGGTAGTTGAGGGAAAGTTGTTCCCGTTCGGCATTCCAGATGATAGGTTTGTCAAAAATGCGTAAAGTAGCCTTTTGGCTGCATGCAGTGAAGCTAATGCAGGTCAAAAGCCATCCAAGGACAAGCGTGAATCGATTCATGTATGCAGGATAAAAAAGACCTAAGTACTAAGTTAGGCAGAAAAAGGGAGGAATGCACCTTGGCAAAGAGAGAAACAGAAAAACTGTTATAACCAATCAATTTTTTTTAATATGACTAGTTTCTTTTTGAGAAGATATTAAAAATTAACCCCAAATTTTTTACCCAAATCTGACAAATCTTGAACTACTGAATCGTGCAATGGAATGCCTTCTTTTTTTCGAATGATTTCAAGTTCCCGCTCTGGATCCCCGGGGATCAAGACTTTTTCATTTCCTGCGGTAGGCTCTGCAGATCGAAATCTACGGATCCACTGATCCATGTGCCCTTTAAACTCATCTGCTGGTCGGAAGGCGTCCACGCGCAAGGCGCCAAAAAAGTGGCCCATTCCTTCACCAACAAGGTTTGGAAGTGGATCCAAAAAAGCAACAAAAGGAGGGACCCAAGGTCCATAATTGGCTCCTGAAAGTACTCCCGATAAAATATCTACTACAGCCCCAAGGCCATATCCTTTGTGCGATCCATGTTCACGATCACCTCCAAGAGGCAGCAAAGCACCCCCTTCTTTTACGCCACTGGAAGAAATAGTTGGATTGCCATCTTTATCCTGAACCCAACCAGTGGGAGTTTCTAGGCGCTTACGTTGGAGAATTTCTAGTTTGCCATTGGCGGCAGTGGTAGTCGCCATGTCGAGTACGAAGGCAGGCTCTTCCTTGGCAGGAATAGCTACTGAAATGGGGTTGGTACCCAAAAGGCGTTCCTTCGAAAAGGTCGGAGCCACCAGTGGACTTGCATTGGTCAGGGAGATGCCAATCATGTCTTGCTCCAAAGCCAACATGGCGTGGTAACCTGCAATGCCAAAGTGGTTGGAATTTTTAACGGACACCCATCCTGTACCTACATTTTTGGCTTTTTCCATAGCTACCTTCATGGCAAAAGGTGCCACTACTTGACCGAGCCCTGCATCTCCATCTACAACGGCCGTTGAGGGGGTTTCGTGGGTTACCCGAATTTTTGGGTTGGGGTTGATTCTGCCCTTTTCCCAGAGTCGAACGTATCCACTGAGTCGCGCCACTCCATGGCTATCCACTCCCCTTAGATCCGCCGAAAGCAACACCTTGGCGGCGAGCTGGGCATCTTCGTCTGGACAACCAATTTTTTTGAGCATGTCGAAGGTAAATTGACGCAAGTGGTCATAAGAAAAATGTTGCATGGAGGATTGAAAAATAGAGGGTGATTAGCGTCAAATATAGAGAGAAGTGGGCAGTAATCGAAGGGGTTGATCAAAAAATCAACTTAATTTCTATTCAAGTGTTGTTGAAAGGCAAATGATTATTTGTGGAGGGTAATCGCTCCTGACAATATCCTTGACACAGCTCCTTCTTTCAATGAATAGTGGGAGCAGCGCATACTTTGCACAGGTAAATGTTGCAAGATAAAGTCAATCAGACAGCTAGCCACCACAATCATATCTACGCGCATGGCGATCATTCCGGGGATTTGGAGGCGCTCTGCCCTATTTTTGCTAATTAAAAGCTTAAAAAGTTGGTAAAAATCGACTACAGGCAGTTCAAATACATGTTGTCCTGTAAGTTTGCACTGCAACATTCCTGCGTAGTACATGTCTACTAAGGTGTCAAATGTGCCAGATGCACCCACAAAGCCAGTGGGTTTGTACCTTGCGATGGCATCCAACAAGGGTTTCAACTTTTCTCCGCAATACTGTTCTAGCTTTTCTACCTCCTCTGGTAAAATGGGATCATGGTAGTGAAAGGCATCCAAGAGGCGCTGTCCTCCTATTTCAAAACTTTGTTTCCAAAATGCTTGCTCGGAATTGCCAATGATAAACTCCACGGAGCCTCCGCCAATGTCCATCATCAAATAAGTTTGTTCGTCCAAAGAGCCCGAAAAATGAATCCCTTCGTAGATCAACTGGGCTTCTTCTTCCCCAGAAATGACATGGATTTGAATGCCAAGTTCCTCCTTTACTTTTTTGACAAATACGGGACCATTCTTAGCATTGCGTACAGCAGAGGTGGCGAAGGCAAAAATTTGATCGATGTTTTCACCATCAATCAGGTTCTTGAAATGCCCCAAGGTATGTATCGCTCGCTTCTCTGCTTCTTCGGTAATTTGATTTTGGGTAATCCCTCCTTGTCCGAGTTTTACAGCGACTTTTTCTTTGTAAAGGGTATTGAACTCTTTTTCATGTCCATGCAATTCCACCAACAACAAATGAAATGTGTTGGTCCCCATGTCTATCACCGCCGCCTTCTTGGGAGTTATCATTGCCATTTTTTTTGAATGGGCGAATATAGAAAGTTTTTTAAAAGTTCTATTTCAAGTTTTTATACATCTGATAAAACTCAGGTTCATAACTAGTTGAAAAGAATTGAGAAATTGACTTCAAGCATAAAAGCTTTTTCTATCCGCATCAGCGTTTATATTTGATACTAGAAATAATTCCCAAAATGACAGATTCAAAAAACCCAAATTACAGTCCTTCAACCCATTCAGAGAAAAATGCGCTTTTGGCAAAAAAAAACGCAGAGGCCGAACTTGGTGGAGGTGTAGCGAGAATTGATGCTCAACACCAAAAAGGTAAGCTAACTGCGAGAGAGCGCATCGCCTTGCTCTTAGACGAAGGGACCTTTGAGGAGATTGACAAGTTTGTGATGCACCGAGCCAAAGACTTTGGTTTGGATAAAGAACATTACTTGGGAGATGGTGTAGTGACGGGCTATGGAGAAGTCAATGGACGCTTGGTCTATGTGTATTCCCAAGATTTCACCGTTTTCGGGGGTTCCCTATCCGAGACGCATGCCGAAAAGATCTGCAAGGTGATGGAATTGGCACTGAAAAACGGGGCTCCAATTATCGGAATGAATGACTCCGGTGGGGCACGAATTCAAGAAGGAGTCAATTCCCTTGGGGGCTATGCAGATATTTTTTACCGCAATACGCTTGCTTCTGGGGTAGTGCCTCAGATTTCGGCCATCATGGGTCCTTGTGCAGGAGGGGCTGTGTATTCTCCGGCGATTACGGATTTCATCTTGATGGTAGAAAATACGTCCTACATGTTTGTGACTGGACCCAATGTAGTCAAGACTGTGACTCAAGAAACGGTCACTGCTGAGGAACTGGGTGGTGCTTCTACCCATAGCACCAAGTCAGGAGTTACCCATTTTGCCTGCGCCAATGAGGTGGAGGCACTGAAGCGAATCAAGTCCTTGCTGAGTTATCTCCCTCAAAATTGTGAGGATAGAGCGCCCATTTATTCGTACGAACTGAAGAAGGACGAAACGAGAGCTATTTTAGATTCATTAATTCCAGAAAATCCGAACCATCCCTACGACATGCGGGAGGTGATTGGGGGTATTGTGGACGAAGGTTCTTTTCTAGAGGTACATGAAAACTATGCGGACAATATTGTCGTTGGATTTGCGCGCATTGCAGGAAGGAGTATTGGAATTGTGGGCAACCAGCCTCAATCCATGGCAGGGGTATTGGACAATCATGCTTCGATTAAAGCCGCTCGCTTTGTCCGCTTCTGTGATAGTTTTAATGTGCCACTTTTGGTATTGGTGGATGTTCCAGGTTTTTTACCAGGTACGGACCAAGAATGGAATGGGATCATTACGAATGGAGCTAAGTTGCTCTATGCCTTTTCAGAAGCGACTGTACCGCGTATCACTGTGATTACTCGCAAGGCCTATGGGGGGGCTTATGATGTAATGAACTCCAAGCACATTGGAGCAGATTTGAATTATGCCTGGCCTACGGCAGAAATCGCCGTGATGGGAGCAAAGGGAGCGGCAGAAATTATCTTCAAAAAAGAAATTGCCGAAGCGGAAGACTCAGAAGCAAAGCTTCAAGAGAAGGTCGAGGAGTACACGGCCAAGTTTGCTAATCCCTACCGTGCTGCACACCGCGGGTACATTGATGAGGTGATTCTCCCTTCCGACACCCGAACGAAGTTGATCAAGGCCTTTAAAATGCTCGAAAACAAGGTAGATAAATTGCCAAGAAAAAAGCATGGCAATATTCCACTATAAGAAAAATAGGAGCTATTGCAGCGCCGTATTTTACAAGTATCAATTTTCTAAATAAAATAAGTAACTGTTACAAGTGCCTTTTGCAAGAACCCACTCCACTATGAATGAAAATCAGTTTCTAACCAACTACCTCAACAATGCCTCTCCTACAGGGCATGAAGCTTCAGGACAACAAATCTGGCTGGATTACATCAAGCCCTATGTAGATAGCTATTTTACTGACTCCTATGGTACCGCGGTGGCAGTGATCGAGCCCGATGCACCGTATCGCGTGGTGATTGAGGCACATGCCGATGAGATCAGCTGGTTTGTCAACTATATCAAAGACGACGGCTACATCTACGTGCGTAGAAATGGGGGCTCAGATCACATGATCGCTCCCTCCATGCGGGTCAATATCCATACGGATAAAGGGGTGGTCCCAGGAGTCTTTGGTTGGCCGGCTATCCATGTGCGTAAAGAAGGAAAAGAAGATGCACCCACCTTGGACAATATCTTTATTGATGTGGGGGCACAGTCTAAAGCTGAGGTGGAGGAACTGGGGATTCACGTAGGTTGTGTGATTACCTTCAAGGATGAACTGACCGAATTGAACGGGAAGTATTGGTCTGGCCGAGCGCTAGACAACCGAATTGGAGGCTACATGATTGCGCAGGTGGCGCGAAAAATTAAAGAGTCTGGCAAAAAGCTTCCGTTTGGTTTGTACATAGTCAATGCAGTGCAAGAGGAAATAGGTCTTCGAGGTGCCGAGATGATTGCGCAGCGAATCAAGCCTAATGTGGCGATTATTACGGACGTATGCCACGATACCACCGCCCCATTGTACAGCAAAATCAGCAGTGGGGATCAGGCTGCTGGAAAAGGTCCTGTGCTCACCTATGGGGCTTCCGTCCATAAAAAGTTGCTCGACTTGATCATTGCCACGGCTCGAAAGCAGGACATTCCCTTTCAGCGTGCAGCGGCTTCGCGAACTACGGGTACGGATACGGATGCTTTTGCTTATTCCAATGGAGGCGTGCCTTCAGCGTTGATTTCTTTGCCTCTCAAGTACATGCATACGACCGTTGAGACGGCAAGTAAAAAGGATATCGAGCAAGTTATCAATCTGATGGTTGCTTTCTTGATGGACTTTGATCCGGGTTTTGATTTCCGATACATTTCCTAGGTATTGCCTTTTTTAAAGGTCTTTGAGTAACCGATTTACTAATCCTTTTGCAGGTCATTCTGCAAGAGGATTTTTTTACGATTCTATTTTTTTTGCAATTGGTCTTTCGAGGACTTAAAAATTGTCGCTACATTTCTTTTCATTTCACAAGCTTCGAAAGGAAAAGCGTGGAGTTATAACCAATAGAAAATAATTATTTAATGAAAAAAGTCATTTTATTAGGAGTGGCGGCAGGTATGCTGTTTGGGTGTAGCCCAAAGCCCAGCGAAAATGCGGCAAGTGCAGGTGATTCGCTCGCGGTGGCACCCCTCGATAATGTGTTGAGCCCAGAGGAGCAGGCTGAGGGATGGATACTGCTCTTTGATGGAAAAAGCATGCAGGGCTGGAGAGCTTTCAATGGGGACACCACACCAGCCAACTGGGTGATTGAGGAAGGTGCGATGAAAGGCTTGGGCGCGACAGGTGGAGCAGATTTTGGTGGGGATGTGGTCTATGGAGCCCAAGAGTTTGAAGAATTTGAATTGAAATTTTCCTGGAAAATTTCTTCTGGAGGAAATTCTGGGGTGTTTTATCATGTTGTGGAGGGGCCAAACTACAAGGCACCTTATTATACTGGTCCAGAGTACCAAGTAATTGATCAGTTGGGCTTTGGGCAGCCTTTGGAAAAATGGCAGTCTTTAGCGGGGGATTATGCCATGTATGAACCGGATTACGAAGGAGTGGTGAAGCCGGCAGGTGAGTGGAACGAGTCCAAGATTGTTTTTTCTGAAGCGGGGGCTAGCTACTGGTTAAATGGAAAGCAAACAGTAGCTTTTGTTCCTTATTCCGAAGACTGGAAAGCAAAACGAAATTCGGGCAAGTGGAATGATTTTCCCGATTACAAAATTGCCCGTAAAGGGCTGATTGCATTGCAGGATCATGGGGATCCTGTGTGGTTTAAAAATTTAAAAATCCGACCCTTATGAAAAAGATATTTTTAGTAGCGCTGTTGGCGGTATCAATTCAAGTTGCTTTTGCTCAAAAGAAAGAGAAGTTGTTTAACGGCAAGGACCTCACAGGATGGACCGTATATGGTACCGAAAAGTGGTATGTAGAGGATGGATTATTGGTGTCTGAGAGTGGTCCGGATAAGGGCTATGGGTATTTAGGTACTACGAATGATTACGGAGATTTTGAGGTAGAGCTGGAGTTCAAGCAAGAGGCGAACGGAAACTCCGGTGTGTTTATCCGCTCCACGGTAGATGGTACCAAAGTTTCAGGATGGCAAGTAGAGGTAGCGCCTCCAGGAAATGATACGGGAGGGATTTATGAATCTTATGGAAGAGGTTGGTTGATCAAACCAGATCCAGAAAAGGATAGGGCCCTGAAGTTTGGAGAATGGAACAAAATGAAGATTGTAGTAAAAGGAGACCGGGTTACCTCTTATGTCAATGGTGTAGAGATGGTCAATTATGCGGATGAGAAGATTGGCGCAGGAAAAGGCGGTGTTTTGCTCCAAATCCATGATGGAGGAGGAATTAAAGTCTATTGGAGGAATATTGTTTTGAAAAAATTATAGTTTACCAAATTTTAAATAAGTTGATGCCCTGTAAAATTCCCTTTACAGGGCATTTTTTCTGTAAATTTTTCTTGTTCAGGCTCAAGCACTTGTGCATTTACCGGGTAGATTCTTAATTTATTCTTGTCAAATGGATTCTTTTTCCGATCTTTGCACTCCCAAAATGTGGGAAAGCTTTGTAGAAGGTAAAGGGAATTGGGTTTGAAATTTTGATTTGAGGGGATAAATGGTTTAAAATTTATTTTCTTGAATTAGTTGTGCTGAAGTAGAGTT
>JACCDO011964056.1_pt1 | contig 44197 bp, 28 predicted proteins | sample 7446101 | NCBI WGS metagenome assembly JACCDO01 (sample SAMN15323440, study PRJNA562643) | freshwater metagenome | isolation source: river surface water | place: USA:Blue River Watershed | collected 2017-08-16 | reverse complement strand
TGTGCCCGAGATATTGTCCTATTATGTATCCACCTACAGCGTTTTATTTATAATTTTTAATTTTGATGTATTCCATATGTATTTAATAATTCAATAAACTTTTTCGTTACTCTTCGCGTGAATAAAAATATCTTACAACTAGGTCCTAACCTTAGAAACAAGTTAGATGAAACATTGGAGATAATTCAAACATGTGTAATATACTAATCTTAACAACCCGGAACCTTTTTGGCCGCAATACCGCCGGTATTAGCGATTCGACAAACGGTAAAAAACTAGCGACGTCTCGTCGCATAGAGACAGACGAGCGACGACAGAGTCACTACTCGTCCAAGTTCGGAAGCGGGATGATCATATTGTTTCGATTTTTTATACTCGCTGTGTATTTTAATTCTGTGTTAAGTGGTTGGCTTAGTGGAAGATCTACTGTTCAATCTTCTTCAAGCGATTCAACTTCATGGAATACACCGAATAATCCTACTGAAACCTCCGTGGCTACAACTATAACACCACCTAGCTCATATAATGATGATAATGGACATTATTTAACTATAAATGATTGCTCTTCATCTATTACAACATCGCAAAAAAATATACCAAGAGATATGAATATTATTACAATAAAATCTCCAGTGAGAGGAAGAATTTCGGGTAGCGCTTATAGTAATGCAGTTTCTTCAACTATGAGAGAAGTAGAAAACAGTCGTCCAAAAAAAGGATTGGCACTATGGATTAATAACAATTTGCCAAAAATTGATTTTAGAATGGACCCTGTCATAAACTTTAAATTAAAACAAAAAATTAACCAATTTGGAGCTTGCATAACATTAGGAATGGATTATATGAGTGATATGAAGCAATGGCGTACATATTGTGCTGTTGAAGATAAAATATTCAGAGGTCGTTTTAGTCTAAGAGGATCAGAATTAGGTTGGACTAAATCTTGGCTATGGAATCTAGGTATTGGTGAAGAATCAAGCGCTAAATTTAAATTACGTTTGGGATTAAACTTAAATACTTTTAAAGTATATGCAAGATTAAGATTTCGCACTGAGCCAATGAATCCATTTGACATAGGTGAAGGTCTTTCATGTGCTGGCAAATTGCCACTACCTGGAATATTACCTATATTGAGAGTTGTTCCATTACGCGTAGAATACCGATTACGTATAAATACTCCACTACCTGATTTTAAATGGAAAAGTTACCCGTCTACAGATTCTATAATGTTATCAACAGGAATCGATAAAATTGATTTATCGTTAGATGAATTAAATTTTTGTTTAGAATGGGACGAAGAAAGTCCAGTATGGGGAATAGGTGTCCAGTCTGCGCGACGGATGATGCCATCAAAAGCTGCCGTACCATCTACATTAACAAAAAATAACGGTTTGATTTTTAAAAGCAATAATAATTCTAATAACAAAAAACAGCCGCCGCATCAAAGCACAAATGGTGGCAATTCAAAAACACCGAAATCAATAATAACAAATCCTTCTAATATTCCTGCACCACAAACACCAAACGGCAATAAACATCCTAAAGATGGTTTTAGGCGCTTTAAACCATATGATTACTTCCCACAAACTGTCAATAATGTAATAAGTCACAATTTAGTTGTGTAATCGCTATAATTTGTTAAATAAGCATGTCGTTATCACTATTTTGAATTTGCAAATATTTAATGCTGGTTTTATATGGATAAGTAACTACAAAAGCCGGTACAAAATAAAATCTAAATGAGGTCACCGTTGCCATATCTAAAAAAAAATCTTGCAAATGTTCCAAGTGTTAATTGTGTTAGCTTTTTTATTAAATGTTTCCGCATTTATTACATCACAACAACCACGTTCTCACAAAACTTTAGCTATGAAATTTGACGATGCCATCGGTGCACAACCCCCTTTAGGATTTTGGGATCCTTTAGGCTTGTTAAAAGATGCCGATCAAGTTAGATTTGATCGCTTAAGATATGTTGAAACTAAGCATGGTCGTATTGCTATGTTGGCTATATTAGGTCATTTAGTAACAACTGCTGGTGTTCGATTACCTGGAGACATTGCGTATGGACTTCCATTTGCAAAAATGAAGACTGGTCTTGCTGCATTTGAGACAATTCCACCAGCTGGTTTGGCCCAAATATTTGCATTTATTGGTTTACTTGAGTTAGGATTTAACTCTCGTCAAGCAGAAATTGAAGAAGCTCAAATTAAAGCTTCAGGTTGGGACCAAGAAACTTTAGATCGTAAATTAGCTATTGAATTAAATAATGGGCGTGCTGCTCAGATGGGTATTCTTGGTTTGATGATTCATGAATCCTTAAATAATGATCCATACGTAATAAATACACTCCTAGGTGCCCCAATCGACTTTAATGCAGGTTTATAATAAATAATGCTTAAAGTTATATTTTTTTAATGAACATATATAATATGAAAAAAACTGATTGTTTATTTTATACAAAAAGATATAATCTTTATTTTCTTCGCTACACTATTCTTCTGCTTTAGTTGGATTGGACACAACAGATGAACGACGCTGTCCTATAAAATATGGATGCCTTAGTGCATCTTTAGCACTAATACGGTCTCTTGGATTTTTTTGTAATAGCGATGTTATTAATGACTTCACTTCATTGCTTAATTTTGACCATACACTTGGGTTAACTTTTAATTCAGCTTGAACCGTTTGTTTAATAATTTCACTCTGATTATCACCATCAAAAGGTAACTTGCCACACAATAACAAGAACATTATGACACCGACTGACCATAAATCAGCTTCTTTTCCGTAACCTTGTAGCGTCAGGACCTCAGGGGCAACATATGATAATGTGCCACAAGCAAGTGCCATAGTTTCTTTGGGTAGCACCATTTTAGATAAACCAAAATCTGCAATTTTAAGATCTTCTAAATTTTCTCCACATAAAATATTTTCAGGCTTTAAATCTCTATGTACAATACCTAGATCGTGCAAGTATGCAACAGATTCTAATAGTGGTCTTATCACCTTACAACACTCTTCTTCTGTAAAACGAGGTCTACCGACTATTCTTTCGAATAATTCGCCACCTTTTAACATCTCCATCACGATATATATAAATTGTTTACTTTCATATAAACCTTCCATATGTATAATATTAGGATGATTAACAAGTTTAAGTATAGCGATTTCAGTGCGTAGTAGAGATTTGTCTTCTTGTTCAATTGTTGATTTATCTATAATTTTCACAGCACAATGCTTACCGGTGACTTTATGAACGCATTCTTTAACTATACTGAATCTTCCTCTACCAAGTTCTCTACCAATAGCATATTCTTCTTCTATAGGCACTACATGAGCAGCATGTTGTAATGCAGTCACCCATTTATCTCGTTCTTCTATACTTTTAGCATACAAAACACGTTTATCGTGTCTATGATGCACACCAGTGCATTGATCTAAGTGTAAAATTTCAAAGCCATAATATCCTTTTAATTCCATATCTGGTTCTTTGACACTATCAATGATAGAACCAGCGAGAAAAATAACCCCCTTACAGCGAATATCTTTTGGATGATTATAATAATATAAACATGATGTAGCTAATAAATAATAACGCTTTGATAACAAATGTAAAAATGAATGCCCATGCTTCCAAAGGTAACCTTCGTCGCACTTTAAATGTTGAACGGATATTTTCGTACTTGGATGTGAAAAAGTAGTAAGAAGTTTGTCGATAACATTAGCAATACTAGCACGTGTTTGTTCATTACAAGTAGTTTCCATTGCACTTACAAGTAACTGTCGAACCATATCTTCCTCAGAATCATCACCACCAGAAATTTCACTTGGTGATGAATATTCTCTATCTCTCGTATCTATATGCTCAGAAAAAGTGCGAGTTATACGTCTTGAAGCTCTATTTGCATTTAAAGTTACTAAACCCAAATTATCGGATAAATCAATTTCATCTCCCATATTTTTTAAACTAGCGATACGTTTCATATGGGGCAGTGTTTCTTTCTTGTCAACATGAGGGTTTGTATCTTTACTTCCTGTATAGGGTATTACATTTTCTAGATACTCCATAATTGCTGGATTTCTTTCAATCCACATTTTAAACTCGTCGTAATTTAATGTTCCTAGAAAAAATAATTAGTGTCACTATAGATAGCAATTAATAAGAATTGTGATATATACCTTCGTGGTGTAAATCACACTCCTCAAATGCTTTTTCTGCGATATCGTGATTAGTATATTGTCCTTCAACATATTCATGATTATCATCAAAATGGTCTATACTTGGTGAAGTCTGGGTAAAATTATCAGACAAAATATCTTTAGGTATATGATTTAACAAAACTTCTAATTCTTGCTTATTAACCATATTGTTGGTATTAACATCATACATCTGAAATAAAAAATGAATTTTCTCATCTTTATTTCCTCTACATACGATCGCCAATCCAGTTATAAAGTCATCGAAATTTATCAAATCTGTACTGGACTTATTGAATTGGGCAAACAAACGTTCCCCTAATAATCCATTTAATGGAAAATATTGTAAAAATGTCTCTTTATCTACACCTTTGCCATTATTTCGTTCCGCCATATCTCTCCATGTTTTCTCCAATACTTCTATTTCATCTTTGTCAAATTTAGTTGCAGCCAATTTTGCTTCACCATGGAGCTTTAAATGACTATTTCCCATGTTAAATACTTACGGTTAAGTATCCCTCTCTCTAAGGTCAAAAGGTACGTCGAAACGTGATATCCGAGAGGGCCGATAAATTTAGTCACATTACCGTCAAGTATTTATGAAAATTAATAGTATTATTTATTTATACATATAAACACCGATTATTTGAGCCAAAATTTTAAATAATCATATCCCACTAGCAAAAATGGACCACTCATACCTCGCAATAAATTAACAGACAATCCAGCAAATAATCCTTTACTTATACCTTCATGCTTTAGTATATATTTGAAACACTGATATCCATTTTGATATGAAGGTAAACCAGTATTAGGATCAATATGTTTAGACATCATCATTCGACGCTTAATTGTGTCTAAAGGATAGCATATTGTACCAGAAAGTGAAGTTACTACTTGCGCTATCAATAGCCTATTTATTGCAGAATCGTCAAAATTTTTGTCTACACTAATAACTTTTACAATTTCATAGCCACCTAAAAATAATGATTTAAATATAATTGCACCGACAAATGCCGTTTTTAAACCACTATAAACTCCTTTAAATATTCCATTTTCTTGATATACTTTGTAAATACAATCAAATGTACCATTATATTTACTATTTAATTTATTTATACTATTATCTGTCGCTAATCTTGTTCTGGCCATATCTAATGGATAAGTTACAAGCAATGCAGTGCCACCCGCTAATCCTCCAGAAATTAAATTACCCAATAAAAATCTATATTTATCTGATTTATTAGTACTTTTCCCAACAATAACTTCACGATATCTATCATTGAATGCAAATGTTATCGCTGCATTTGGAATATATCTAAGACAATTTGCAATATTGCCACGCCAAAATGATAATATTCCTTGTTCTCGATACACCCTAATGACACAATCTACAGGACCTAAGTATCTTTGACTAGCTTGAATTGTAGAATTAATAGATTGAGTTTGTAAAAGTAACTTTATCCTCTCAACTGGCGCAGTAGCACTTTTTGATACAACACCAGATACAGCACCCGCAACAATATCTTGTCCAAATGACAGTATTGCTTTTTGATCATTCATTATTCATATCCTTTTATTAATACTTTCTATTAACTAACTTAGTAAAAAACGCATTGCCTTTTGGATTCTTGTCAAATTAAACTGTATCCTCAGCTTATTGCCTAACGGAATGATTTTTTGGAGATTGGACCACTATTTTTTTGGTTTTGTTTCATTCCCATGGTTTCCTTTACAAACCAAAAGCGGACCTAAAGGTTTGAAAAACTCAAATTCACAACACCAAATGGTTAAGATAGGTACCATATGAGGGATTTGCTATTCCGATTGCAGAAAGATTTTACTATTAATAATTCTACTTGTTTATACATTCTAGAAATCGGTATATATTCAGTTATACGTTTCTCTATTCTTCTATTTTACATCTCGGTAGGACTCCCAGAATTCTGTTAACTAACACACAAGATACTAAATCATCTCGTATTTTCAACTCTTTTAGACGAAAATACTTTTTTATAAGACTTGTTAGCGATATTGAATAACGAGACATCATTTGTACCTTCGGCTGATAGCAGCTTCAAGATCATCATCATTAACAGCATATTCATCATTTGCTAGTGGAATCATATTGGTTCTCTTCTTTTTCTTCATTGTTTTATTAGACTTTATCTTGTCTTTAGTTGGTATATTTTTCTTTGCATTCGTTTTAGGCCTGGAAATTGAAGTTTTAGGTGTCTCGACATATTCATTTGCTAATGGAATGACATATTCTTCAAAATATTTTTTTGAAACTTCAATATTCTCATCAGTTTCATCGATTGTATCATAAACATTTAAACTCATAGAGGCTTTACGCGTTCCAGTAGTAACAGATATTTGCGTAGTTCTATATGGTTCTGGATAAACAGGTGGTTCAGTTAGTGAAGGTTGTCGGTAACATTCTTTCTTGAAAGTGTCATGTGGCACTGTTCTATTATTTTTTCTACACTCGTCATCACGATGATCTAACTCTTTAGCAAATGCAAATGATAAATTCATAGATGCTTTTTTAAATTTTTGTTCACAATAATACCAAAAATACCAAATACATGCTGGTAGAGGTAATAAGAAATAAAATGGTCCGGCAAAATACGTTTCATGTAATTGTAATGATAAGTATCCTAACAATGTTAAGATAGCAAACATTAATGAAATTAAGGACCTATTAAATACTGCATACCACATAAAACCACCGGATTGATAATCATTGATGTAGACATACAATAATTGGTATTTATACATGACATATGCCATTGCAAAGAAGACTACACATAATGGGGATAGTAACGGTGATATACACGCATATGTTATCATAATCATCAAAACCATCATTAATTGTGGGTATACCCAACCATATAACATTGGCCATGCATAAAATGCACCACTTTTTAACTCTCTCTTAGTAGTTTTTCTACTATCCATACAATTGCCCATCAATAGAATTGTTGATAATTGCCAAGGTCTTATCATTTCTAAAGGTACAGCAATCAATATTTTTACTAGCATTAAAGAACAAAAATATAGTGAAACTGAAGGTATAGATCGACCTAATATATTCACCAATGTCTGTGGTTTACGCAAAATCAATAAAATTTGATCCCATATATCTAATCCTCCAGTTCCTATAGTCACATATATATTTACTAGCTGATAATAGAAGTAACGAGTCATAATACTGTTTTGTACTTCACTTTCTAATTTTATTCCTTCGTAGTACCTCGCAATAAAATCAAAAATTTGCGGTAAAATTAGCAAAAATACTAATATTATAACAACAGATAAAAAGTCACCACCCGAAGTACCTAAGTCCAACATCTGCACAAATATATTTATCGATGTGACAAGTTGTGACCAAAATATAGAACAAAAAATCAATATAACATTTGCTATAAAATTACGCATTTTTATTTGACTTTTTGGAATAGCTACATTCTCCCAAATAACGTCTATATAAAAGGAATAATTAATTAGCAAAATAGTAAATATTATGAAAAATAATTATTCTCACCTTTAGGATTTGGGGCATGGTTTATTTCCATAGATTCATGAGATAGTAACATTTGGTGTGAAATATTTTCAGTAACTCTTGTGGTAAACGTAACGAATGCAGTAGTAGAATATTTAGTAAATGCTCCTAATGATACCATTTCTAAAGCTCTTTCTATTTCAACCAAACCTTTCCAAGCACCTAAACCTGCTAATTTTGTCTGCTGCCAAGCACTTTTTGTTACTTTGGTCATTGCTGAATTATTTGCAGCATTCAGTAATATAGTGGTATTAGAATTAATATTTTTGTGTGAATTACGTTTTTCCAATTTCTTATGTTTAACTATTTTCTTTTTATCTTCTAATTTTACGGATTCATTTTCTTCCTCTGCTAAATCTGAATGAAGTGGATTGACAACATTTGACTCCTTTAAATCCATATCATCGCTATTAATATCATTATTGTCATTAGATTTTTCAGTGCTGATCAATGTCGCTGAGATTTGAGAAACTCGCCTTTGACCAATTTCGTATTCTTTTTTTAAATCAATTTTAGCACTTTTTGCCCATTCCGACAATACCGTATCTTCCTGTATATTCATGATATTGTCAGAATTCTCAGATATACTCTCACCATTATGATCAACATTTATTTGAGGAAAAAATGTATTTGCTTTGTTAATCCACGATCCAGGCGATAACTGCAGTTTATTTATATTAGTTATATCGGTTACCTGATCGTCATCAATCTCGATCTTTTGATCAGGTACGTACGTATTAGGAGTTTTGGGGATTTCTATAAGCTTATCGTCCTCATGAGACTGAGGTATGTGCTCAGTAATAGAAGACCTTTTTATAACAGAATCAATTCTTTCCATTTCCATTCTGGCGACATTTTTTAACTTCAATACAGGAGGTCCAAAAAACATGTTATCTAAAACTTTTTCAATCTTTTGATTATCATTTGATTTCGTTGAAGAATCAGATCCTAATAATGTCTTAGTCATACTCTCAATTGCTGCTGCAATACGAGTATCGTATTTATTTTTTAATTTTTGCTGTAATAATTCGTCAGCATTACGCGCATATTTATTTTTAATAGTTTGCAATTCATCAAATTTATCATTAAGCTCTTTCAAACGATTGGTATAATATTTTATAGAATCTAATAATTCGTAACCATATTCCTCAGGTGCAACTAATTTTTCAAAGTATGCGGATATATCATCAGTTTCTGCAGCAATACCAGTGGTACCATCCATAAATAATGTAAAGTCTTTGGTTTGAATGTAAACTTTTGGGCGAATGTTAGTTGCTTCATACTCCGCAATTGCCTTTTCCAAATTATATCGAACCGATTTTCGTTGAGATGATAAAGAGTCTAATTGTGATAAATCTAATGCAATTTCTACATTAAATACTTGACCTGGAAATATTTTGTCAAAGAACTGAAACAATGCTTCTGCTGATCGAAGATGGCCCGGAATCCGCTCAACCATTACTGTAAAATATTTTTGCGGTGGAGTATCAGGATCAGCACTATTATTAGGATCTACTTGAACTAAGTATTGTAATCTTCTGATAGAAAAATTGCTATATTCTGCATACAATAATTGGCAGAAATAAGCTGAAAATATATATCCAAAAATTGCAGCTGCCCACAACCTATATCTATAGGATATACTCCCAGTCATAACATTTGAAATAGTGTATTTATCCCAAGATGATGCTAATGACACATTACCATCTACCGTACTATAAATTGGAAGTAAAACCAGTAAACCCCAAAACGTGTAAAATATTGCAAGTTTATAGCATACTACATGATATCGAAGAAGCATATATGCATCCAATCCAACCATTCGCAATACATCTAATTCGGTAACATTCCATAAACATATTAACCATCCGAATATACAATCAGGTGGTTCGTCAGGTACTCGTCCTGTATCAATGAACCTCTGCTGATATCGTTTCAAATATATCTGCTTATATTTCTTATTAAACTCAAATAGTACCAAAATTAATACAAAAAGTGAAATATTTATGTACAAAGTAGTCAATAATCCTACGTAATAAAACAATCAGAAAAAAATAATATTTTAAAGAACTATAACGTACCACTAACGGTAATTGTTAGATTATTATTACCACCATTAAGAGAATAGATGTCATCGTCGTGATATGCAGTAGTATTTCCTGTGCTCATCACAAGCTTTCAAATAATACCTTACGCGAGTACTGTACCTACCTGGTACTGTTTCATAGAATGAAATTCCGGAATTATGAAGGACCGGAAAGATATAAGATTAAAGTTCATAATATTCCGCTTGAGAGTTATTAAAAAAATTATTACTTACTATGAATAAACAAATTTTAAGTAGTTAATAACGGAGATGATAAAGACTCTTCATCATCATGAATATCTTTGAGGGTGTGCTTCATCATAAGCACTCCAGTTTCAGTCTCCATATCGTCTTTAGAGTATATTTCTTGTAATTTCATGCCTAGTATGATTGCTCCTAATAGACCTGCAGTTAGTAAACCGTAAAAAAATATCTGTTTCGACAGATTATTAACAAAATAAACACCATTTTTAATACTGTCTGCATCCTTTGAAGGTAATAATAACCATTCAGAAGCCCATGCATATGGAAAATATATCCCATCATTATTCAAATTCCAATCAGTTTCTGCTGACAAACAACTTAATAATTGATCTATACTTGTTAAAGTGCAATCTATAGACTCATTATTAAATTTTTCATTAAGCATTGATAAATTATAACATAAATTATGTACTTGCTGATCTAATGTAGAATCATAAAGTGTAGGAAATTTTAATGATTCAATATAAAAATTAGATTGGAGACTTTTTCTAGCCCTTGCTAATAAACCTGTAAAAGGTTCAACATCAAGATACGATAAATGTATATCCTTATATGGTGTTACTCCAACTAAAGCACTTACTAAACGTTCATCGGCCAAATAAAAATGAGGGTATGAAACAAATGATGGGGCATTAACAACTTTTGTTAAATTTAATAATCCAGATGGCCCTAAGGAGAACCATTGTGCGTTATCAGGATTTACTGAAGCATTTACCATATCCTTATACTGTAACTCCAGTCGCCATAATGTAACATCATACCAATCATCAGTAGTATCTTTATGCTCAAACTGTGCTCCACGATAAATATCACCGACGAATATTTGTGTATACTTATTATTTATTGGTCTCCCATACATTTGTCCATCATTACCATTAATTGAGTTGGCATAATTAGATCCCCATCCTAACGTATAACCAGCAGCTTCTGCTTCATCATTCGTCCAATCATGATTAAATAATTGACATGAAGGAAATTCTTTTCCTTCTACATATTTAGTTGGATCTTGAGAATCCATTGGAGCAATACAACCGTACACTGACGTCATATTTTGATACCTAACATATTCACCGACACGAGAAGTGTCTGACTTACCAGTGTGTTGAATATCAGGCGCCCTACGTCTTCGACGATCCTCAACTGATGTCCAATTGGTTGTGGCACCAGGTACAGCAGATGTCCATGGAATATCAAGGTGTAATGTATCAAGAATACTCTGAACTTTTAACAATGTTGGATCATTTAACCATCCAAAATATGCAGGTGATGGCTTCATATCCATAAAAGGGGTCGATTTCATAATACCAGATGAATCTTCCGATAATAATAACTTTGTTAGTAATAATGCTGGTGATGACCTTTCAACAAAGTCATATAATTCATCATAAAAATTATTTAAATTTTCTTCCATTATAGCAATTTGATTCAGATATTCTTTCTTTTTTTGGGGTGGCAACACTTTACTATCAATAGTGTTATATAGTTCTTCTAATTTCATTTCAATATTATTGACATTTTCACTTAATTTAGATTCAATATATCCTTGAAGTAATATACTTAAATCAACAGGAATATCATTTAAATAAAACCTTAACGCAGCAGCAGTAGGATTTAATAAAGTTAAATTATCATCTTCACTTAAACCGGCATTAGTGCGATCTTGGTTAAATATATAATATTTTTGAGTGTTATATTGTACTATGTTTCCGTGATCAGTCCATTTTATATCAAATTTATTATAATATTCTTCATATGCGTAAGGACCTTTTTCAACAAGTATTGGTTTAGCCCCATTTAATATTTCGTTTGGATTATCAATATGAAAAAAATAAAGATCATAATGAATATTAACTTGATCACTAGCATCTGTGTCACTTGATGCTATATTCGTTTTCCATGCTTTATAATTTGGTGCAGATGTTGAATCAATGACAACTTGCTCATCAATTGCTTTATTAAGTATTATCCCAAATATTATAGGTGTAATACAGGCTATTAATACACTAGTACAAAATAAAATTGATAATCCACAAATAATATTGTCAGTACGTTTTTTATAGGTATAACAGTTGTATTTGTTTTTTATACAATTATTCTGCTGGTTACTACTACTTGCATGGTCGGAAGCTGTATCACTTTCCGTCATTCCTTTACCAACAATCCGGAAACTACTTTACTTCCTTCAAGCAAATTAGGGCTCATATTGCCGGAGTTACATCACCGGTACAGTGATTAATTCAGTATATATTATTAAAGTTTGATAAAATAGATATATTGAGAAGCTTTCTAAAAAAATGATAGATATAATTTTGATTTTTAACGTATTTTATTTATTTTTTTTAAGTATTAATGTCACGACTATAAAAATATTTTTGAATTAATAGAAACGTTGGTAACATGTGTTTAAATTTAAAGTCTAGTGCTTTTGCTGCTAATATTAATGCTCTTACGGCCGGTCCAAACTGCTTGTCGAGCTTGCTCCGATGAACAGTCGTCCAATCTTTTGCTTCCAACACCAAGATGGATAATTAACTCAAAATGTCGAGATTAATAAATCAAATTTATACCAAAAGACGGTGTAATCGTCAATATATATTCCGCTGTTTAAGTAAATTTAAAGTACTAGGCTCTGACACGGCTGTTTCAACTTCGCCAAAAAGTAATCTTGATCTAGATAATACTAATAAATATACGGATACTACAGGTCAAGGTGCAGCTGATGTGACTAAATTAGGCGCAAAGACGAATTTATTACTAGCTATATCAAAAGGAATAGCTGGATACTATGTTAACTCAACTGGTTTAATGGCAGATGCGATGAGTTCATTAGGTGATTTAGTAACCGATGCAGTTGTGTATTTTAGTGTGTTAGAAGCCAGGAAAGGCAAGACAGCTGAAAATCCGTGGGGTAGAGGGAAATTCGAACCATTAGGAGCACTAACTATAGGTGGATTACTTTGTTTTACTGGTTTTGGTATTGGATGGGAATCATATACCGCATTTGTCTCCATTATCGATGTGAATTCTGCTAGTAAAATTGCATTAAAGTCTCCTGAAGCTATAGCTGATTCGACTTACTTTGTAGCATTAACTGTATCAGGATTAGGAATTATAGCAAAGGAAGTATTATTCAGAGTTTCATTACGTGAGGGTATCAAAGCAAATTCAAGTGTAGTAATAGCTAATGCTTGGCAACATAGGAGTGATGTTGGAACATCTTCTGCTGTATTTGCTGGTTTATTGGGAAGTTATTTAGGATATCCGTTATTAGATCCATTAGCAGGTTTACTAGTCTCCGGTGTAATAATTAAACAAGCATTAAGCACCGTAATTGATGCGTTTCACGATTTAAGTGATGCACAGGCAAGTAAAGAAGAGACCTCTCAATTAAAAGAAACATGTATGAATATACCAGGGATTGAAAAAGTTGATGAAATTTTTGCTCGTAAATCTGGACCTTATTTATATGTTGAATGCACTGTTGGTGTCAATGGGAGTATTTCTGCATCAGCAGCACATAGATTAGCTGAATTGACCAAACAAGAATTGTTAATGAAGCATAGTGGAAGAGTTGCAAATGTTGTAGTTCATGTCATTCCCATTGGTAATCAAGGTTTAGGTGAGCAATCACCAGAATGGGCACGTGATCATGATATTCTATCCAAAAAAATAAAAAAAATTCTATTAAAAATTAAGAATATTAGTGAAATAAGTGATGTACAAGTATATTATCGTGATGATGGTAAAATTGGTGTAAAAGTTGATGTATGTATAGAGGATTCTGATACTTCCATAAAAACGGCTCATTTAATTGCTGTAAAAGCTAAGCAATTAATTACTAAGAAATTACCATGGATTGAAGACGTTGATGTTGATTTGGAATTAGAAGAAGATTATCCAATAACTCCAGCGGACGAAGAAAATCTTATTATAGATATTGATGATGATAGTGATGATGATGAAGACGATTATGATACTAGTCAATACAAACATGCCAGAAAGTAAGATAATGTATCTCCATATACACTTGTGTTCTGTTGTATATATGTACTAATGTTGTATGAAAAAAGTAATAATATAATAGCCGGTTTTAATTGCCTCATGCTTCAAGTTAAAATAATTATAATTACTACTACGTCAAATATAATACTAGTATTCACTCTTCACTTTTTTACTTGGACTTTCATCGATATTATAATAAACTGGAGTCGCTTCTTCCATTTTCCATTCATTTTTAACTTCAACATCTATAACAGTATCTTGGACCTCAACATTATCAGATTCGTGTAAGGCTGTATTTTTCTCTTTGTTCACAAGTTTCTTCATTACCTTCTTTTTTTTCTTCTCGTTACTCATGTTTTCTGCTTCGTCATCTGTACTTGTCATGCTGTTTTCACTTGCACTACTATCATCATCATCATCATCGTCATCATCATCGTCATCGTCTGGATTAAAATCATCGTCATCATCGTCATCGTCGTCAAATTGCATATTATTAAAATCTTGTTTAATATCTTGATTCTCATGTTTCACTACTGTATTATTAGCTGCATGTTTACTTCTAGATTCTAAGTAACCTTTAACATAATTATTTAATGCTGGTAAATCTTCACGTTCAATATTAGTGAACTCAAATTTATGATCATCAATTGTTTCAATGATCAAATCAATATAACGTGTTGCACCAGATGATCCACCTCTACCAGCGGAAATTGACGAGATTTCTTCTGTTCCGATATATAGTAGTGGTTTAGCAAATATAATCCCACTTTTTAAAAGATATATCACACCCTCTTGAATACCTTTATAACATCTTAAATACGATTTTTGAGTCGTAACTGTAATAAATAAATCAGCCCTTGGTATATCAACTGGTTTGAAAGTATATTTGGAAACTAGAGCAGTCACTACATGAGATTCAGTACCACTTAAGTTAGCTAATCCAACTGTCGCTTCAATCTGTTTAGTAGTATTTTTGCTTAAAGTCCATATAAAACTTTTCGTATCTTTATTATTCATTTTTATAGGATTATTTCCTAAGCTAATAACAAGCAAATCTTCGCCTTCTTTTTTGGTTGTTACACTGCTTGGAACGCATGCACAATTTGCTATGTTTGTCCAAGGAATAAAACCTGAAATAGTTTTACCTTCTAATAACAAACCAGAGGCGCTTATTGATGTCTTAAATCTCCCTCGTGGTTCAATAAATTGGGCATCTTCTACCACTAATAAATTGTTATTATATTCTGCACCACTATTCTCGCCAGATGCATTTAATTGTGTCTCAATTGCTGCTTTGGATGCCTTTAATTGTTCAGCTTGAATATTTTTATTTACAATAACTAAGCATTTTGATAATATATCCTTTAATTTCTCGAAACGATGACTATTTTCGATATTTATACTAACGTTTTCATCTTTCAAATTTTCTACTAAAAATGATACTAAACCCAATGCATCGTCACGATGAAAATATTCCATGAAAGAATTGTTCGACATTAGTATCTTTAATCGGTTTACTCAATATACGTGCTTGGAATTTTGAAAATTGAAATTTCTAAAATTTTGCCTGGTAAAATTCCACATTCAAAAAACCTTCTTCAGTATTCTCAATTAATGTTTTGAATGAATAAGCTTTTATTACGTCGTTTACCTATTAACCTACAAAGATATGATAGATATAAGTATGGTTGTTCAAATTTTATCCATGATGACTGTAGTCAAGAGTCTAAGAAAACCATTTCTAGTAAATCTCAAATATATGATGGACCATTTAGTACTAAATTAAAGTGGTTGAAGCGATTTTCTGTTACATCATCTGTATTTAGCATTACTATTTTTCCATATCTAGTACATACGTACGCATCAGCAGAAATTGCATTAGTTGGAAAAATTGCCATCGTTGGAACAGCAATTTTATCATCAATTGGCTCGACTATTATGTTAAAACTCATAACAGGACCATATGTGTGTGCTATATATGAATATAAAGGTGAAGTGACGAATAATGATAGAGAATTAATTGTAACTCAATTAAATATCTTTGGTCAAGTAGAAGAGACAACATTTAAAGTTAATAATATTGTAAAAGTTACTGCTGCGATGCATCCTTTTGCATCATTTAAGGTAAATAATAAATACTTTTATGTGGGTAAAGATATAAAGGACGAAGTTTTACAGAAAAAATTATGTTATTAATATAATGTATTGTCAATATTATAAATATTCGTTAATTTTGATTTTTTTTCTTTTTTTTACATTCTATTATTAGTGAATGTAAGCGCTTTTGATATGGCTGAAGTTGTACCAAATAAGTATAATTTATCTTTTTCATGTACTACAACATCTACGGGTGGTGAAAGAAAGACATAAGGTACGATGGCACCAAGAGCGACTTGAGGATGTCTGTATATACCGAAACAAAGTACTTGGTGATGACAAAATATTCTATAAATATCTAAGAATACTCTACCTCCCCATAATGGTGGTAATCCAACTTGAACAACTGTTTGCCCTAGTTGTCCACAAATGAATTTTTCGCATATAACTGGTGTTAACTTGACGTAAAAACTTTGTACTAATAGTGATTCAAAACTAGAGGGTTGAAATGCACGAGCACAAGCAAAAACTGGGAATACGTGATGGCTATTCATCACTTCCCAAAGTTGTTTTTCATTCAATGACTTCTTTTCTTCGATTGCACTTTCCGAATTTTTACTTGGAATCTGATACACTGACGTAGTATTTGAAGAATTCTTTTGTAAATCAGCTAAAGTCAATTGAGTATTGCGTTGGGCAAATTTTCCATCACCTAAACTAATTGCCGACCCTCTTCGCATAGATTTTCGAGTATTTTCCTTGGGCGAGTTAGTTGAATTGATATTCTCTTCTTCTAACTCCAACAATCTACGCTTTATTCGTCGGACAACTTGAGCATTTAAAACGGCCATATTAGACGAACAATTTAATTCAACCGACGTGAAAACTTCATTTGGTATTTGGTGTTCAACTTTTAGGTAAGTAAATAAATTACTTGCATCCATCCCCTCATCGTCATGTGACAAAGATACGTCACGAGTTGCTAAAAAAGTTAATGAAAATGCATGTTCGATATTAATTCGTTGCATCAAATCTTTCTTTTTTAAATCACCACGAATAAAATAAATGTCATTAAATTTGGTTTTAATAGTGTCCCAAGCTAAAGGTTCCTTTTCGGAGACAACCAATACAGGGTGATATATCATTCCAGATACTTCAGGTCGCCTTAATTCAGATATGAACATAAGTATATTTGAGCTTCCACCAACTACGATTATATGCTTACGTAACAAAGCCGCATCTAATATTTCCATCGATACACAACCAATTTGGCCCGGCTCCATTATAGAATGTTCTTCAGCTTGGTTACTATTGGCATCGTTTGATTTTACAGAAACTGCCCTTGAGCCCTCTATATATGTATATCTAGTACTTTCAATTGGCTGTTCAACTATGGATAAGGAGGGTCCTGACATTACATTCGTTGGTTGGTCATTGCTTTTCTGAGGCAAAATGTTACTATCAACCTTGTTACGTGCAGGAGATGTAGGACGATTAGTGGAGCTCGACGATATACTCGTAAACGACGTTTTGGGTGATCTGAATCCAATATAAGTCGGAGAAATTTCATCATCTTGGGCTATATGTACATCTTCAATAACCATTTCCTTAGACATAACCTTTTCTCTGTTCTCTTTAGCTGTTTCATACAAGAATGCGGCATTTATACCACCACCTCGAATACCACCCATGGTAAAAAAATCCCTTTTATTTGATTGTGATCTCATCAATTTCGCTGGTTTAAACGAAGTAACGCGATTACTACGACTATCTGGTTTCTTATACCGACATGGAAAATTCTCTTCCACATCTTCCATTTTATCTAATATTTTTGAAACGAATATAGCGTCACTTAAACATCTGGATATTTCATCAGCACAATGCTGATCGTCCGCAAAAATTAATGCAACATTATATTCATCGAAAAATGTAACGGGGTTGTTAAATTCTTCTAGATCTTTTATTGTTGGATTGAATACAAGACTACTTTTGTCTGTATTTGTTAAACCAATGACAATTGTTTTAAATTCAACAAATATTGCCTCTGAAATTGATTTATAAGAGAATTTCATACAAGATATAAACAATGGATCTAATTGTACGAAATATAATTCCATCCCAGCACCATTTAAATATTCTTGATACCATGGTGCTAAATTTGATTTTAGATCATCGGCAACATTTTCCATACTATGAAATATATTTTCGATAAAGGTTGAAAAACCCGGACAAATTGCATTGCGAGCCTGCAAAGCCGTTTTAAACTCATCTAAACATAATATTACGTCAACATCACTATCCTTAAGTATAGATCTATCTTCAGGTCTAAGTACTTGAACCAAACAGTCTAAGTTGGGATTAAAATTTGATACAGATAGTGCACGTAGTACCGTTGCCGCATCTTCAGCACTTGCCATCGCCTGAGACGTTTCAATATTGCATAAAAAAAATACACATGAGGCAGACTCTGCTTTAACCTTTTTTAAATCTTCAGCGGCAAGTGCAGATCCTTGAACATAAGTAACTTTAGAGTCCAATGCAGGTGATTGCAGTAATGCTCGTAGCTCTTCATTAGGTTCAAATGGAGATAAAACCACAGCATGATATTCCTGTCCAGCCGAAGTAGTCCTATCAGGATGGAAAAATTCCTCGAAAAATCTATCTAATTTATCGGCATTGTTAACATGTCCACATATAATTACATGATTTTCACTGGGTGCTGGATGATACGGTTGACGAAAAATTGACCTAAGGGACAACAAACGTTGCAATTCATTTACTCTCATAGGAATAAGTATAATGGAACCAACAATAAAAACAATAATTACAACTTTTCCAGCAATTGTGCTAGGTGTAATATCACCATACCCAATAGTTGCAACGGTCACCATTATATAATAGAATGAGTTATAAAATGTTAATACGACACAATTAATTTCTGACGGTTTGCCAACTTCATCACCAATTCGATAACTAGCGTGACAGTTATAATAATCACAATCACAATTACTAGGATTCATAGGAGATGTTGAACTACACGAAGGTAACCAATTAGTCGCATCATTAATATACTTGCAATTTGATAAATTTTGATTACCACTATTTTCAACTAGTTGAATAATTCCAGCTGCCAAAAATATTAAACATACCAAAGTTGTAATTAATGAAATAATTTGACGCTTCACACCACTTAAATTTCGTATGAACTTCATATTTTTAAAAATTTTTAATAATGTTAAAATTCTTAAACATTTGAGAAAATTCAATCTAGTATATTTTGCACCCAACCCAAAGCTTAAATAAACTGGTATAATAGTTAGTATATCAATAAGTATAAAAAAATCGAAGTACAAAATTGATGGTTTAAGATATAATCCCAATACAAATTCTGCCAAGAATAATTGGGTCATAACAACATCAATGTAATATAGTCTCGTTAAACTATCCAAAGAAATAGTATATAAACCCACAACGTATGTGGCACATACTATCAATGCAGCACAGACCTGAGTTAAATCCCACAAGACACCAGTAAGTGAATTTGTTCGCGAAATTTCAACTTTTTTCTTGAAAGGATAGTAGTCTGGTAAATCAGGAAAAAGTATTGCAGACACAACATCTGATAGCTTATTTATCATAGAACCAAACATATCCGTTTGCTTTTGCTCTATCTGTGGCATTAGATTTATCATCCCTTTTGCAAGAGCTTTTTGTTGCTTATCACTAGCACTCGTCGTGTTAAACGGAGATGCTGAAGCAATTATTGTTGATCTTTCCCGGTTTTTAGACATTCTTGCTACACATTTACTGAACTAATCATACTCTTGTACACATATTTACACCAACATAACGAGAACTGTCACACACGAGAACAGTCAAGCCCGAAACCATCTGCGGAACCTCGAATCTAATACAGATGATTCATCTAAAATGAACATAAAGTAAAGTCGCGAGTTATTTACGCGAAATTTATACCTCTAATAAGCAACATATTAATTGAATCTCATTCTGTCTTAACAGAGTCTGACATTTCTATTGGATTTGTCGATAGGAGGCCTGGCCTGTTCAGAAAAAACAGTCGAGAAAAATATACGAAAAAGTAAAGTAAAAAAGTGACTTTAGATATTTTTCTAGCATAATGTGCCAGTCAAGAGTGACAGCCTGTTAGAATTAGATTGTTACATGGTGATTTAATTCAATATTGCAATATTTGGATCCATGTTTGGTATAACATCAAATTTTAAGAAGTATGGTACTACCAAAGTATCAGCACTGCTTAGCAGTGGTACATATAATGATTTTTTGAAGATTCAAAAGGATAAGAAACGAATAGAAGAAGAAAAAGAAAAGGAAGAATTGTTAAAAAAGGATGATGCAACAGATGATGATAATACAAAAATTGGTGCAAGTACTAAAACTAAGGTAGTAACTTGTGGAAGAATAAGGTAAGATGAATTTATTATATTTTTATCAATTATATTATATTGACTGTTATTTCTTTGATAGATTTGAAGGAATTGCTGTACAAGAAGCTACGTATTTAAAAGAGTGGTGTGAAGAGTGTACTAAACAATATGCTAGATTATATTGTGGATTTTGTATTCAATTGTTTTGCCAAAAATGTTTTGATTTATGTCATCAACCTATAAATGAATTGACTCAACATCCTCATGAACAATTAGATGTTTTTGGTAAATCTATGGTAAGACCTATTGCTGAGGGTGATAAAAGTAAAGTTGTCATAGATAATTCATTTTATTTACCAGAATACGAATTTGAAGAAAGTGATTATAAAGCAAAAGCAAAAGTCGATATAACACAAGAGAATTCATTGTCTATAAGCAAGAATTATAAAGCATCGAAAGAGACCAAAAATATATTTAATGGTGATGTTTTTGAAGTCGGAGAAAGAGTTTTATTTATGGATCCAGAAACAAACTTGGAAGCATATGGTCGCATAGTATCAGAATTAGACATGCGACATGGTGCGGTAGCCCCTACTTTGATTAGAGGTGATGGCTCCGTGCTGTATTATATAGTAGAAAAGATTGATTTATTATCTGCTGTTGGAAGTATTGATAAATTATTGAAAGTAATTGCGGAAAAACCACCTCCACCAGAGTATCCTTTGCTTTATGATATACAATATATCCCTTTTCGTGATAATAAATTAGTAGCTAAAGAATTAGATAAACGAATTGCTGCTGCTAAAGCTGTACAAGAATTAGGTCCAAGGAAACATTTGAAAGATGAGGTTCAGAATACTAGAATCGGACCTGAAACGGCGTCAACAAGATTCATAGAGGCTATGGCTGGCGAGCATTCGGGATTAACTCCTCCATCTACTCCTCGAAAAAGTAGAATTAACGATTTATTTTTTGACCCAGATGAACTAATACCATCGTCTCCATCTGGCAAAAAATCGCCCACCAAAGTCAAGAAAGATATCAGCGATATTGCTAATAGTCCATCATCTGCAATTTCTGATTTAGAAGTAATCGGATCTCCAGATAATACAGTAAAATCTCAAAATACGTTTACTTCCCACAATACCATTAAATTGCCTGAAATGGAAAGTTCTCTAAAAACTACCTTTCTTCAATCACCACGTGTATCTCGTGATCGACTTCTTATTAATGCTATTAGTGGTTTGCCATCCGGTGTCGATACAGCAAAGTATAGTGTTCATAGAGCCGTTAAATTATTTGTTTTTAGTGATCGAGAGCTATGTAAGCCTGAAGATAGGTCTAAGTTATTACAGAGTGAAAAATTTCAATATATAAAGAATATATTAGAACGTGTTTTTTTTAAAGTGTTCCTTGAATTACAACGGCATCATTTTCATATATGGTTTAATAATATGGAATATCTAAGGGAGCGTCAACGCTTTATACTTTGTCGTAAAATTCAATGTCAATTTAGAATCTATCTTGCCAAGATTAAAGTGGATAAATTAAGAAATCAAAAGGAAGAGATGATAAAGGGTAAATGGCTAGCAGTGCATCAACAATTTTGTTATTGTACCAAAGAAACTCCCTATAGTGTTACTATGGATAATAAATTATTTTTTGAAACAGCTACTGATGCTAACAGATATGCTGCATTTCAGCGCAAAATGGTCATGAAAGTATTAAAAGCTGTAGATTTGAAACGCCAAGACACATTAAGATTGTATATAAGACATTGGAGAAATTCCATTGACGATTTTTTGGAAAATTCATTAAAATTTGGTCATTTTCAAATGGAAGTCATCGACAATGAGAATGATACGCACTTATTGACATCCAAAGAAGAACAAGATCGCATTGTTAAATTACATTTAAAATTAAAGTCTGAAGGTATTAATTCCATTGGTGCCAATCTTGATGACTACGAAAATATTGCTACTATGCCGTTATTAAAGGTTAGGCGAAATATCGAGAATACTGTTATTCCTCCTTATCATCCTTCGGTTGGGATATCACTACCACCATTGCCTGAATTATATACACCAAAGTCAGCAGGAGAAAGGCTAACAATCTCAGACGAAAGGCGTTTGGATACGCTTGGATTTAGAGGTGTTACAGAAGGACCAACTGATAATTCTTGTTGGATTATTCCAGGCAGATTAGCGATGGGACGAATACCGTACGGTATGGCAACAAAAAAGGGGAAATCGATGGCTATATTAAATCTCTTATTTGCGGGGCTCAATTCTTTTTGTTCTCTTATGGAAGAAAATGAAGAAACAAATCTGGAGAAACAACTCGGTATTAATCCCATTCCAACATATTTTAAAAGTGCTATAGCTGGCGCGCGCATGACAATTACAACAGCAATACATGATGCAGAGGCAATTATTGATGAAAACACGGAAATAGTAAATAATTTACCAGTATTTAATGAACGCGATCCTCGGTATGAAAAAATAAAACGAGAGCGTTTACGTGCTCAAGCACGTATAAAGTTAGCAAGTGAAAGTTTGATTAGAACACGGAAACAATTAAAGAATATTCCAAAAGAAAACGATGCATCTTGGTTTCGTCAACCATTTAATATGCATAATGTACCATCAATACACGAAATGAATATAATATTATGGGATTTAGAGCAAAAGTTATCTTCCGGTGCCAATATTTTTATGTATAGTAGTGATGGACATGGAAGAACTGGATATATTTGCGGCTTGTTAATTGGTCGATTGTATGGTTTAACGTATAATGAAGTCTTATATCGTATACAAGCATGTCATGATTGTATGAAAGAGGAATTTGGCAAAAAATTGCATATTACATGTCCTCAAAATCCAGATCAAAGAGAATCTTTGAAATTAATTCTTGAGTATACAAATAGGGTATATAAAGGAAGTACATTTAGAACTCATTCTGATCCAGAAACATATGGTGATGAAATTGTTAGACCAGCAAGAGGTACTGGAAAAGGTATTGATGGTCCAAAAGCAGATGAACCCTTGGTCACTCGTTTAAATAAACCAGTGCACTTTAATTTTGATATTGAACGTGATACACTTAAACCACCACAATCACAAAAAGGTAGACCACCTGGTGATGACGAAGAATTAAACATAGATGAATTATATGATACTAAAAATATTGGTCAAGCAATAGATATAATTAAACAACCAAAATTGATCGTGTTGAAACAATCAAAGGATGCCACTTCAATCCCATCGCTAAGAATTAAAAATTCGATTAAAAAATATATGTAAATTATGTTATCTTTTGTTAATTAACTGTACTATGTAAAATTATTTGCTTTCATTGTAGTGGAGAGAAGTGAAACATCAAGGGCCGGTTTTTCACTGATCCAACGGAAACAGGACGGCTCCTGAAAAAAAAAACCAAAAAAAAACGAGAAGATCCTACAACTCTCAGTTCAGTAACTGAAGAAGTAGAAGAATGTTAAGAGCTATTTTATTATTTTCTGCAGCAGCATTGGTATCAGCTGGTTGTGATAACAAATGTTCTGGTCATGGCACTTGTGGTGAGCAAGGTATCTGTACTTGTTACGATAACTGGGGCTTAGGTCAATCGCATGATTCTGGTGATTGCTCACAAAGAGTATGCCCTTTTGAATTGGCATGGGTAGATAAACCTACAGAGACTTATGGATTACATCATCAATATGCTGAATGTGCAGCTAGAGGAGTATGTAATAGAGACAGTGGTGAATGTGAATGTTTTCCAGGTTACGAGGGTAAAGGATGCCAAAGAACTACTTGTCCTAACAGTTGTTCAGGACATGGCACATGTGAATTTATTGAAGATATGCCTTATGGTTCTACAATTGGAGATTACTACTCAAGCGAAGAAGGAGTCGCTTACACTGTCAGCTATGGAGCAGGTTTGAGTAATTCTGCATCGTCTGTTGCCGGTCCATTCGGTGTGACTGAACCCATGGTAATGCCATACATATACTGGGATAAAATGAAGGTAAGAGGATGTATGTGTGATCCAGCTTATGGCGATGTTGACTGCTCTAAAAGATTATGTCCACACGGAACTGATATTATGGACGTACGTCAAGATCTAACTGCAACAGCAAAATACCACATGCAACATATTGCATTAGTTGCTTATGGTACTACTAAAGATGGAATTAACAGTAAGACATTTTCATTGACTTTTAAGAGTAAATTGAATGAAACTTTCACCACCACTCCTATTACAGTCAGAACAACTCTTGATGGACTTGATTCACAAGATTATGACTTTAAAGATTTTATGGCCGCAATAGAGTCCGCATTAGAATCTCTTCCTAATGGCGTTATTGATGATGTCAAGGTGGCTGGATCTATATCTGGTTTAACCTCGACAAATACTGCAGATACTACTTCCAATTATGATTTCATCTTCATAAATGTATCATTCACCGGAGATAATGTTCAAGGTAGACAAAACTTCTTGACTGTAAATGCTATTGAATGTGGTGATGGTTGCACGCCTAAACAAGATGGACTAGAAGTTGATTATAATTCTTTGGGTGTATGGGAATCGCAAGGATCAGATTTCAATTCATTTGAATGTGGAAGAAGAGGTAAATGTGACTATACCACTGGTGTATGCCAATGCTTTGCTGGATATACTGGCATTGCATGTAATACAATATCCGCACTAGTTTAATCATGCTATATATTAACAACATTAGTTATTATTTGTTTTCAATTCTTCGTACTTAACTTACACTGCTCTAACTTCACATCTACATCAAATTTCTCAATCAAATGTTACTTGTAATAAACAACGATTCCTTTTTGTACTTAAGTTGAATACTCAAGACGACAGGATCACGAAGGGATTTAGTAAAATCCGATTTCAGAAGTCTAAGGTGCCACCTCAGGATGGGAATCAATTATTCTTGCAATCCTTAGAAAGAGTCGTTCTCCTAGTTCAATAGGATAAATAGTCATCTATTAGGTGCAAGTGTATACAAGCTCGAGCACAAGTTCTATTTGGAAATCTTAATCATTTGTCAACAAAGGTGAAATTTGATAGATAGTTCAATCAATAATAATATGACAACTGCAGTACACCGAAAATTATGCAGTTCAATGTTAACTAGGCAGTTATTGTGCGACAATATAAAATCTAATCTTGGTTCTTTTCATAGATATCATTTAATCAAGCGTAGAGGTATCGTAACAAGAGTGAGTGTTCCATCAGAGTACTGCAGAGATTTAGTCAAAAAATATGATTTTCATAACTACTTAATTGGATTATTGTTGCCTAAACAATATAGAGTTGGTTACTTTGCAATTAGGGCATTTAATATTGAGATAGCAACTATCAAAGATCAAACAAAATCCAATAATATTGCCGCCAAAATTAGATTCCAGTGGTGGAAAGATATAATTGAAGAGATTTATACAACAAAAGAAACAAACAACAATAAAGATAATAATATCGAAATGAATATATCTAATACAAATTCTTATAATAATCAACCAGTAGCTCAAGAACTGTCTGTTATTATTAATGAATTTAATATTTCTAGAAAATGGTTTGATAGATCTATTGATGCTCGCCAAAAAGATTTGATTAATGAGATACCAGAAAGTATTAGCGATCTAGAAAATTATGGTGAAAATGGTCATTCGTCAATTTTATATCTATTATTAGAAATGATGAATATTAAAGATGAAAAAAGTTTCTATGCCGCTAGTCATATTGGAGTTAGTAGTGGTATAGTTACTTTATTAAGAGGTCATTTATTTCACAGCGCAAATTCTACTATTTATATACCACAAGATTTGATGTCTAAATATAACATAACTGCTAAAAGTATATTGATTGGACCCAATGGGACTACATTAGATCAGCATGAAAGTATTAAAAAGGCATTGTTTGATATTGCCAGTCAAGCATATGGTCATATTGATATGGCAAATAAAATAATAAATAAAGAAGATTTGAACAAACAAACTATATATTGCCTACTACCAGCTGTTGCAAATTCATTGTATTTACGTGATTTTCGACATGCTGATTGTGATCCTTTTAGCAAATCACTGTTATTGGAAAAATCACATTTAAATTATCAAGTGAAGTTAATTCAATCATTATGGACAAATAAATTACTTTATGATTGAATAAACACATAAGAGGAGAGAAAATATTCATAAATACGACAGGTTTTTTAAGTGTATATATAAAAAAATTTAACGTATGTGTGCTACTAATAAGATATTACAATTTTACCAAATTATATATTTTTTATTTATTATAACAAGCAACCAAATATTCTAATGGAATATTCAAATGGTATACATTGTATTTAACCCGATTTAAATAATAATATAGCTACTTGTCCAAGGTAAAAGTATATAAAATGTTTTGTTTCATGTGTTACATAACTACCAAAATTACGTCCAACAATACAATGCCATGTTGGGTTATACTTTTTATCGAATTCTTTCTTAATGTAAGCAGCGATGTCCTAAAATTATGATAAAAATAAGTTTATGAAATAAAAATGTGAAGTCATGAGAGGGAAAACAATTAATAATGTAATGAATTAAGTCATTCAATATGCAATAGCATCAAAGGGAATTAGTTCGTGCAAATCATTATTACGTTTATATAGCGATCGCTATATATTTCTCGAATCATAATGATATCTGAAATACTTTTTATAAATCTCATTATTACGTACCTTTTCAATGTTAAATTTTTCTAGTGCTTGAGATGCACAATCAACTGCATCTTGTTGCATGTCTTCGCTCATGTCAGCATTCTTTATAACCGCCTTTCTCTCCGCCATTTGCGTGTTATTTCCTAAAAATGATGTTTATTTTTTGGGATTTTTTCGAGAAAAACGACTACGATTAGGGTTATTTTTGAAAAGACCGACAAAAGAAGACCATTAAAGAATATATAATAATACATACATCAATCACTATTAGTAAAGCACGTATTAATCAAATAAATTATGAATAATTTAGCATTTATTTTTTCACCATGGGTGTTATGATTATTCCTTCCAAGCATCAATATGAACATTTGTATACATACTTGTACAAACATTAGCTTGCAGCACTTGCTGTTTTTGCACGGTATCGGTTCTTTCAAAAATATTGAACAAAAGAGGCCCTCCTTGTTCGCGTGACCAAAGGATTTTACATGCACTAGAGTCATCCGAAAAAATGGATGAAATCAAACGTGCACAAGAAGAACGTAAACGTAAAGCATCGACGTTTCAACCAAAATTAGATGATGATGTTTATGGGGGCGACAATATGGATAAATATGATCGTGAAATAATTGATGATGATCATGATGGTAATGATAAAGTAGTGACTTCATCGGGAAGGAGTATATCTATCACCGCATCAAAAGATTTATTAGATACAGGAGATCATGATGATGATGTAGATATGAACTCATATCGTGAACAATACGGATCAGGTTTAGTAAATACTAGAATAGCAGATAGGGAAAATGATTATCAATCAAGACGATATCAAAGAGCACTATCTCCTTCAAGAAGTGATGTATTCGATGGGAAAACTCCTGCAAGAGGATTTAAGGATATAATGATCGAACAAGAATTGCGGAAAGAAGAGTCAGAATTAAGAAGAGCTATAGTTAAAAAAGTAGCAGAGGGTGATAATAATGAAATAGTTGATAAAAGAAAATCTAGATGGGATATGATACAAGATAGTGCCCCCAGTAATAATAATAGTGAAACATTAGTATCGCGCTGGGACGTGACACCGTCAGCTGATACATTGAAGCAACCTTCAAGATGGGATAGTGAAACACCTTCTAGTGTAAGTAGTAAAAAACGTTCTAGATGGGATGAGACCCCAATCAATACAAGTTCTGGGAGTGTAGCTGCTACTCCAGGAGCAACTCCTACTGGCAATTATGTTGCAGCGACACCGCAATATGTGGGACCAATTACTCCTGAAATTCAACAACAAATGCGGTGGGAAGCTGAAGTAAATGAGAGGAATCGACCTTTATCTGATGATGAATTAGATGCACTATTCCCATCTACAGGCTACAGAATATTAGATCCTCCACCTAGCTATGTGCCGATAAGAACACCACAACGAAAATTATTGACTACTCCAACTCCTATGGGTGCGGAAACACCTTCATTTTCTATTCAACAAACACCATCGAGAGATTCTTATGGAATTTCTGGTACGCTATCTGATCCAACAATGCCATCTATAAAGCCTGAAGATTATCAATATTTCGGAAAATTATTAAATGAAGTTAATGAAGATGACTTACCCCACGAGGAGGCACAAGAAAGAAAAATTATGACATTGCTATTAAAAATTAAAAATGGCAATCCACCTCAACGTAAAACTGCATTACGTCATTTAGCAGATAACGCTAAATCTTTCGGTGCGGAGAGTTTATTTAATCAAATATTGCCCTTGTTAATGGCTCCAACACTAGAAGATCAAGAAAGGCATTTATTGGTTAAAGTTGTTGATCGAATTTTATATAAATTAGGAGATTTGGTACGACCTTATGTTCATAAAATATTGGTAGTGATAGAACCACTATTGATCGACAGTGATTATTATGCGCGTGTAGAAGGGCGTGAAATAATCTCCAATTTATCTAAAGCGGCTGGTTTAGCTACAATGATTCAGGTTATGCGCCCTGATATTGACAATCCGGATGAGCATGTTCGTAATACAACTGCCAGAGCATTTGCAGTAGTGGCATCTGCACTTGGAATTCCTGCACTTTTACCATTTTTAAAAGCCGTGTGTCAAAGTAAAAAAAGTTGGGAAGCTCGACATACTGGTATATGGATAGTACAACAGATTGCTATACTTATGGGTGCGGCTGTCTTACCACACTTGAAAATATTAGTCACAATAGTTGAACATGGTTTGCTTGATGAAAAGCAACAGGTTCGTCGAATTACAGCACTTGCGTTATCCGCACTTGCAGAAGCAGCATATCCATATGGTATTGAAGCATTTGATTCAGTCGTACGGCCACTATGGAAAGGCATCAAACAACATCGAGGTAAGGATTTGGTAGCATTTTTAAAAGCTATTGGTTACATTATACCATTAATGGACTCAACCCAAGCCAGTCATTACACCAAAGATGTTATACCTACATTAATCATGTTGTTTGTAAGTCCTGATGAAGATATGAAAAAAATTGTGTTAAAAGTTGTTAAGCAATGTGTTGCCACTGACGGTATTGATAGTCAATATATTAAAGATTCATTATTACCAGATTTTTTCCGAAATTTTTGGATAAGACGAATGGCATTAGACCGAAGAAATTACAAACAAGTTGTCGAAACAACCGTTGAATTAGCAAATAAAGTTGGTTGTAGTGAAATACTTAACCGTATTGTTGATGACTTGAAAGATGAATCTGAACCCTATCGAAAAATGGTTATGGAAACGATTGAATTAATTGTTCAAAATTTAGGTTCTGCAGATATCAATACGCGTTTAGAAGAGCAGTTAATTGATGGTGCATTATTTGCTTTTCAGGAACAAAATGCTGATGAAACACCTGCTATTTTATCTGGTTTTGGTACTATTGTTAATTCACTTGGTGGTCGCATGAAGCCATATTTGCCTCAAGTATGTGGCACTATAAAGTGGCGATTAAATAATAAAAGTGCAAAAGTACGAATGCAAGCTGCTGATTTGATATCGCGGATAGCACCAGTCTTGAAAAAATGCAACGAAGAGCAATTAATGGGTCATTTAGGTGTGGTATTATACGAGTATTTAGGCGAAGAGTACCCAGAAGTTTTAGGTAGTATATTGGGAGCATTGAAAGCTATTGTGACCGTTATCGGTATGGCAAAAATGACCCCTCCAGTTAAGGATCTGTTACCTAGTCTTACCCCAATATTAAAAAATAGACACGAAAAAGTTCAAGAAAACTGTATTGAGTTAGTTGGTAAAATCGCTGATCGTGGTGCAGAATATGTCTCTGCACGAGAGTGGATGCGTATTTGCTTCGAATTATTAGATATGTTAAAAGCATCTAAAAAATCTATTCGTCGTTCTGCAGTCAGCACTTTTGGATTTATTGCAAAAGCTATTGGTCCACAAGATGTATTACACACTCTAATGAATAACCTGAAAGTACAAGATCGGCAAATGCGTGTTTGTACCACAGTTGCTATTGCAGTAGTCGCCGAAACATGTTCACCATTTACCGTTTTACCTGCACTAATGAATGAATATCGTATTCCTGATTTGAATATCCAAAATGGAGTATTAAAAGCACTAAGTTTTATGTTCGAATATATTGGAGAAATGGGTAAAGATTACATATATGCTGTAACACCCCTAGTTGAGGATGCGCTAATGGACAGGGATCTTGTTCATAGACAAACTGCTGCTACCATCGTGAAACATATGGCTTTAGGTGTTACTGGATTAGGTTGTGAAACGGCATTATTGCATTTATTGAATTATGTATGGCCTAATATATTCGAAACAGACAGACCTCATGTCATTAATGCTACAGTCGAAGCTATTGAAGGATTAATTGTGGCACTTGGTCCAACTCGTGTATTCCTCTACATCATGCAAGGACTGTATCACCCAGCTCGTAAAGTGAGAGAAATATATTGGAAGATATATAATTCGTTGTATATATACGGTCAAGATGCATTAATTCCGGCTTATCCGCGAATAGAAGATGAAGGAAACAACACGTATCGGCGTAGCCACTTAGATCTATTTATATAATCAGTATTTTTATGTAAAATGTAAAAAGTATTTTTAATAAATTCTAATTTATTCTCTATGTCCCACGTGGTACAATTTAACTGCATATTCTTTCTTACTCATCGAACTCATTTTGCTTTAGCAGGACTCACGGGAGTTCTATGTCGGTATGGGAGATTTGCGGAAAAAACTTAAATGCAAAAGTTACGGTAATAGAGATGTTTAGTTACTTATTTATTTCTTTGGTCATAATTGGACCCATTTTCTCATATGCTAGTGATGTCTGGAAGAAATTCTTTGATCGAGATTACATGTCTAATATTGACCAAAGAGTTACTGAATGTCAAAATAGTGTTTTGGATGAAGTCTCAACGACATGCTTAGAGGTTAACTATCTTCATAGCGTGTATAAGACATACTTGCCACCTGCCGATGTAGGTGAAAGTAAGATAGCAACTACGATAAAATCAATAGGTGGTGATGAAGCAGAATACAGTAAATTGTTTGAAACGTACATAGCACCAGGCAGACCATTTAAAGGAAGTATGATGAACGTTATTACAACTAATAACATAGTTTGTAATAATTCTAGTAGAAAGAGTGAAGGTGCGAGCGATTGTAGTGATGAAAATTTTTTAATTACGTGTGATGGAGTAGAGGAAGTATATTTTCCAAATATTGTGTCAAATAATTATTTAGTAAAACTTAATAGTACAAGTAGAATTGCAGATACTCCAAATGATTTAACATATCAGCTGCCATCTGTGTTAAAGATAGATCAGACTTCACCATCAAAAGTATTTCAATGCCCTAATAAAATGCATCAAGTTATTTGGGGCAATAATGATATAAGCGTTACAGTGCGATTGATGCAACAAAATCAATATAATGCAATAATGCAGCCAATTTCAAAAATAAATCATCCATTGCATTATCCCATATACGAAAACAGTGCATTTTCCTCTGATATGAAGTTACCCAAGTATATAGATGCTCCATTATTAAAAGGTGAATATATTTTTATTCCAAATACATTTGTATCCAGTATAAAATCAGAATCCGACACTTCTCTATTGAGACTGTGTTTCGTTGATGCAAGTAATTATGGAAAATTTATTGAATCGATTACGATCCCAGCTAAAATATTTCCAGCTTATCATGACTATTTACACTCTATTTTGGTTACATTAACTGATAAGTCCATGTCAAAATATCCACTTGAAAAGAGTATTACGGAATATTATAATGCTTCAAGCAATCATAATGAAGATGTTGATGGACCTAGTAAACCAGCACCTAGTAGGCGTAAGAGTAATAATAAGTTACGTGATTGGCAAGATACTAATAAATGGAATACCATGATAACTAGTCTCACAATTCCTCAACCAAATTTACCTTCAATATCATATCTGGGTAGAAATCATGTCATTATGGAATGGTTTGGTAAGTATTTACCATTACAGAGTGATCGAACTAAATATGGCTATAATATTACTATGTGCAGTAGTAGTGTGATAAGCATTAGTTTTAATCAATTACCAAATAACGAATGTAGCAGTGTTATATTTGCTGGTGCTAGCGGTGTTATGAAAGAAACAAAATATATTAACCCCGATGGTTTTGAGTATAATCATTATCAAGTAAAATTTGATAATTTGTCTGCAGATACGCAATATTTTTATGTCATGACAATGTTTTATGATACTTTTAATAGTATCCCCACAGTCTACTCACCAATGTTTACATCATTGCCAGTTGATGTACCTCTTAGTCCAACAAACGTAATTGTAGATGACGTATCGACGTTTCAGGTCAGAATAGGCTTTGATGTACCCAAGGACAATGGTGGATCGGCGATTCTACACTATAAAATTTTCGCCAAATGCACTGAACCGCATGATAGTTTACCCATGACAGAATGGACATTGTTGAGTGATGAAGTTGGTGTTTCTAAAAATGAAGTTTATTATACCATCCAGCGTCTATTACCAGGTACGTCTTATGAATTTAGAGTTGTTGCAGTGAATAATATTGGTATGTCCAAAGCATCTTTACCCAGTAATGTCGTTACTACATCCAGTAGTCCTGTTAAAAATCTACGACTTCATGGTTATTATGATAGTACATCATTATATCCTGGAACTTCTATTGAATTAGATACATCTACTGATGTCTTAACATATCATGCGCCCTCCAATACTCATTTAAAATCTGTTAATTTATGGAAATGCCATTGGTCACCATCTTTACCATACACGATCGTTTCCCGTAATGTTTGGGCTGATCCGTTGTACGTCGATAGTGTGTTAACCAATGGAGATAAAATTAGTGGAAATATTGCTTGGGTTATTCGTGGCAAGATTGGACTTGTGCATAAAGTTATTGCATTGCAAAAAGCTAATGCATTAGCTGTTATTATAGTTGACAATGGAAAATGTGTATCTTTTAATCAAGCGTGTATCCCGGGAGCAGATAAGAGTAGAGGGGAAAATTTTGCATTAAAAGATATGAGTGAGCCATGGGAAAATATTCGCATTCCTGTGTATTTTATGTTATATGAGGATGGCATTAAAGTTGCGGAAACAATTGAATTTGATATTCCTAAAGAATTCAGGGATTTAAAGCCTATAAATGTTAATAATGATGAATTGTAATGTTAATATAAATAAGTTGATTTTTTTTTTATGTTTTGATTAATGTACAAAATATAGGTTTAAAGACGGTCTTTAATGAATGTTAAATAAGTTTTCAACAGCACCTTGTCCCGTAGTTGCGCCTTGCATTAAAATTCCAGCAGCAGCCCACATAGCTAAACGACCATTTCTAATTTCCTTAAGGGCGTATGATTTCTTATCTTTTTCAGATCCGTACGTAATACCGAAATCACCTGGTTGACGATCACCACTTTTACGTCCTTCGGTTATGGCATAACCAGAGAATAATTCAACCATACCTAGGAATATAAAACCAGCAAATAATGGACCTGGATTGGTTTCAAGGCATGTCCAAAATAAATCAATTTGATTCTTTCCAGTTGGTAATCCTGGGAATACTACACCTAATTCTTGAGCAACAGCACCAGTAACAGCAAGCATAGCAACACGAGCATGTTTAAGTTCTGCTTCACGTAACCAGTATAAATCGACACCCAAGTCATTGATATTAGATAAACCTAAAGGATCAAAACCTTCATCTCCAGCCATAGATCCATCTAGCTTAGATGGTTTTATCAAAAATGGCATAGATTTACTTCGCTCAGCCATCATAATCATGGTAGAACGTGCATTACTAGTGGCTCTTGGTGAAAATGCCACCACTGATGCAATAAAACAGATAAGTAAAAGAAATTTGTACCTATAGAGTAAAATAACGTGAAAATATGATCATATATCAGTATATAGCATGCAGAATATGCATAATTTTACTTACATGGCTAATTAAACCGTGAATTTTGAGGTTTTGGACATGTCACCAAATGCGAGGATCCGGTTCAATCAGCCCCATAATAACACTTTTCTGAGAAAAAAGTAATGTCAAAGTGATTATACTTACTTGCTTTGTTTTACTTGTATCTATGTAGTACTGGACAATATTATATTGTAATTTTTAATAGATCAAATTTTGTATATTTTCCAAACTGAAGTAACAACTGCTCTCTTGTGAAGAAAATATAATATTAATGTATGCGTTCATAAGCTCTGAGACTCTATAAACTGATTGAATTATCCTTGACGTTCGGCCCTTTGTTTTCAAAGTTTTCAAATCGCGAGGAACCTCAAAAATAGTTTGTTAAGTCTAGTCGATAGAAAATGAGTGAAGTTACTCCTGATATGGTGCTGCAACTAACCAAGCCAACTGATGGATTTCTTTGTCCGCTGAGTGCAAACAAATATGGGATAGAATTTCTTTCATTTGCCATAATTGATTACGCTACCAAAAAAGTTATTTTTCAAGTAGGTACGTAATCATAAATATCTTAATTTATAAATACATATTGATTAAATATTATTTTATTTTTATTGTAGGCAAAGACTATCCACCACCAACTGACATGACAGTTGACTTTTCTGCTGTCGGAGAGGATATGTATCGTAAAATTAAATATAATTTTAGTGAAGATGTCCTAGGTTTACCTACCATTCAAACAAGGTTACAATTTAGCATAGGTAATCAACCACTTAAAGGTTTTCGTATGATTGAAAGACATTATTTTAGAAATAAATTAGTTAAATCATTTGATTTTCCATTTGGGTTTTGTATTCCCGGATCGACAAATACTTGGGATGCAATGTATGCAATGCCTGCATTATCCCCAGAATTAATAAATGATATGATTGACCATCCATATGAAACCAAAAGTGACAGTTTCTACTTTGTGAATGATGTCTTAGTTATGCATAATAAGGCTGCATACAAGTACTTTCGTGAAGATTCTTCGCAAAGTAAGAAAAGTTATGAAGATAAGTTTAGCGATTTAAAAATATCTAGCAGAACTTCGAAACCAACACAAACTAAAGAAATAGATGATATAGCAAAACCAGAATCAAAGTTACCATCAGACATAGCTGAAGCAAAAAGTGGAGGTAGTTCACCATTGAGGTCACAAGCAAAAGCATCCAAACAAGAATGGTCAAAAGAAGCAGATTACTTTTAATCTTATTTTATGTCAAATCAATCTGTCCAATGTATAAAAAAAAATATTATTAAATTTTCTTTTTTAGGCTACATAATAAATTTAGATAGAATACAATATGAGAAAAAAAGTCGCTATTAGTATGGTATATGGCATTAAGTGGTGTTTAATCTTGCTGCTTATGAATTTTAAATCCATATATTCTTGGAATGTATGTTTGCTGTGATTTAGTAGGTATTACATCATTGTGAGACAATAAAAATAAGTGCGCGAATGTTGTACCAAAATATGCTCCATCTATATTGGCTTGTTTAGCTGATCTTGGATAAAATAGATCCTGGCATTTTGGACAAAATAAATTTACCGAATAATTTCTTGGTACATCTGATAAACTAACTGGTAAAGCATATTGACCTTGACAAAATACTCTTGGACATCTACCAAAATGTCCTTTATGATATTTTTCGTACATTTTTTGCATACCTCTAGAAGTTAAGATAAATCTTGCGTGTATTAAACCGTATAATACTTCAGCGGCAGTTTCAATTACCTCTTGTTGCTCTTCTGTCATATTATCAAGCGGTATTTCACCATCTAGTATTAAATCTAAGGCATGTTCGTAGTATGGTACCATAGTATTTAATCCAGTCAAATTAAAATCGTCTTCTATATACTCTTCATCAACTTCACAAAAAAAATCATTACCAGACAAACTAACAAACCATGCTATCCATCCTATTTCTGCAGATCCCCCAGACTCTGTACTCTCACTATTATCATAACTGCTATTATCCTGTTCATCACCGTACTTCATCGGTGATCCAACCACCTCTTCGCTCTCTTCCATTGCATACCCTAGTCACGACGACAAATCTCCTCCTCGGTCACAGAGTCTTGACTGGAAACTGGTGATAAAGGAAAAATGATTTTTGATGTTTCGCCAAACCAGGTCCTGAAATAAGGGTTATATAATCAAATGAAATTATTAGATATTAATAGTTATAGAAATGGAATTATTCCCGTGTTAATATTTCTTAGCCACATCCCTCGCGTCTCTATTAAATTAAACTTTGGTTAATATGAACTCTGAGAGTTACATAAATAAAGTAAATAAAAAAATAAAGATGTTTGTATATAAAGATGATGTAAAATATTGTAATCATCAATTTGTTAGTCGATGGAACCAATTCGGAACCGGACCGTTTATAAAAATTTGTTTGAACTGTCGAAAAGAAAATAGTCACTAACTGAAGCATTTTAACAGTGACGCAATGACATAACTATTAGATAGCAATCACAACGTCTTCATTTAGTATAGTGCTGGTTTGAATATGGAAGCGATAGGAAAATTATGGGAATTAGGTGAAGAAACGTCTGCTAAAGGTGACATATTACAAGGATTATTACATTATCATCGAGCTAAAGCATTACTCGTCAATGAATCTAAATTATTATTTAATGATAATTCTACTTTTTCGTCGAATTCTAGAATATCAAAGCTATATGGAGAAATTATGGAAAAATTAACTGCTAGTATAACAAGAGATACTACATTAGCTACTAATAATCCAATTATAGCATTAGGACTAACAAAAGATTCTATCAACAAAAACGACATAAAATCGCAATATCGAAAATGTATATTAAAGTATCATCCCGATAAAAATCAAGATTGTGACACTAGTTCCATATTTACTACGATTCAAGCAGCATATGAAAAACTTAAATGTATGAGTGATGAAAATATTTTAGCCATACCAAAATCAAATAATAATAGTAATAGTAATAGTAATAATTTTACTGCTAGAGAAAGTTACGCCACCAAAAGTTTTAATCCTAAGCAATCTGGTGTGAAACCTGCAAATGATAATACTAATATCCCTAGACAAACCGCAACATATGATCATTCTACTGCGACGAACAATCGTCCAAAAAGTGGACATAAGGATAAATCTACTACTAGCTATACATCACCATATGATAAGCAGCATTTAGATAAAAAAGTGTCACAGTCACAAACTAAAAAAGTAGTATACGAGGCATCTGATATAGTAAATATGTCCACCGACCTATTAAAGAAATTGTTAAAACAATGGGTGGGTGATCGTGTTTATAGTATGGGGAGGGAGGAATTGATTCGTAAATATTTATCCATTAATTCGCACCTAGATGCACAGGGAATAAATAAAAAGAGCAAACCACCTAGCGGTGATAGTCATCCTCGTAAACAGAATGATATACCTACCCCTCCTGATTTGTCGAAAGAAGATCATACTTCTACTAGTACAACATCAAATTTAGAGCATGAAGAGATGCTTAAGAGAAAAGCGGAAGCAGATAAACAAAGAATTAAACGAGTTGAAAAATTGCAAGTAGATATACCTCTAATGAATATAATAGAATTAAAACGATTTATGGAAACTAGTGGAATTTCAAGTGATGGTTGTATTGAAAAAGAAGACTTGATCCAGCAAATTTTTGCATTTTATGGCATCAAACAGAATAAAACTAATGATGCTAAAACTAAAAGTAACATAAGTCCGGCGGAGGCGGCGTTAAAAAGTTCTTTTTCTATCAATATGTCGTCTAAAATGGATATCAACTCATTAAAAAGGGTGGTTGGATTCTCAATGGGCACAAGTAACAATATGAATGAGGCACCATCGTTATCAAAAAGTAGTAATGAACCTACATCAGATGGACCAATTGATGATAATGTAACTAGTAACACCTCAACACAAAGTTCTAACAATAGTCCAGAGTTTAATCATAACAATAATAACAGTAAACCAGTATATAAATCGGTAGTAACAAAAGAGAAATTGATTGAAATTGAAACGAAAATGTTGGGTAAAACTCATCATGCTAGAAGACCAATTCGATCTAAAGTATCAGATAACACTGTGACTAGTAGTACAGACAGTGACCCATTAATATACAAATTTACTCCTAACGGTATTCAAAATATACCAAAATCTCATAAACTTCGTGATTCGTTTGATGAAAGTGAAAGAGAATTAGATAGAATTATCTTTGCTCGATCAAATTTATATACTAATATGAATAATGATTATAGTGATGTATCCGCATACAAGGTAGGTACAACTTTGTTAGATGAGAGTGATGATGATATCGAAAGTACTGTTCATATAACTCCAAAGAGTAAAAAAGTAGATAGTGTGACACAGTCTTTTGATACGTTAGATAGTATGCTTAATGTCAATAAATTTCATTTTTATGATAATAATACTTCATCATTACCGGTGAACAATGTGAAACATATTCGAGTGAAATCCCAATTTGATAAAGTTAACCAAGCTGTATCACCCGAATATTCAGCAGAATTAAAAGATGAAGTTGATTTTTGGGTTGAAAATAGAAAGGCGTTCATTTATAATAATCAACCACAACCTCCGATACCAACTGGAGTAAAAAGCGATAGTAATGGCTGGTATTGGGGCGATAAATAAATTGATGTATATTTTTTCATAATGTGTATGTATGTATGTATGTATGTACAAATAAATTCGGTAAATTTAAAAAAAATATTTGGTATGGCTTTTATTTCGGAAAAGGCCGCCTCAGCGTGGATATTTCTGACGACGTGACACACTACACTCAAAAGCGTGACGTTGAGCAAAATTTATAAAATTATACTTGAATCTACTATTTAAACGTCTGTTGCATCAACTGATCAACCAACAGTATAAAGACTCATTACCTATTTGAATACTGTGCTTATATGACTTATTCACCAACCAGAGTGGATGATAAAAGTTATGAGCATGCATTGCGTCATTATCAGAGTGAGAATAGAAATATTTGTTTAGCATGGATAGATACAGCAATGTGTCCATTGAACATGATGCACCTAAATTGTCCATTTCAGCATGTCTATCCAATCACGATGTCTAAAAGCAATATCATAAAACATAAACGATTAATTACATTGAAAAAGGATTTGTTTCAAAACGTTGATAAGGGCAAGTAGTTCATTTTCAATTAATCTTACAGAGAATTGATAAAGAAAAAGTGTATGACGTTGTATTCGTGTCGTTGTTGTCCTTTTTGTTGTATCCTAAAAAATCTAACAAGTATGAATTTATAACCTGTGCGTTTGTTTGTGTCATTTAAATATAGTTTATTTTTCAATTGGTATACCAAAAATAATTATTTATAAATATACAATCTAAACTTCATCGTTATGCATTTTATTATGATCTATATGAACCTGTTCTATACCTATTATACTATTGTTATTGTCACTGATTATACTATTATTATTACCATTATCTTTTGAAGGATAATAGTATGCTAATGATAATTGTAATATTGAGAGTATAAAACCAATTAAATTAGGACCCCATACTAATGGATCACCAGTTCCTAATAATCCGTATATAACCCACATGGTTGCATTTATTAAATTTGCAAATAAGGTTGGCTTGTACAACGAAGAACTATCTTTATTTTTAACAACCTCGACCAGTGTCGTTAAAGGTGCTGCGTAATACGACAATCCAAAGCAACAACCAATTAAACCGATTGCTTGCATATTGATTGCTATTGCATTAGTGTTATCTATATTATTACCTAATCCTATTATCAATCCAATTCCAATCCAAAAAATTATTCCCCCAAACATCAATATCTCTAACATACCATATAATGCTCTACATCTTTTTGATTTCTCACTATTATTATCATATAGGTGTATTTCATAAAACAATATCGCCATACTGGTCACAGTATAGTAAAAACCTAAAACTAGACCAGTACAGTTAGATAAAAATATAAAATAATCATGCTTCATTATTCCATATGTTGTCCAACCGATACAATTTGCGATCGTTATGGTGAATGGTATAGGATTGATATCACCAATTTTGTGTAATCTTTTAGCTACTTGTATTGCAAATAAAGGTGTTAACCACATTACATTGCATATTAAACACCCAATAAGAGGGCACACTATAGTTGTCGCGATGTTAGACCCACTCGGCATTGCAATTATCTCATCTATAACAACTGCAAAAAGCTGGAACTCTCAGGTAGGAACAGATACACAAGAGATCGTAATTTTTGGTACCGACAACTTTATTATTGAAATATTTGTATATTAATAGTTTGATACAGTTAAAGGGTATATGTATATAACTTATTGAAGGCATACCTTTGCATCATTACAGATATCGGATTGTTGATTAAAAAATGAAGCGACGACATTTATTTACAATAGAAAAGGCGGGCTTGTTATTAAGAAGAAAAAAATTTTAAAAATTAATATAAATTACTTGAAAACTGAAGTAGGATGAATACAAGAAATATAGAACTGGGTAGAAAGAGAGAATTTACTCACAATCCCCGATACAATGATGATATAATCTATTATCCCAAACGAACTATAAAAGAAGAGAATGAGGTTCATGGTTCTCCCTCCAAAGTTTCCAAGCGTGCTGATGTTAATAGTGATAACTATGGATATGGAGAAGAGAAATTACGCAATGTGATTATTTCTGATGCTGTCATAACATCTGTGTATAACCCAAAAGTACAAGAACTGAAAGTTGGTACTATGGTGCAAGGTAAGCGCCAAGATGTTATGCTACAGTATGGCATAATAAGTGAAATAACTGGCACAGGAAGGACTGCCAAGTATTTAGTTAGATTTAGAACTTCAAAGAAAAAAGTGTTATTAAGCCACAGTGATTTTTGGTTAGTTTTACCAGAAGATTATTGGGTTGATAGTGGATCTGATGATGAGAAAGCAGATGGATCGATATATGTTGCGTCAAAAGCAGTGCAACCTATATCACGAGAAAGTATATTTCAGCGCATTTCGAATGCTATATTAAAACATGGAAATATCACAGTTAATAAATTGAACCATCTTCAATTAGATGAAGATAGCACTAGCAGTTATATGCCAATTATTCTAAGTGATAGAGTAGAAGTAAGTGCTTCTACTGCAAATACCATTGGGGTTTTTGCAAAAGTAAATTTATATGGTGTAGACTTACAATTGGACGAATTAATTGGTCTACGAGGGCAAAAAATAACGCAACAGGAGGCGACGGAATGTCCTTCTATTTGCGATGTACGAAGGATAGATAATAAGGATGTACATACATATTACCGATTGTGTGGTAGTATAGCAATGATGAGACATCGTTGCTATAATCATGCTAATTGTTATACTAAAGATTGGGTTTTGGTGTATACGAAATGCAAGATTAGAAAAGGAGAGGAGTTAGGAATATGTTTCGTTGAAACACCTGATATGCAAATGCAATGCGATTTATGTAATTCATTTAATTAAATCCTAACTGAATGAGCTTCATTATTTACATTATTCTTCATCTCCTATACTAAATACATTACTGACATGACCACCAGAAACCGGTGGAGGAGTGAGATTATTGGGATTATTATCATAATTGACCATAGTATAACCTTTTCGATTACCAAGTGATCGGCTCATAATCATCCCTGAGGAAGAGTCCTCGCTAGTCTCTGACCTACGACGATTGCCATCAATATTTGCGCTTTTAATGTTAAACATTTGCCATAAAGTGGTACAGCAGCCACCTTTTCTACTTTCTTGAATGTTACAAACCAGTTTTTCCAGACCTTGATTCAGTAAAATCAAGCCACCACCTAAACGAGTAATTTCAAGATTAACTTTATCGACTACTTCTGTTACATCCACACCATATGCAGAGTTACGTTTACGAATAGAGTTACCATGAATAGAATTTATAACCACATCATTGTTTCCATCAATACTATCGCTGCTGTTGCTGTTATGAATACCATTAGCACGTAGCCCTGAGTTTATATGCTTCAACGGATGAAATGTATGCTTCGAATTCAACACTAAACTGACAATTATATTATCTAAATTTGTAATTAACTGTTCAATACTGGAGTGATAATCAAGCAATAATGGGGATATAGTTACGATTAAAAATTGTTTCAATGAATCATAATCATGTTGCACTTTCTCTAAGGTGCCAGCTAATTGAACCATTTCATTTCTAGCCGCCATTCTCTTTGACTTGTGTTCTTCTAATTCTTTATTATTACACAACATCTTTTGAGTAATATCATCAACTTCCTCTTGCTTATGTTGATGTAGTTGATTAATGGTTGAATGTAGGGACTGCATTTCCTTCTCCAGTGATAATATACGATGCTTGTAGTCTTTGTCCAAGTCGTCCTTTTCTTGTCTTTTAACATCTAAATTAAATTCTAGGCGATTGAGCTGCTCCTCGAGAACCTTTTTGTTGTGAGCATACTCCTCATTTAACTTAAGTAAAGCCGTTTTTTCATTGGTTAATTCAGTAAACTTTTGTTTAATTTTATCACGGCGCTCAATAGTTTGTGATCTTTCACTGTTCAATTCAGTAGTTAAGTTAAGAATCTCTGTCTTCATATTGCGGTTAGCCGTTAGCAATTGCTCGTTAGCAGATTCCAAGTCGTGTATTTGATGCTTGAAATTTGATAATTCCTTTTCTTTTTCCTTATTGTAATTGTTAATTAAATCTTTCAATTTCTCGTTGTCAGAAACAATCTCGTTTTGAGCTGATGTGAGAGTGGCGATTGTGGTTTGTAAACGCGATATTTCTTGTTTACTATCTTGTTCGATGCTTATGATAGCATCAGCTAAGTTGGTTTTTTCTTGCAATAACTCTTTGCATTGAAGTTGCACAGAAGCATACAATGCCTCTGTGGTGGCCAACTGGTCATTAACCGTCGCTGCTTCAGTTGACAAACGATCAATTAATTGATTTTTCTGAATAATATCTCGCTCCGCAGTTAACAATTTAGACGATACTACATCAAAATTTTGCTTATGCTCACGCAAAAGCGATGCTAATTGAAGATTTTCTTTTTCAACAATACCACGTTCAGTCTCTCGCATTTTGACAGTAACTTGCAATTGTTCAATCGATTGCTGTAGCGCACTAGACGCACTAGATTGCTGATCTGTTAAACCGCTTATCTTCTCGTGCAACTGCATATTCTCGGCTTCCTTTATCTTTAGATCTTTGTTGAGTTGATCGATCGATTGCTGTAGCGCACTAGACGCACTAGATTGCTGATCTGTTAAACCGCTTATCTTCTCGTGCAACTGCATATTCTCGGCTTCCTTTATCTTTAGATCTTTGT
>JACCDO011452919.1_pt1 | contig 44223 bp, 36 predicted proteins | sample 7446101 | NCBI WGS metagenome assembly JACCDO01 (sample SAMN15323440, study PRJNA562643) | freshwater metagenome | isolation source: river surface water | place: USA:Blue River Watershed | collected 2017-08-16 | reverse complement strand
TAGGAATTTCTTGCAACTATGAATGAAGTCCTTATATTTGCAACCTCCAAACGGGGGTATAGCTCAGTTGGCTAGAGCGCTTGCATGGCATGCAAGAGGTCATCGGTTCGAATCCGATTATCTCCACAATAAAATTCCGCAATCACCTGTATTCTAGAGGGTTGCGGATTTTTTGTTTCCAGTTTAGCCCACATTTAGCCCACCGATTTGTGGAGAAAAATCGCGTTTTTGAACGGTAGGAAATTGGAGTGGAAAAGTGGGATATTTGGAGGTTAGTTTTGGGGGTGGAGAGGTGTCTTTTCATGTGTTTGAACTGAAAACATTGGTTGACTTTTGTGATTTGCTATTGAATCAAAAAATAGACTATTTTTGAAATAAAGAAAGTATATGTCAGAAATCAAGATAGATAGTCAAATTTGGATGCAAGAGAATTTAAATGTTGCGCATTTTAGAAACGGTGATATAATAACCGAAGCGAAAACTGAGGAAGAATGGCTAAGAGCAAAAAAAGATGAACAACCGGCATGGTGCTATTTCGATAATGATGCTAATTGGGGTAGTCAGTGCGGAAAATTATACAATTGGTTTGCTGTCAATGATTCAAGAGGACTTGCACCAAATGGATGGCGAATACCATCTCAAAATGATTTTCAAATTTTAATTGATAATCTTGGAGGTAAAGAAGTTGCCGGAGCCAAGATGAAATCAACAAGTGGTTGGTTCAAAAATGGTAATGGCAATAACCAAAGCGACTTCAATTTACTTCCAGGAGGATGCAGATTTTTCAACGGAACCTTTTTTAATAGGGAAGCAAATGCTCATCTTTGGTTAATTGACGAGGAAAGCAAGAATTTATCATTCTCTGTTGGATTTGGTTATTTATACGACAGCCCTTCATTTGAGAGCTCTGCGAAAGGGGCTGCCATGTCAGTTCGTTGCATTAAACTTTAATAGAAAAACGTAAATTTGTTTTATTAAGTTTTTACCTTTTCTGTTTTGCCATCTTAGCTTTCATTTGTACACCTTTTATTGGCAATCTGCCGAATAGAGTTTAATTACGGTGATTATCTTTAACTTTTCAAATCGTTGTTAGACTTTATGTATTCAAGCTCTATCATTTATCTTATTCAAGGAATATTCTGGCAATGGTTGAATTATTGACGTTTGCGATCAAACGGACTCTAAAACATTTCCATCACTTAATATGACCCGGATTTTAATAGTATATGATTCAGAAAATTCTTTGTAAGATCCATAATAAAGCACGAATTCATCATGGCAATGACATCGAAAATCACCTACAGCATTGGAATAATCTTCACTTTCAGATGGATTGCTTCGAATCATCTCAACATCAAATCCTGTTAATCCCCAATCAAGAGCACTTCCGCTTTTCATTTTAAAATATTCTCCGGCTTGAATAGTAAATTCAACATGGTCATTTTCGTTTAAGTATTTAATCATCTGTTCCTAATTTATTTAAATTTAAAGAATCTGATCTTGTTTTCAAATTAGAACAATCAGAAAATTGGCGACTAGTTTAAAATCCCTGAAAATATTTTGATTTCCGCACGTTAAGTTATGAAAATATAACCCAAAAGCATTGAAAATCAAAGATTCGATCTTGCTTTCTCTATATAGTGCAATACTTTATCTGAAGACTATTAAAAGAATTTTGATACTTTAATATTACCTCGTGGTCTGCGTATAGAGGTAGCCATATTTTGTTGGGAAGTTCACTCATCCAAATGTGAAAAATGGCATCACTTAGGTTTACGGATGCGCGAAACTCATGAATGTATGCTAATTCTTCTAGAGCATTAACTTTATGGCAATACCTGATATGCTTTATCACATTCGGAATCATTGCTTCGAAAACATAAATATTTACTAGATATAGAAAATTCAAGTTTTCATCAAGTTCAAGTTTTTCTATACTTCTGTTAACAATAGATTTTTCATGTTTGTTAATGATTTCGCACAAGCTTACAAAAAATGGGTGAACGACTTCCTTAGCGTATATGTGACTTTGAATTTGCATCAGGGCAAATTTTACATCAAGGATTAATGGGAAATCTTACCTGTTGTTCCACTCATGAGAGAATAAATTAAAGTGTGATTTCATAGTTTTCGGAGTTCTTTTTTTAATTTTCTCTGAAAATACGCCTTAAAAGGTACTAAAAGAAATTGTTGTTTATTGTGGGTAATATGATTACATGAACGTTCTTATGTATAATATATTAGTAGTGTATTTATGTTTTTATGATTTGACTGGTTCAAATGCATAGCTTGAAAAAGACTGTTTTCATTCTAGAATTGAGCAATCGATTGATATGTAATGGTTTGCTGAATTTCCGCTTTTGTTTTAGCCCATATTTAGCCTATCGGTTTGTGGAGAAAAGTCGCTTTTTTGAGGGGAAGTAGAAAGTAGTGAAAAAGGGGTTAGGTTAATTTTAGTTGAGGATATTACCTTTTATGGTAGCAACCAGTGATTGTGTAGGTCTTGTTCAAGATACCTGACGCGTAAGTCAAAGTTGTGTGCAATTGCAAAAAGTTGCTTTGTTGATAGTATTACTCAGATCCGAAAGTTTTCAATTTGAGGATGAAGCTATTCTTTTCAGTTCTTTTGATAACAGGGATGATTAAAAGTAATTAATTAACACTAATCAGAACCTTTGATTTTGACAGTTTTTGGATTATTATTGTGTTATATAATGCGAGTATACTATAAAGTTATAAACAAATTGTAAAGAATCTAGAATATGGCATACTTAATTACATGTAGCGGAAGCAAAAAAAAACCTACCAATGCTAAACATGGAAAATTGGAAGACCTGTTCAGGCATGACCTTTTAGGTGAACATCGGATAAATCTAATTAAACTATATAAAGATCATCTTGACTGGAGCAAAACACTTCCAGCGTATGAATTGTATTGTGGCCCTCGCTCTAAAGTATATAACAAGATAAGCCCAAATAATTGGCATAAAAAAGGTGCTGAAATATTGATTCTATCGGCATTATTCGGCTGGATAAGACACACTGATTTAATACCATATTATGATTTGAAAATGGATAAGAAAAAAGGAGACATGAAAGTACCAACATACTTATTTTGGCGAAATTTAGCTGTCTTGCCCGATATGATAAACACAAAAGATGTTGATTTACTCTCTGCAAATTATAAGAAGGCGTTGGATACAAATGGCATGATAACGGCAGTTTCACCAAATGGATTTCAATACAGTGACAGAGGCGATTGTGTCGGATATTGGTTAGAAAATGAATTGAATAGCATTTAGCACAATGGAACAAATCAAGGAATATATAACAAAGAATAATTTTTCGCTATTCAAGACTAATAGTAACGATAAATTGTCTGCGCAATTTGATAGCAGAGGATTTTATTTTTCAGAAATTGCGAGCACATTTTACTCTACTATAAAGAATGACCCGCATTTATATGTCTCTTTTGGAAATAATTCATTTTACATTGGAAAATCATTTCAATCAGGCGGCAGATGGAAGAGGTCTCATTACTATCATTTAGGAATTCTAGCACATGAAATTTTGAAAACATGTAAAATAGATGATCAATATCATGGTCATTGGGTTGATGCATGGATGCATAGAGATACTTTTAAAATTGAAAGTGATGGCTATTCAATTGACTTAAAACAAGACGTGCGAATTTCCTTTATCCCATTTAGTTTATATTCAAATATAGATTTTAAAAAACTATCTAAAAAGGAGATTCAAGAGATTAATAAATCAATAGAAAAGCAACTTATTGAATCATATGGTGACGATGATATAAATTTACTTAATATTCAGAATAGGAAATAAACCAGCTTACAGTGGTGTTTATGCAATGTTACCTTTCCACAGGCGCGAAAAACTGCAACATCACTTAAACGCAAATCTTTATAGGGTGATATTAACATTAAATAAGAGTCAAATATGCGATTGAACAGAAAGTTAATTGAACTAATAAGAATAAGACTAATTTTAATTTTCCTCATTTTATCCGTGCGGGTTTATTCGCAAAGCGCGGAAGAATTTTATAAAGCAGGAGTCGAAAATTATCAAAATGAAAATTACAAAGAAGCAATTGAATTACTTTCCAAAGCCATTAATCAAAATTTAATATTAGCTGATGCCTACCACAAGAGAGGACATGCTTATTATAAAATAGGTGAGAGCAATAATGCTATAAGCGACTACACTAGAGCAATCGAACTTGATCCAAGTAATTCCGAAACATACTATTTCAGAGCTTTCCTTTATTTTGATCGGGATTCTTTTCAAGCATTAAGCGACTATTCAAAAGCAATTGAAATTAATCCTAAAGCTGAATATTTTTTTGGAAGGGGTGGAATAAAGAGTCATTTGTTTGATTTTCGGGGTGCTATTATTGATTATTCTAAGGCAATTGATATTAATCCAGACGATTGGTATGCTTTCAGCAATAGAGCTAGATGTAAAAAAGAAATAAACGATTTATCAGGCGCAATTTTGGACTATTCAAAAGCAATTGAACTAAACCCAGATGATTGGGTGGCATTTAGAGATAGAGGATTGATTAAAATTGAGTTGAATGAAATAGACAGTGGTTGTTTGGATTTTTCAAAAGCTGGAGAACTTGGTTACTATCAGGCATATGAACTTATTAAAAGGTACTGCAATTAATTAAATATCAAAACAATTAATAATAAGAATCAGTTCTTAAGAGCTGTTTGGCTCAATAGCTGGTGCAGTGTTTCGTTTGAGCGTTTTAGTTAAAAATCCACAACTATCTCAAGCGTGCATAAAATAAAGTCTTGTCGTCCCGAAGTATCGGGACAACACTGGGTTATGATAGCCTGCAAGCAAACGGTTAGATGCAACCCCTGTGCAGCAGTTCTAACCCGAACATTTCTACTAAAAACAAACAATCAAAAATTTCATGGACGCTTTTGAACAAATAATCGGACAACTACTTGAAGAAGAAAAATATTGGGTGCGACATTCTGTAAAAATTGAATTGACTCCAATAGAAAAAAAAACAATTGGTAAGCCTTCAACGCCAAGACCAGAAATTGATATTGTAGCATTAGACATTAAGTCAAACACATTATTTCTTTTTGAAGTGAAATCATTTCTTGACAGCTCAGGCGTTCACTATGAAGCGGTGATTGTAGAGCAAGAACAGCAGGAAGGACGATATAAATTACTGACTTCTGAAAATTATAGAGCTGTTCTTTGGAAAAGATTAAGAACTGATTGGCTGCAATCAGGTCATATCAATTCAGATACTAAAATTTCGTTCGGACTTATTGCTGGCAAAGTTCATAAGAACAGAGAAAGTGATCTTATAGAATATTTTGCTGAGAAAAACTGGTTATTTTGGGGACCAACAATAATAAAAGAGAAATTACAAAAACTTGCAACAAAAGGATATGAAAACAATGCAGTAACTATTGCTGCCAAACTTCTGACAAGAATATAATGTAGTAACCATGCCTGTACTTCACCTTGAACAAAATTGCAGCAAAGACGACCGACACAACTTCATAGAGAGATTCGGGCAGCAGCTCACATCTTATAAGCAATATTGCCTTGCCGTCCCTAAACATCGGGACAACACAAGGCAACAACGCCTACACGCAAACCGTTATGGTTTATTAAATTTCACAAGAACCTTTGTGGTGTAATGATACAAAAAAAGGTTGTGGAATTTTTTCTATATCGCCCACATTTAGTCCACCGATTTGTGGCGAAAAATCGTGTTTTTGAACAGTAAGAAAACGCGAAGCAAAAAAGGGGGGGGAATCGATTAGGTGTGGAAGATGTTTATGTTGAAGAAAATCCTTTGCTGAGGTGAAAGTGAGAATTCACAATCTCGTACTTTTTTCAACAAGTGATTAAGTAGACCATTCAAGTAACTAATTTGCGGATATTATGGCGAAACAAGAATTGAGGGTAGTTGAGTTATTTGCTGGTGTAGGTGGTTTTAGACTAGGACTTGAAGGTTGGCAAGGCAAATCTGCACTATCTGGCTATACTAAGAAGTTGAACTCCCCATTCAAGGTAGTTTGGAGTAATCAATGGGAGCCTTCAACCAAAGCGCAACATGCCTCTGATATTTATGCATTGCGCTGGGGACATGACAACCATTCCAATCAAAATATTTCGACGGTTGATGTGAATTCGATTCCCGATCATGATGTATTGGTAGGTGGTTTTCCATGTCAAGATTATTCTGTGGCGAACTCTCTGAAGCGAAGTGGTGGATTGGAAGGAAAGAAAGGAGTGTTGTGGTGGGAAATCATGCGAATCATCCACGAGAAAGGTAAAAAAGCGCCTAAATATTTGATTCTTGAGAATGTTGATCGTTTGCTTAAATCCCCGGCCAAGCAACGAGGTAGGGATTTTGCTATTATGTTGTCTTCTTTAGCAAATGAAGGTTACGTGGTGGAATGGCGTGTAATCAATGCTGCTGATTATGGGTTGCCTCAGAAAAGAAAGCGGACCTTTATTCTTGCATATAAAGAGAATACGGCTGTAGGTAAGAAGTTTCAAATCGGTGAAAAGTATATTTTGTCAAATGGGATTTTAGCAAAGGCTTTCGTATGTACTAGCAATCCGAAGAAAGGGATTTCTCAGTTTAGAATTTCCGAAGACTTGGTAGAAGTTTCAAATGATTTTAATAGAGGCAAACAAACATTGAGTTTTGAGTCTGCAGGTGTGATGAAGAGGCATGAGGTGTTCACTATGGGTGTAGAAACTGCTTATGAGGGTGATGCAATATTTTTGAAGGATATCGTTTTACCTTTGAATGAAGTGCACAAAGAGTTTATCATCAGTGATGATGATTTACCCAAATGGAAATATGCCAAGGGGGCAAAAAAAGAGGAGAGAAGGCGAGTAGACGGAGGTTCGTATTTTTTCTCTGAGGGATCAATGGCATTTCCTGATTCCTTATCCAAGCCAGCAAGAACGATAATTACTTCTGAAGGGGGAACTCCACCAAGCCGATTCAAGCATATAATACATCAGGGAGGAAAATATCGTCGACTGACCCCAATTGAATTAGAGCGTTGTAACATGTTTCCCGATAATCATACCATAGAAGCGACAGACATCAAAAGAGCTTTTTTTATGGGGAACGCTCTGGTAGTTGGCGTGATTGAAAAGATAGGAAAAGCCTTGGTTAAAGAAATTGAATGAAGTCATATACCAATTCAACTAAGGCTGAAATAATCAGCCAAGCGCAAAGGCTTATTGGAAAGACCATAGAAGAAATTGCCCCAGAACAATTCAGGTATTCTGACAAATCCAACAAGGGGAAAATAGGAAATCTTATTCAAGAATTTGGATTTGGGATGAAGGCAAATTCATTATCGGAACCCGATTTTTCAAAGGAAAAAATAGAGTTAAAGATTATTCCATTGATAAAAAGCGCGAAGGGATATTTAAGAGTGAAGGAGAGAACTAAGATTGGGATGATAAATTATCATGGTATTATTAAAGAACAGTGGAATACATCGCATGCACTCCAAAAATTAAACGAGATTTTATTTATCGCTGTTGAGCATCACTTTGAAGATGTTAAGCTTAGTAGGGTGTTAAATGCTTTTTTGTACAAGGTTGAGGATGAGGCCGAATATTTAACCATCAAAAATGATTGGGAGAGGACGCAAAGAATGGTCGCCGATGGAAAAGCACATATGCTATCTGAAAGTCAGAATCAATTGTTAGCACCATCTCGAGCTGGAAGTGGCAGTGCAAGAGATTTCGTCACACAGCCAAATTCTGAGATTTTAGCTTTGAAGAGAGCATTCAGTTTAAAACCTACCTACACAAATTTGGTGGTTCAACAGCGATACAAGTCAAATGGATTCATCTCGTTCCCGGAATCACTTAAAGTTCAAGGAGAAGACTTTGTATCGGCAACACTCAGGAAATTAAATGAGTGGAAGGGACGCTCATTGTATGAATTCATGATTTATCACGGTATCAAAGCGAATGAGGCTAAAAACCGAAACGCCTCCATCCTAAGAAGTGTATTGGGTATTGGTAAGAATACGAATATAAAGGAGTTCGAGGCTATTGGGCTTACCGTCAAGGTCACTCCCAGACGTAAGAAAGACAATAAAGCATTTGAGCAGATGTCATTTCCTTTTCAGCCCTTTGCAAGTATTATTGATGAAGAGTTTGAAGAAAGTCAATTAAGAGCATATTTAGAGTGTTTTATATTCATCCCTTTGATTAGTGAAAACAAAGGAGAGAAAAATCCTGAGAAAATAACTTTTGGCGAGTCGTATTTTTGGAAACCGTCAATACAGGAATTAGCCGAAATAAAAGGTGAATGGGAGTGGTATAGAAATACAATAAGGGAAGGAATAGTTCTTACGAGAAAAGCAACAAGAAACAGAAGAGGTTATGTTGTTCAAACTAATCTTCCCAAAAAATCTCAGACCAAGTGGATACATATGCGACCACATGCCAGGGATGGAAGTGATTTTGATAAATCAATTGTTTTCAATGGAGAATATTGTGTGAAGATGAGTTTTTGGATGAATATGTGATATTGCCTGATTACCACGAAATCCTTTTCAGATGAATCTTTTAATTTACGTTTATTACGACGTGATTGAATTTTGTTTTATTTGTCTAAGAGACTTCTTGGGCGCCGCATCAAGCCTCTGGGCGTTACCGGGTTCTGCCTTTTCGAATAAAATCTCGTTCTAGCCGTGAGTCTTGGTAGGATTTATCACAAGGCTGTTTGAGTCCACTGGAATGTTTTGTTGATTATCATGAGATTCTATAAAGGCGCATCTAGTAACATCGGGTGTAATGCAACGAAGTCTAATTTGTTATATTTGTCTAAGAGACTTCTTGCGCGCTGCATCAATCCTATGGACGTTGTGCGTCATTTTATTTTGACACCCTACGATTGATAGAGCGTTAGAGAATATGATAAAACAAAACTTCATCAATTAGCATGAAAACATTTTTTGCAGACATAATACCAAAAATTCAACGCTTCAGTCAGAGGCTCAATGACGTTACCAAATTAACAAATCAACATTGGGTCTCAATTGGCGATATTAAAACAAATAAAACGGTTTATATTTTCGACAGCAACGGAGAAATAGACATTTTTGAAAACGGAGTGGGAATTGATAGCGGTACATGGAAATTTAGCGACGAACAATCTATGAAATTGAAGCTTACAAACAACCCTCCATTACTTCTTAAACACGGTTTCTTTGATGAAAATGTAATAGCATTAAAACTTGACAGCACAAATAACTATGCCTTTTTTGTAAATGAGACACGCTACGATAAAGAGCTAAATAACATTAATGATGTTTTGAAATTCTTAAACGACAAATATCTAAAAAACAAACCTGATAACGGTACTATAGGAAGCCAACGTAGCCAAAACCTCAATTCAAAACCAACACTTGTAAAGCACCAAACGGATAAAGGTACTGTTGAGATACCACCATGCATTTCCTTTAAAGGACAACCTGCTTATATGAATGGAAGACCTGCACCTGATGGAAAATACAGCATGGGATTGTTTTCATCCTTTACCGTTAAGAATGGAATTATCATCAAAGGTTAGAAAAACGAACGCACAAAAGCTAGGGTTTCGATGCTTGCGAAGCGCGTGCAATGAAACCCCTGTTGAACGGAACCGGGCCTATGGAGTTGTCGTGATGGTCTTGAATTTTTCTCAGGGAGGTTTTTTTCCTCCTTCTTTTTTGTTGTACAATACAACAACAATTTTACTCTTTTTCCTTCTCTTTAGTGCAGACCTCCCCCTACCCATCCATTAGCGTGAACAGGAATATCCAGTGTGGCCCGCGCCTATTTGACCCTTCGGTGGACCCCGCTCATCAAAAATCAACACCCTTTGCATTCAGCCTTTGACACAACGTGCAATACGGGGCGATCGGTTCAATGCTTTTTGTTTTGGCTCTCGTCTGATTCTCGTCAACTGATATAACACTCCTTTTTCCTCATTTATCACACCAAATTGTGGAGAAAAATCGCGTTATTGAACGGTGTCAAAATGAGGAGGAAAAGGAGGAGTTTTGGAAGTTGGTTTTGGGTGAGGGTTCGATTTTTTTTTGGCTATGACCAGTGAAGATGTTTGGGTCCAAATCATGATTTCTAATGAATAGATCAAAGTTGTGTGCAATTGCAATAAAGCTACATTGTTTTCAGTATTGCTCAGATCCAGAATTTTGAAATTAATTTCTGTAGTTCTTTTGATAACTCGGATTATTAAACGCAATGCGCTATTTTAATGTGGTAATTCAGAATCTTTGATTTACGAGGATTTTGGATTATAATTGTGTTATGGAGCTTTTGTATATAATAATGTTATGGGCTATGCTAAACGACAGACTACGGACATATGGAAACAATTAAAATTGACAGTTTAGAAAAATTGATTGAGTTATTGACAACCGGACAATTTGGTTGTGGACATGTTGTTTTTCGTGGCGTGACTGACACTAAAAATCACAAATTAATTCCTTCTGTTGGACGAATAGACGAATCAATTTTATGCGGATTGTCAATTGTTGAATACGAACGAGAATCCCTTAATAGGTTTAAGTTGAGAGCAAACTCGGAAATTACCCCGCAACCAATAGACGAATGGGAATGGCTTGCATTAGCGCAACACCACGGCTTACCGACGAGACTTCTTGACTGGACTTCAAGCCCGTTAATAGCTCTGTATTTTGCGACTAAACCTGAAATTCAAAATGACGGTAGCTTAAAAAAGTGCAATGACAATGGCGGAGCAATTTTTGCATTGCATACTTGTAGTTATTTGGACACAAGTTGTTTGGTATCACCGACAGACTTTACAGATTTCGGACTTTTTTATCCACCACACATAACAAGAAGAATAACCGGACAGTTTGGACTTTTTTCAATACAAGCGGACCCGACTAAAGAACTAAATGAAGAAATTGAAGAGAATGAAGGAAACTGGATAAAGAAAATAGAATTTAGTTGCGAGATAGCTCAACAAATTCAAAAACAACTATACCTTTTAGGTATTAGACACGAAACTGTATTTCCAGACCTTGACGGATTTACATTTGATTTGAAAGTAAGATTTAATGTGACGAGTTGCCATACTGTAAAGAATTTATGTTGGTGAGAGAAGAAGCACATACTATAATAAAGGTTTTGCGTCAGATGGGTGACGCACAAACTTGGAGCTTTGTGCTTCGTATCAAGTTTAGTGATGGTTGGCATTTTTGTGCTCCGAAACCCGCCCGAACTCAAAGCCCGAAAACGTTAACTGTAATGAAAAAATAATCGCGTTGAATGAAATTAAATACAAAAAAAATAATAGCTCGTGAATTTTTAATATTGACAATTGTACTTGCAAGTGGTATTATTACCTTTTTCTTGACCTTTCCGTACAATCACTATCAAGAAACTAACGAAAAGACAATTTTTTCAGAAATTGCAATTAAGTCTAAACAACTTGATTTGCTATATTCTTCTGCCAAAAAAAACATTAAAATGGATGAAGAGGTAGTTGATGACTTATATAATAGAGCGAAATCTAATGGCTATAATAATAGCAGAAATGAATTTATAGCTCTTATTCATAGCGATAATGAAGTATTTTATGATATGTATTCCTATGTTAAGTCAAAAGGGTATCGTAAAGATGAAAATGCTTTTGCAATCCTCATTGGTAGAATATCTCCTCCGCAAAACTTAAATGGCCTTTATAATACCTTGACAGAGGGTGGATATTACACAAAATCTTTTGAAGAATTTGAAATCAAATGGCAAGATGAAAATTTTCGCTCAAAAGTCTATAGTGTAATGACTAGAGACGAAATCTACACAACGGATAAAGATTCTTTTGAACAAGAGTATCAGTCAATGGCAACAATAACACCTGAAATAAAAGTTTTAGTAAAAGACCTTGATAAATTAAGAATCAATAGAGAAATATTTAGCGGACGCATTATGTCAGAAGAAGAAAAATATTCAATTTCGATTTGTGTAACGGCAATGTCGTTTGTAATATTAATATTACTGCGCTTTATTTATTATGGCATTTCGTGGAGTATATCAACACTTAGAGGCGAGTAAACAGATCAATGAAGCACATACAGTTAACACGCACTAGGCAAAAGTGGCGATTCAGTGCTCCGCAGACAGTTTTGTGTTTTATCAAACATTGGTTCTCTGCATCAATATTTGTGGTGAAAATCGCCACCTTCGCCAAGCCCGAAACCGTACGTTGTGCGTCACTTTAAAAAGACAGAAAACAAAATATGAAAACATTTTTGACAGACATATTTCCAAAAATTCAACGATATAGCGAAAGGCTTGATAATATTACTTTGTTAACAAACCAACATTGGGTTTCTATTGATGATATTTTATCTACAAAGACAGTTTTTATATTTAGAACAAATAATGAATTATTGGTATCAACAAATGGAAAAGTTGAAAAAGAAAAGTAGGAATATCTTGGTAACAAATCTTTACTAATTGATAAGAAAAATGAAAGCTATTTATTTAAGCACGGTTTTTTTGACGAAAATATTTTAGCACTTAAAGTTGATAGTAGTGAAGAATATGCTGTTTTTGTAAATGAGAACAAGTATAACGGAGAACTAAATTCTATTGACAGTGTATTTGATTTTTTAAGAAAAAAATATTTAGACCCAAATATTAAAACAACAATAGAAAATGTAACAGGGCAAACAATAAACCCCAAGAGAAATGAACTAGCAACAAAATTTGTTCAACACAAAACGGATAAAGGAATAGTAGAAATTCCACCTTGTATAAGTTTTAAGGGACAAAAAGCTTTTATGGACGGACAACCAGCACCAGATGGTGAATATAAATATGGTTTTTTATTATACTTTACTGTAAAAAATGGACAAATAGTTAATGGATGAAATGCGAACGCGCAACAGGGGTTTGTCAAAAGTGGCTGGCAAACGCACAAAGCCAAAGTTTGATAGCCACCTTCGCCAAGCCCCGAAACGTAATACCAGAAGCGCCACATAAAAAATAAAATATGATATTAAAAAAAACAGCAGTAAGAGTAAAACAAGGAGACTTGACAATTTATGCGACAAGTCTATTAGTTAAGGACTTAATGATTTCAAACTTTTATCAGGTTGACAAGCTTGATTCCTCAAATACAAGTTCAGGGTTTCAGAGAGTTTTAGACAAAACAAGAACCAAAAGACTTTCTGATTACATACTTGACGCTTGGAAAGACAAAGACGCATTTTTACCTACTTCCATTTTCTTGGCAACTGACAAGGATGTTGCTTTCGACAATGAGAAAAACGAAATAACTTTTGAAATTGAAAAAGTTTGTCCATTTAATGTGGTAGATGGCCAACATAGAGTTGAAGGCTTAATTGAAGCAGCGAAACAAAATCCTGAAATCGGTGATTTTGAGTTAGTAGCAAATATTGCCGTTAACCTTGAAGATGTTAGTCAGATGTGTCATTTTCTCATTGTGAATACAACACAGAAAGCAGTTGACAGAGCAGTAGAGCAGCAAATAATATCAAGATTAACAGGTATGGTAGATATTGAAGACATTCCAACACTACCAAAATGGATACAAAGACAAGTGATGAAGGGAGAAGATAAGGAAGCATTAGTTATTACAAACTATTTAAATACAGAGCCGGATTCACCATGGTGTCAAAAAATTAGAATGGCTAATGAAGGCAAAGACGATAGTAATACTATAAATCAAAAAAGTTTTGTTCAGTCAATCAAAGGATATATTTTAAGCTCTAACAATCCTCTTGCTGCTGAGTCAGACATTGACAGAAGAAATAAAATATTGAAGAACTATTGGAAGGCTATTGACGACTTGCTCGTAAAGAAAGATTCAGATTCCCAAACGGTGGTGTACAAGACTATTGGATTGGAACTCTTTAACATTATTTCCGCAACAGTTTTTATGAAACTTTATAATGAGAAAAATTTTACCGTTGACAGAATTAAGTCAATGCTTCAACACGGATTTTCAAATTTACCAAATGAGCATTTAGCAGTTCAAAACCCCGAATGGTGGGAAAGTGGTGGTGGAGCGTCAAATATCAACAAAGCGGCAGTTAGACAAATAGCGACAGAATTAAATAAAGCCATGAATATTCAAAAAATTGATGATGATATTCAATTATGAATGTAAGTGAATTAAATCCAAAGGCTATTGACAAGACAGAGTTTCAGTTGAGCAAGGTGAAATTTATTCCAAGTAAGATTGGTTGCTATGTGATAACAAATTTTCAACACGAAATAATGTATATCGGTCAGACTGTTAATCTTCAAAATCGCATTCAACAGCATTTGGAAAATCCAGAAAAAACGAAGTTAACACCCATTGGAAAAGCATATTACTTTTATTACAAGACCATAGAAAAAGAAAAAGATTTGAATAAACTTGAAAGGGGTTGGTTAAATGAATACGAATTGAAGGAAGGACAAATACCAATTTTAAATTCGGTTCGTGGACCAATTTAAAAACAATGAACAAAAAGGAAGCACTGCTGCCAGAGCGATTTTTGCGTCAGGCGGGGTAATATGCAAACTTGAAGCTTTGTGCTTCTATTCAAGTTCAGTGTTGGTTGACAGCTTTGTGATTCGGAATCGCCAACTTTTTGTAGCTGCAAAATGTTGTGTGATAAATTAATAAATAAAAATATGAATATATATATTGGAGATGGTTCCAAAATAAGGACCAGAATCAGAAACCAACATTGCGGTGGAAATGTCGAAGGGTCATCGTTGAGAAAACATGTCGCTAATGCTTTGGGGTTAGCATTAATAAGGCAACAAAGGATGAATGGAAGTTGGAGGGTCAGAATTAACTTGCCGAATCCGTTAACTAGTGAACAGCTAATCACGAATTACTTGCGAACAGGGAAATGGAAGTTTGTTATATGCCCTCCGGGAATTGACGCGAAAGATTTTCAATTCTACGCCATACAAAACATATTGCCAACGCCGATTTTAAATATTAATCTAGGTAACTGGCAAATAAATATGGAAGCTATTTATCAGCAAATGCTTAATCAACTTTTAATGTGTCAAGCGCACGATTATATTCAAACTAATAATATACCAAATGAACCAGGTGTTTATCTTTTTATTCATGATAATCAACCATCTTAATTCTGTACAAAACAGCACCTACAAGAAATTGGCGGTTCAGTGGTTAAATGACGCTCTTCTTGTTATATTTTCTTTAGAGAATTCTTGCGCGATGAATCAAACCTATCGACGTTGGTCTTCCATTTAAGCGATGACATATTTAAAATTTAATATTAAACCAAAAGGGATGAGAGGAATAAAATCCAAAATGATACTATTTTTTTGTGCTAGTGCAATTTTGTCGCTAACACAATGTAGTAGCGGAGCAAAAAAAGAACTTTTGAAAATCGAAGTGCCATGGGCTCAAAGAACGGAAGAACAAAAGTTGATTGGAGTATGGTGCAGTAGTACTTTTGAACCTCACGGTAGGACAATTGCTACTAATTCTTTAAGCTTCAAAACGGTTATATATTTTTATAATGATGGAACAATGCAAAGATATTTCGAAAGCAATGTTTCGCTGGGTTCTGGAGAACTTATGGAGGAGGGAACGCATGTGAAAATTACTAATGGCAAATTGCAGTATTTATCTTCAAAATTTGGAAATAAGGAATATCCAATTTCCATTACAGAGAACAGTTTAAATATTAAAGGTAGCGCTAGCGAAAAGTTAACTAGATGCCAATAATTGAAGAGAAAAAAATACTAGCAAAGGCGGTTAGGTATTAAGTGAAGTTCTTCGATTAATCTTTTTATCTGTGAATAATATTAGTGAGGTGCATATTGTCATGACTGGTGAAGGGTAACATTATCTCAATCTTAAAAATTGCATCAAGGTTCAAACAAGAATGAGAGCGTAATTTTATTTTGATCATTATATTTTACTATGCTTGTAACACCTTGAATAGTGAATCCAATAATAGTGAAAAGTAAAGAAATGATAATGCAAACGGTATTTCTATTAAAGATAGTTCTTCAAACGAATTGATTCTATATTCTATATTCTATACCTCTTGAGATAATGGGTGGTTATAAATCGTTCGGTATATTATCACTAATAAGGAATTAGCATCAAGAGAATTACAACTTATCGATTGAAGTTTTGATGACTTAAGGACATTACAGCTCTTTATTGTGGCTCTGGTGGTTGTGTTTATTGGATTTGGAATTAATCACCGAAGACGAACAATTTTGTTTGTAACAAGGAATTATCAGGGGTATTGGGATTAGAAATTGATACTACGGACCAGTTTATTGTTTCATTATCGCAGGTTGTTCAGACGAAAGATGGGACAGTCTGAAATATGTGAATAATAAATTACAATTTGTCAAGGGGCTAAACAGAGAAATATGGAATGACAGGTCAGGATTGGCATGGCAGGAAAACTCATATTCAAAAATGATCAGCAGCGTGATAATAACAAATGTTGACAGTTCCAGTTCTAAAAGAAAATGCCCCAGTGTAAAGAGGATATTGTATCAATGGCGATTTGTATAGTTAATTTTATGTCACAAGAACTTTAAATGTGTAATGATGCAAAAAGAAGTTGGGGAATTTTTGTTTTTAAGTGGCGCACAATAAGAAAACCTTGTTGTTGAGAAAAATCGTATTTTAAACGGTAAGAAATAGGTTGGGAAAAGAGGGGTTTTAGAGATTGGTTTGGGGAGGGAAATGAGAATTTTTCAATGGTCCGAATAATTTTTTTTCGTCATTTGGAAGAAATGGAGGCTTAAGCATTTAGAGTGGTTTATTCATTGATTGTTTGTGTTCAAATATGTTTCACTTGGAGAAAGAATTGAAATATTCGCTTCTCTCCAAGATATTCTATTGCATTAGTGTAAATGTGCTATTAAAATAGCGTAATTCAGAATCTTTGATTTTCAAGGTTTTTGGGTTATACTTGCGTTATAGAGTATGGTTTAATTGAATTTTTATCCTTTATCTTAAAAGACAACGAAGAAAATGAAAATAAGAATAAGACAAAAAAAGACATCAATTATACAATTGGCTCATTTGGTTTTGCCCTACACACAAGCCGACCCTTTGCAAAACCATTAAGTGTCAGTTTTTGCCAGCGCGCGGAAGAATTGTAACTCAATAATCAAATAACAATTTCAAAATATGAAAAAAGCAATCGGTATAGACCTTGGAACAAGCAATTCTGTAATTGCATTTAAGGACACAGCGGTTAGGATTATCCGTAATAAAGAAAACGAAGAACTAACACGTTCTTGTATAGGACTTAGAAATGAAGAAATTTTAGTTGGTCGAACAGCTTACCTATTACTAAAGACAGACACGATAAACACGATTCTATCTGTAAAAAGGTTAATGGGTGGTGCAATTAAGGACAAAATGGTTCAGGATATGATTGAAAGTCCTTATTATAAATTTGGTATTACTGCGTTGAAAGGTGGAACAGAAGATGCCGTTGCTGTAATTCTTGGTGGTAAGCAGTACACACCGGAACAATTGAGTTCAGAAATTTTAAAGAAACTAAAACGTGATGCTGAAGAGAAGTTAGGTGATGAGGTTACGCACGCTGTAATTACGGTTCCTGCATACTTTACGGAAAAACAAAAAAATGCAACACGAATTGCAGCACAACTTGCCGGGCTAAAAGTGCAAAAGTTGTTGGCTGAACCAACAGCAGCTGCTATAGCATACGGAGTAGATAACTTAAAAACAGGTGATGCTAGAACAGTATTGATTTATGATTTTGGTGGCGGAACTTTTGACCTTTCAATTCTAAATATTGTTGACGGGCAATATATGGAAGCCGGAACTGGAGGCGACCGTTGGCTTGGTGGTGATGATTTGGATAGAGCTTTGCAAGCACACATTTTAAAAAGAATCTCTGCCGACTATAAGATCAAGAACATTGATGCTTTAATTGAGAAATTAGACCAGAGAAAAAGGTATCAATTTGATTTTCAATTTAGAGACAACGTTGAGAATATAAAAATTCAACTTAGTTCGTCAATGAGTGCACAGCTTGTTATGGACGGCTTTGAAGATGAAAATGGTGAATGGATTGATTTTGATATTACCATTAAGAGAGAAGAGTTTGAAAAACTAGCAAAGCCATTTGTTGAAAGAAGTATTGAGCTTATTGAAAACTTGCTTAAAGAAGTTGGATATGATATGTCTATGATTGATGATATCCTTTTAGTGGGTGGTACTTCTTGTATTCCCTTGATAAAAGAAATGCTTTCTAAAAAGTTTGGAAGCGAGAAAATTAAAGTTTCTGAAAAGCCAATGCTTGCCATAGCTGAAGGAGCAGGGATTTTGTCCCACAGACTGGGTGATGAATATGAACCGCCATTAGATGGCGAAATTGCTGTGGCTGAAATTTCATATAGTACAAACCATAATTATTATATAGAAATTGCTGACGGCAACAACGTCAAAATGGAACGTGTAATTGAGAAGCAAACCCCCTTACCAACTGAAGTTTCCAAGAATTTCAAAACAACAACCAACAATCAAAAAATAGTGAGAGTTAGCATTCAATCAGATGTAGAAGGAGGTGGATACGAGAAACAATTAATTGGATTTTATTTGATTGAGGAGAACTTGCCAATTGAAAGTGAATTAACGTTTGATTTTAAATTAGATATTGACGAAATCTTTTCTGTTAATGTATTTCCTAAAGGCAAAAAAAGTCAAACGAAACAGATTGTTCTTGGGCGAGGTTCTATTGACACCAAAGCACTTCAAACCATAGACGATTTAATTGCTCGTTCCGTAAAAGAATACCAAACTGTAGATGGAGAAGAAGCATTTCTAAAGTACATCTCTCATCAAATAAAAGAGATTGAAACAATAGGGGCAATGGATATCGAAGAAAACAAATGGCACGAAATATATTATAATTCTACCGAAAAATATGACGAAATAAAGAATTCTGAAGAAAAGGGTTCCGAAGTTGAGAGTGCTGTTTTCAGAGCAAAAAGATTAATAATTGAGTTTGGAGATTTACTTGATCAATTTGATAAAACTGCAATGATGAATCTGATTACTCAAATAGAGACCTCAATTGATGAATCCTTAAAAATGCAATTGGCAAATAGTCTTGTAGAAAAAACTGAGGAGTATGGTTTGCTTAACGCTGCTTTGCGCATTGAACTTATTGCGGATAGAATTCTACATATACCAAGTACTTCAGTGGGTGCTGGAAAAAAGCAATCGGATGTAAATAGATTAGTTCAAATATCTGGTGAAGTAAAGACTAATTTTAAAATGGGTCAAATAGAGTTGGCAAAGTCTAAAATGGATGAAGCATATGGAATAATTAATGAATATAATTCAGCTTTATAATGAATCATAATTGTCCGATATGTAAAAAAGCAGGCTTGCCTGATTACGCAAAAACCCCAGTGGTTTGCCCTCAATGCAATTCAGATTTGAAAGCTTTCTTACTTTTAGATTCTATTTCAGAACCAGAAAAAGGGAAATTTGGAATTTACACTATAATTGGATTGTCACTTTTGGCAATTTTGTTTTTAGGATTGTTCGTTAAAGCGAACAATGATAAAAAAGAAATACTTGCCAAAAGCATTATCTTGAATGACAGTATTTCAACTCTGAAAAGTGAAGAATTAGCTTTAGAGAAACCAAGAGAGGAATCGCCAAAAATCAAAAGTAAAGAAGCGACTGTGAAGTATGTGGTGAAAAAAGGAGACTATCCATATAAAATTGCTCAGTTCTTCTATGGTGATGGAGACAGGTACAAGCAAATCGAAGCTGATAATTTACTCAAGCAACCCTACACACTTAAAGTTGGGCAAATTCTATTAATCAAAATTTCACTGGACTAATGGAAGTAGTTATTATACTCGTAATATTAGCAATCATAGGTAATTTGATATACCAATCTTTGCCTAATACAAAATTTGAAAAAGCTCAAACTCATTTCAATGTAAAGAATTATCTTGAGGCAGTAAAGGTGCTTAATGAGATTTTTGAGGAGCATATCGAAGCACCTGCAAAATTTGCGGAATGCAAATTAATTCTAGGACAGGATCTGAAAATAAATACGGAAAAGCTAAAAGCATTTCAGGAGATTGTAGAATTAAGGAAAAGAATTAACAATCCCTCAGCAATTGCAAAGTTTGAAAATATTGAAGCAAAAGCATTTTTAGAAATTGCGAAAATTCAATTTGAAGAGTCAAAGGCAGATATTGATAAGCTAAATCAAAACTTGAAATTCATTGGAAATGCTAACAAAGAAGGTTTAGAGACTGATTTTAATTCTTTAAGAACAAAGCACTATTATCAATTATCAGAAAGCTATTTTAAAAAAGCTATTGAAATCGAGAAGTCAAACAAGTACCCAGATGCAATACAGGTTTACAAAAAGGCTAGCGAATTTTCAGATAAATCAAGTAATTTAACAACCAAGCGCAATGCTGCTGCAAGAATTTCGATTTGTCGCCTAAAACTTAATGAGAGCATAGACGTACAAGAAAATTCTGAACTTCAAAAGGCTGATATAGAATATCGAAAGGATTTATTTTTCAGATATTCAGTTTATCTCTTGAAGAGAGGAGACTTTCAACAGGCAGAAAATATAATTTGTACTCACTTAAATTTCAAATCTGCTGATATAGAAAAGTTGAGAGACATTTTGAAAGCAGAGAAAGTAAATATTGCGTTGAATCAAATTACTCATATCAACCAAAAAATTGAACAACTCTATGACAATTCCTTAAGTATAGAGGGATTAGGCACTTTTTATAATAGTCTTGATTCAATTGTTACAAGCCTAAAAATTGTTGATCTTGAACTTTCTGAAAAGATTTTAGCGATTAAACCAACTTTGTTTAATCGCTTACTTACAAGTTATATTGCTATTGAGCAGTATGGAAACGCCATCAATTTAATTCGGAAGTATCCAAAATTCTGGGAGAGCCCTGAGCTTTTGAAAAACTTTGGAATTTGTTGTTATGGATATACTTCTAAAGGATTGCTAACGGAGAAAAATTATAAAATCATCATTTCAAGTTGGTTGACTTCAGTATACTCTGATAAGGTAATCTTAAAATCCTTAGAAGATACAACTTGGGATGACAGTTATACTTTCAGTTTGGCAGAATCAATTGGGTCAAATTATTCACAACACGAGGAGGTTCCCGAAAATGTAAACTATGATGCGATATCTGAAATTAATATTTCAATAGGGACCACACAAAGAGAACTATTGCAGCAGTTCGAGGCAATTATACAAAAAGAAATAAAAGACCATGAATTATCAATAATAGTAAATAACTTTTACGATGAAGAGAAGGAGGCTTTAGAAAAAGTTGTTAATACTCTGACAACTGATATTTTATTTCCTACACCCTATTTTGCAATTTCAAACGGCTTGAACGATGAAATCATAAAAGAACTGGACTGTGATTATGAAGAGTATTCAAATGAAGAAACATTAAAAGCTGGTGTTCCTTATATTAAAAACTCTACCTCATCAAAAGTTTACCAATATTTTTTGGCAAATGATATAATTGACAGAATTAAATCTGCCATTGAAGCTGAAAATTCAGCAAAAATTAAAGAGCTTAATACGAATGAAAATAAAGGTTTGATCGAAAGATTTGAAAATATAAGCACGACAGTTGAAGATAGCCTTTTTAATACTATAGCAAATAAAATATCTGAAGATGATGAAAATGAGGCTCTAATTGCTGTAATGGAAGAATGTATATCATTTTCAAAAGATAATGAAAAACTAAAGCATCAATACTCAAATTATGTAGCCAGTTATTGTATTTCCCAAGTCAATGAGGATAATATAGATAATTTCAAAGCCTTATCATTGATGAAAGGTGCTTATTTACGTTCCCCCAACAATCCCAGGATTTGCAAGAACTTTATAACACTCATAAGGTTTAATCTAATGGATATTCTAAATGAAGGGACAAACAGAACCACAGATATTTACAGAATTCTTGATTGGGTGAAAGCCAATATGTCACTGACATATAAACAAAATAGTAATGAGCTGAGCAATGCAAGAAAAGAAATATTAGATCAACTTAGATCAAACGGTGTAGATATCTCCTTGTTTGAAGATAATGGTTTAGCTTCTCTCCGAATTGGTCATTCTCTTAATTCGCAAGGTTTACAAATGAAGAAAGTTCTAACATATTTGAGTGATTTAGGCAGTATTCAGGAAACTACTAATCCCATAGATAGGCTAAGGCAATTGCGTCAGCAGTTAAATTTAGAAGATGATTTACCATTCTAATAATTGAAAAAATGAAGAATCCATATACAATATTGGGCGTCAGCCAAGACGTTGAGAGAGCTGAAATTATGAAAGCTCAAATGCTGGCAATGAAAGTAAAAAAATATTCCTTACAAGAAATTCAGATTGCTGCAAAACAGCTTCTTGACCCAGCAAAAAGGTTGGCAGCGGACTTTATGTTCCCTGCCAAGATAAAAGCAAGAAGAATACAAATCATTCAAAGTAATCTTGTCTATCAGGATATAAATGTAAATATAAATGGGTTGAATGAAGACGCATTTGATTCAATAAAATAAGGGGCTTATGAAAGATGATGTGTTTGTATTAAAAAAAGAGTTAAGTCAAATAATCATTGAAAATTTTCAATCTATCAATCATTTGAAGAATGAGATTGAACAAAGGGAAAATGAGAAACACGATTTATTGAAGGATTTGTCTCTTAATATTATTGACATTATTGATTCTTGCGAGCATATCGAGGAATGGGTAATCGAAAATAACTACAATGAAATCGATGAAGTCAAAATAACAAATAGTAGATATAAAACAATACAAAGAAGGCTCTTAGGATTACTTCAAAGAAATGGAATATCAAAAATCGAATTTCCCGACAACAGACTAATTGTAGGGATTTGTGAAGTTGTGGAAACAGAAGCCGATAGCAACAGGAAAAATGATGAAATAATTTCAATTATTAGAAACGGATATATTAGAGGAAAAGAACTAATTAGACCAGCACAAATTATTGTAGTTAAGAACTGATGGAACGAACTAACAAAATACTTTTAGCAATTTCACCTCATCTTTAAACTTCAATAGACTTACCTCAAGTAACTCCCTTTCTATCGCAGCCTTGCCCAGTTGATAAAGTTCTTGAGATAACTCTCCGTTCTTAATAAAAGAAGCAAAGACAACGGCGATTACCGTCTGATCTATATGAATGGAAGCAGCATCTGCTGATTCATCCTCAAATTCCAAATCGAATAATGTTTCTTGTTCATCGGGGAATTCAAAGTCCTCTATCATTTCTTCTTTAAAAGCTATGAATTCATCAAATGTGGCAAAATACGGACCTTCATTTTGAATGGCATTGTATTTCTCTATTTCAATGGCATGTACTGTAAAATAGTCAAATTCACCGTGACCAATTGTTTTGAGGTAATTCAAAAGCTCCTGACGAATAACATCACTTGAACTCCAATTTGTAATATTCCTTGAAATCTCAAATGCATCTTCGTTGCCAAATGGCAATGTCGCATCACAGGAGTTCCAATATATATCGGACTTCAAAATGGTTAATGCATTTGGATGTGCTTCTTGTTGGGGCATCATATCAATGCAATTTTTCTATTCTCAATTGGCAAGATGTCGAAAAAACTCAAACTACTTTCTTCGCCGGCTAAATAGATTGTGCAATTGGCTGCATGATACTTTTTTAATAGTTTCTTTAAATGCAACACAAATGTATCTTGAATTTTATGTGTATTCCAGAATAGTAGTCCATTCTTAATTTTTCGCAATTCACTATTTGAGAATCCATATTCTTCTATTTCAGTTGGATTAATATTTAAAACGAATGCAAAGGTTTGTAATTCTAAATCTCTTTTCATTACGCCTTCAATTTTGAAATGAAGTTTAAATAAAACGTCTATTGGAGTCTCTGGTGGTAACGAAAATATAGTACACAGCATCTCATTGAAATCACTTTGAATATACTCTAGAAGTAAATCTTTTCTTGAGTTCCAGGTAATCAGAACACCTTTATTAGATAATTCCATATTGGCAGTGCCTTCTTCCGCATAGAGGTGTTCATAATGAAAATCTATCAAGAAATCTTTGAGTTCAGAATCAAGGTTGTGTTCTTTGATACATTCTATTTGAATAAATAAACCACGCCCATCATCTGATTCAACAGTATAAGAAACCAATCCAGTCAATTCAATAAGTTCTTTGAACTTATCGATTTGTTCAAATTTTATTTTTTTAGATTTCATAATTTTAAATTTCTTGGAAGGGAATCTTCGGAATGCTTGCTCATGTTTTTAGGAATAGACTTGTTCTTTATTACCAATTCAAAGATGATGACACTACTTTAATCGATAATTGGGATACCCAAAAATCCATTTTTGTATCCGGCATTGTAGGTTGCTACAATCAAGCATTTCTTTCCATTAAATTTTGCCAAGGTTCCTTTCGAAACAGTAACATCTAAAACAAAATAATCTCCTATTTTAGTAGTAACTCCAAATTCACGCTTCCAGTCTTTACTTTTTTGAAAATAAACAGGATTGTACCCCCTTAATATATCAAACAACTTAGCGCCCTCAATCTTCTTTTGTGTGGTATACGTCGGAAAAGAGTAGAACTTGGAAGAAATGTTTCTAAAATAGGAGTAACTTATTGATTTGGTCTTGTATTTTTTTGCCCGGGGAATTTCTTCGATTCTAACAATATTTCCATAATGCATGTTACTTTGCAAGTGCAATTTGACTGCGCGTCCTTTGTGTTTTCCTAATTTTCCGTGAGTGAAAAAATCTGGAACTACAAATTTCATGGTTTCGCTGGATGCAAAACAAAATAATCCATAGGCATCAACAAAAGTGTTGTCGTTTAGGCTATAGGTATTAGGTGTCCACATTTTTTCTACTAATTTGAATATTAAAGTTTACATGTCGTAATCCTATGTTGCATTTAGAACTCGCGCATTCATATATAAATTCTTTGATTTTATATTGTACAATTTTATTTTCGGTCACATCAAATTCTTGCTGAGTTTGCGGATGAAAACTTAATATGTCATACGATTCCATTGGGAATTTCACATATTCAATTATTATAAAAAGCCCATTTTAGTCCAATTCCCACCTGTTCGGTTTCACGCAGATTGTTTAAATCGTAAACTTCAATCCGAATGGGATAATCAATATCAACCACGTTTTCAATTAAATTCTTCGTTTCAAAAACTTCGATAAACAAATGAAATTATTTGGATTTGTTCTTCATATTGGTTTTGTTTATCATTTGGAATTGCAACTTCTTGTCGAGACTTTTAAGTGTCCATTATCACAGTTATCTCAAACTCCTTACACAATCTCTTTTCCTGGTAGTATTCAGCGATGTCATATCTCCCGGACGTTTTTTGCCAAATATCAAGGCCTCTTCCTAAAATTATTTTCCAGCCATTATTCATTTCTATGCTTCGATCATGCAGTGTGTCATTAAACTCATACGAAAGATCTATTCCTAGTGATGAAACACTGTCTATAATCTCAGTAAATGCTCCCTTCGCATTTTCAATATACTCTTCATTATTATTGGTAACTAAGTGCACTCTGATTTCTGAATCAGGCGATTTTACTTCGGCTATGAGCTTGCACAACTCCATAAAGTTTCTCAGTTGGTAAGGAAGTCGTATGTACGGATCTCGAATTACATAATCTGTAGCACCTTTTAAATAATCACCGAACAAACCTTGATATGAAATATTGGTTTGATTATCTCTTATTTGTTTATGAAAGCCTTCTAAAGATTGAATAACTTCTTTAATTCCTGACGAATTGATTTTTTCTGATTTTTTTGACTTTTCTAAAAGTTCCTCTCTACCTTGAGGATCGATTCCAAGTTTTATATCTCCATATTCTAACACTTCTAGTGTTTCAATACTTGTAATCTTTCCAGATTTATCTGTGTATTCGAAATTGACAATTTCATCATTAAAGGTTTCATCCATTTTGCGGAGTTGATCTTTAACCCTTTTGCGACACTCAATAGCAAAATCAAGGATTTCCTTCGCTTCAGCTTCTGTGAAATCACCATGTGGAAATATGACTTTAACTAAACCCGAAAAGGTTTTTTCAATAGCTGTCTTATCTCTGGTTGTAATAGTATTGGATAAATCAAAAAACTTTTGGTAGGATTTACCGTAGTCTTCTTTTCTAAGTCCTTTGAAAACTTCCGCAATGTAATCGACAATAAAACCATAATCGGTTGTGAACATCTCATTTCGTAGCTTCTTACTTTCCCAACCGGGAAGATAACAATGCACACGGTCTAAGAATGCTGTGTCATAATAGTCTCTTGGAAGCGCATCGAACAAATCGGTGTGTTTTAACATATGAGGAACTGAGTGGTCTGTGTTACCTACAAAAACCATTGACGCTTCTGCTTGGTAAACATTTGTTCCACGGCTAAATGACTTGTTAGCCATGTAATTCTTCATAATATCAACCAGCCCACGATCTGCTCGTTTTGTTTTGCCCGCAAATTCATCATATGCCACTACGTCCCAGTAGCCAACAAGACCTATCTCACCGTTACTGTTATTGACGAATAATTTGGCTTTAGAGACCTCACCACCTGATATCAATATACCATGCGGCGAAAGTTCTGAAAACACGTGTGATTTACCTGTTCCTTTGGGGCCAAGTTCAATCATGTTGAAGTTATTCTCTGTGAAAGGAACTAGACGTGTTAGTTGACTTAGTTTTGATCGCTGGGTAAACTCATCAGGATTGAGACCAATTGATTGCATCAACAAATCAATCCATTCTTCTTTCGTAAATTGTTTTCTTGTTTCTTTATACTCATCAAGATCAACGCTTGAGATTTGTATGGGTTTAAGATTTTCTACAATCCAAGGCAATGCATCTCTTTCGTCAGAAGGTTGGTAACCCATTGTCACAATTGACCAAACGCCTTCAGAAAGTAGTTTTGGGTAATGCTTGATAAAGCTATCCGCCAATGGAACTTTACTTAAACCTAGATTGGCAAAATTTGCTTCATATCTATCGGCTCTATCGTTCAAACGAACAGAAAGCTTATCAATTATTCGATGCGTCCCTTTTTCTCGAATGGTTGATTTGATGGACTGAGCTTCATCTCTATGAACAAAGTGCTGAGTAATTATATTCTTAACTGTTTCTACTCCATGTTCAATAGTTTCATCATCATTGGTAGCACAATACTGACCAAGTAAATACTCCAACACGTATGTCGGGACGCTTGCATTTCCTTTAATTCTACTGGTAAGATCCTTGCGGACTACTTTGCCACCAAAGAGGTTATTTGACTTTATGTCTAGTTCTTTCATGCGTAATTATTAAAATTCATCGAAATCATTTCCCATTGCCAAGCTTAGTGTATACGGGTACTGACCTACCAAATTCCATTTGCTGGTTGCCTCAACCTTCTCTTCAATTATTAACAGTATATTTTGACTGCGTTTAGAGGTGGTGGAAATTTTGAAACTATACTGTGTTTCACGATCTTCAGCCCTACTTGAGTCTGAATTAAAAGTGTAGTTGAAGAAATCACTAATAATTGTTCGTTGATCTCCAATTAATTCGACAAGATAACTTTTTATTGTCCTTGCTATAACGCCATCTCCAACAGGTTGCTGCTGATAGAATTTCACGCTATGCATGTTGGTGGTAATACGATTATTGGTTTTATTAAGAATATCCACATCAACTTTGATAACCGTGTCGGACTTCTTTTTTGAAACAAAAAGAATGGGCACTACTACTTCTTGAAGAGTTGCTCCACCATGAACATATCGACTACCTGAACCTTGCTTACGAAGTCTGTTTATACCCTTTGGTATGAGTACATCAATTTCACTGTTTACTTTTAAGTCACAAGCCTTGTATTTTATCACATTGTTGTCAAAGGTTAGATTCTTACCTAAAACATAACGTCTACTATCCTTTATGATATCCCCAGCTATTTGAGCATCGGTAAAATCACTCTCTTTTAATGCCTCGTGCTGATAAACAAAACCATGGTCGGCAGTAAATACAACATGATAACCGTTCATGCTCGTTATCTTCTTGGCGACATCGACTAAGAATTCGATTTCTTCCTTAGATGCCTCAATGACTTTATCTTCTGAGGTTTTATCATCTCCAACTTTGTCTATGCGATTGTGGTATACGTAAATCAAGTCATGATTTTGAATCAAATCTTGCGCTTCCGCTCCCTTGGAAGTGAAGCGCATAAGTTCCTCTGCGTTTATAGTAGTTGCTCTTACATTCGAATTTTCTTCAAGTATTTTCTTTCTTGGACCAGCTCCAATGGTACTTTTTCCATCAATCAAAATAGCATCACCTTCACCAAAGGAAAGCTCTTCATGAGGCAGAAGTGCTGCCATTCCTAGTTGAGTATATGAAGGAAGGCCAGTTATTTGATACTCTAAACTTGAAGTAAATCTTGCTTCATTACTAAAGACTTCATGCAAAGCCTGCCCACATTCGTAACGTAAAGCATCCGAGATTACAACGAACACTTTGACTTTTTTGTCAATATATCGGGGCTTTATATCTCTTTTGAAGAATTGTTGTTGACTGCTGGAACCAAAATACCAAGAACCCGTTCTGTCCAACACGGCTTGCCACTTATCGCTTAATTCCATCAACCAGGTATTTGAATAGGCCTTATGAATCTTTTGATAAAGGCTATTTAATACACTATTTTGTTTGGTTTCACGGTATTTCTCGATAAAAAGTCGATAGTATTGATCAATGAGAAACCATTGTTCGGTGTATTTTTTAAATCCATCTTGGTAATCTTCGATCTTGATATTTCGATTAGATTTAATTTCCGCTAGAATCCAATTCGCATAACTTAAGGCACTGTAAAATGGTTTATAGGTTTCAAACCAATAAGTCGTTTCACGCTGTTTTAATAATTGATCAACCTTGTCTGTGCCGATTGTTTCATTTTCAATTATAAGGGCAATTTCCTGAATGATTTTTTTATCAATACCAACAAAAATATCGTCTGAAATTAATGTTTCAAGGGATTCAGCTTCTAGTTTTGATGTAATATCTAAATCGTTTTCGATTTTTTCTGCCAATTGTTTGTAAATCGCCTCAAAGCTCTTGGTGTCCTTCCAATTTGATAATAGAACCTCAGCAGATCTGTTTAAACCTACATTTTTACTAGTGGGGGAATAATTCTTCTGGAAAACCTCGATTAGAAAATCGTAAATACCCTGACTGGCTGATCTATAGCTATATACTGCCTCAACGTTCTCCCAGAATGGCTCAAAGAGGTTGAAGCGTTTAAGCTCCTTATCAATTAACTCGAGCTTTTCTGTTATAATTGATGTAGCATAAGCCTTTAATAAGTCGTCTAATTGATGAGAAGATGCGCCTAGAATAATTTGGACCAATTTGCTGGTGAGCGTATCTTTGGTATCTCCAGGTTCTATTTTTGCTTTTATCTTGGCAAGGCGATCTTTACTATTAAAAAAGTCAATGTATCTCGAAACCCAGCTTCTTAGATTTGGTTGTAAATTCAATTCCTGTAAAAACATAGCTTCCTGGTCCGTATGGAAGACATGATTGGCAAGTTCAATATCCAACAGCCAATTATCTTCATTATCAGGCTTATTGAAAGCTGCAAACAGAAGGAATTTGTCGGATGGCTGCTTAATGAGCATTTGATATTTTAGTGTAAACTCATTTTTGTCAATTGTTTTTTTGACAATTCCAGGAATTTCGAGTTCATTGAACTCATGTACAAAATTCCGCTCTCCATCGTACCAAATGACGATGCGGTGTTTTTCAAAAAGTTTTATTAAACCTTCGTTTATTTTACTCATCAGAAGAGAATTTTTACCAAAATCCCTAGGAGAATCAATAAATTAAATGCTAATAAAAATGTAAACTTGCTGTTTAATGATTTATTTAAGCTTTCAAATTCTCTTTGGAAATCAGTTTTAGAGATACGTTCATTTAACTCATTTAAAGAATTTTCAAATTTGCGAGTGCCTTCTTGCACAGTTCGCACTTCAACATTGAATCCTTCAACTTCTTTTTTAATAGAATCTAGGGATATTTGTACAGCAGATTTGTAATTATCGACTTCATCTTGCAATTTGATTTTGAGGTCCTTTAAAATTGATTTTAGATCATTCGAAAATGTATTTTGATCTTCAGAAATTTTACTTTGTATTCCAGAATAACTGTCATTAGCATCTTTGAGGATTTTAGTTATTCCAGTTTTTAAAGCCTTATTATTTTCCGTCAGTTGATCTTGAATCACCTCTTTATCTAAACGTATATTAGAGGAAATAGTGTTTAACGATGCAATTACTTTAGTCATCGTTATAATCAATTGCTCACTTTTTTGAGAGACGCTATTTACATTTTCGTTGGCAGATTTGATTTCTTTCAGACCTTGTTCAAGTTCCATGAAAGCTTGTTCTATTGCGGGGTTACTCATATACTTCTAAATATTTATTTTTTACAGTTCTAAATTTGTTTATCTGAATTAAAAAACTGGTTTCCTCAATAAGGGTATTGTAGTCTTCCTCTTTCAAATATTTGCATATTACATTATTGAAATCATTAAAAAGGCTAGTAAAAAGTTGATATTCATTAGGTCTGTTGTAAAATTCAATCATACCTTCAGAATATCTTGAAACCAATTGTTCTTCCAAATTTTTGTTTGCTTTGGTTCCCATATAGGCTAAGCAAAATGCCTCTAACAAATATAGTGTGGGGTTACTATCGGTTAATGACCTGCTTATAAGTCTAACAGCACCATATAGATGTTTTACATTATCCAATGGTGTTCCGAAACCTACAATCTCATCATTAATTACTTTTAAATATTTGAATAAAATACTTGAATGAGAAACTTTACCACCATCAGTCTCATTTACCAGTGAGTAAGGCTCACCATTATCTGCTACGTAATCACTCTTCGCATACTTCGAGTTAAAGTAGTAATAGATGAAATCTTTTAACACCTCATTTGCTTCAATCCAATTAAATTTTTCATTCAACCCGTCCATGCAAAAATTCCGCATATCGTCAATTGCTCGTTTTCGCTTTTCAGATATTTTGTCGTAAACAAACTCTGTCAAGTAAGCAAGGCACTTGTAAATTTCACTATCTAATGGATCTATTTCATCGTTGTTAAGTTGAATCTCTTTTACCTTATTCAATTCAATTGTTGCTCTCTCTAAAGTGTAATATCTAACAAGAAATGTTCTGAGTCCTTCAAAATATCCCCCCAACATCTTTTTATTAGCGACAATTCTGAATCGTTTATTCTTATAATCTTGTGTGAAATCTTGAATAAGATCAATACACGTCATCCTATAAATTGCTTTTGACAAGTCCGTGTAATCATTAGAATCATATGGAACATAAATCACTATGTTGCTTCCAATAGCTGATTCTCTTAAAGAAGATAAAAAGCCCTTTTCTGTTATTATTTTATTGTCTGTTTCTATTTCTACTTCAGCTTTATTCAAAAGCTGATTCATGTACTTTTTTTCGATATAGTCTCCTTTGAAGGATTCATTGAAAAAGTACATAACGGTCTGGTAATCCGCATTTAAGTATTGAAAATTTTTCTTGCTTAAGTTGATATTCTGACCTCTTAGTTCTTGAACAAGTTCCAATTCGGTTTTCCATCCTTTCGTCTCAGGGCGAACATTTTTTAACTTACAGCTTTTAAATTCGGAACAAGTTTCATCACAATTATTGAATGCGAACATGACATTGTCTTTTGAACAATGTAATTTAACAACGTCATTTGAAGGTGTTGCAAAAATTAAATTTTCTTGGGGAACAGTAATGCCGTAATATGCTAAAATTTCATTTAAGTCATTCTCCTTAAACCATTTATTCTTAAGCAAAGGCAAGGGAAATGAACTATTATTGTATGATCGGCTAATTTGAACCAATTTATAATCTGATACGAGGATGCTTGAAATTGCAATATTTTTATCTCGTCCTGCTCGACCAGCTTCTTGCACGAATGATTCCAGTGAACTTGAATAATTCATGTTTATAGTAAACCTCACATTTAGTTTGTCTATACCCATACCAAACGCTTTTGTTGCCACCATTAGTGGACTTTCATTATTCCTAAATGCATCTAGGCTCTGCATCGACGTTTCATCATCATCCTTCCCCGTAAAGGATGCGACATCGGGCACTCCCTCTGTTTTTAAGTTTTTGTTATTTACCCTAACTGACAATCCCGTCTTGTCGACATGCGTGCAAAATACAATGCCTGCACTTTTATATTCGTCTCGTTGGGTAAAAAAGTCTTCATCTATTTCAATCTTTAATGTAGAATCTGTTCCCTCGTCACTGTTCTGTCTTTCTTTATAGCAATCTTTGATATAATCTATATTTGATTGCTTTTGTATTTCATTTAGGTACTGAGGAATTTGTTTAACATACTCAATTAGAAATGAGGACTTTGAATCGAAGGAATTCCAATGATTTGTGATATTTAGTGCCTTTGGCAAGTGAGACGCTATTTGATTTTTTTGATCGTAAAATCGATCTATTTCAAAATCAACCTGTACTTTTTCAATTTTGTATTGTAACTCCAATCTGTTGGTGTTTTCATACCGAACGATTACGTCCGCATCCAACTCAAAAGCCCCATTTCCTGATAATTCACGTTCAACATCGGCTAACACGTCAAAAGAAGCAGTTGCGGTCAAACCAAACAGAGAAATTTCTTTTTTCTTGGACCGAACATAATTGTATAGATTTCGACCTAAATGTAAATAGGAGAATCTAAAATCATGACCCCATTCAGATACACAATGCACTTCATCAATTACACCATAAGAGAAGTAAACATTGTACTCATGCATATTTTTCAAACGTTCCCTAAAACTAGCAATACCTAATCTCTCTGGTGATAGGAAAATAAATTGGAGCTGGGAAGATTCTAATTGATTCTCTCGGACCTTTCGCTCTGCCGAAGTTAATGTAGAATTGATGTATGTAGCGGAGTCTATCCCGCTTCTTAACAAACCATCATATTGATCCTTCATTAGTGATTTTAAAGGGTCAACTACCAATGCTATTCCTGGTTGTAACAAAGCAGAAATTTGGTAGGTTAAACTTTTACCGCCACCAGTTGGAAGTAATCCTATAACTGGAAGGTTTTGAAGGGCTCTATCTAATATTGGTAGTTGTCCTGGTCTAAACTCTTTTTTTCTGAAGAAAAGGGTAAGGAAATAAGTGAGCTTTTCCTTATTTAATGTGTTTTCTGCAAATATCCCCTGTCTATTTTTTGATACTAAATTTTGATATTTAATAAGATCAGAAGTGTAGATTACTCTGTTGGTGCGCTTCGTCTGTGCTGATCGTAAATTAAAGTAACAGTTGTTTTGTACTTTATACTCACTGAAAGTTTCAATTTCTGAACTTGCGGTTTTTAATGTGGCTTGGGTGATAACCATGTCGTAAACCTTTGCACGCAATTCAGCAGATACTCCTTTGTAAACTTTACCTATATGTAACGGAGACTCAATGAAGTCTTCGTTCCCAACAACGAAAAGCTCAATTTCAGGTAATTGATAATTGTTAAAATCCTGAGTTAGAGCGATTAGTTTATTGAAAGTGTTATTGAAATCTTTGATAGCAATCTGTGCAAATGGAACATCTTTTTCCTCAGCTAAAATTTGCCATTTTGATTTATTAATATCGAGATGTCCAGTAATAATGGCTTCGAGTAAAACCTTTTGGAAACGCGCAACAGCTATAGGAGTTAGCAGTAATTGAAGCTGTACTAAATCACTTTCATTAACAGATTTTGCTGAATCTAAATAGGTTTTAAATACTTCAGGATTACAAGGCAGATTATCTATTTTCTCGTACTTTATTTCACCAAGATCTAAAACTTTTTGAGTTAATTGAAATGCCTCTAAAAAAGTTTCCTCAATAAAAACGCTTGATTTTGTTGGAAGTCCACGGCATATTATGTTATTTAACACAGCAAGAATAGGATGTACATCATCATAAATACTTGCTCCAAGATCGAATGGAGCTGCAACCTCGAAGTATGTTAACCCGTTAATATTTAGAGTGTTTTTTAATCTTTCGTCCTTTACCAAATCCAATTCATAGGCTGCATGGAATTGAACAGTTGGATAATATTCGATTGGAATAAGGTGACCAAGTTTGTTTGGCTCTAGCTTGTAAATTCGAGACTTATATGTCCATCCCTTTCCATGAAAATCAGCATTTTCGTTTTCATAAATTTTGGTGATTTTTCCTGGGTCGAAATACCTGAAGAAAGCGTCAATTCTTTGGTTGGTTGGGTTCAATGGACCTACACAAACTAAAAAATTATTACTTATTACACTGCTGTCTACAATACCCGCTAAGTGTTTAAGGTCAATTTGCGCAACATCAAGGATGTTTGAAAAAATATGAATTACACTGCGCTGATTTGTAGATTTAATTGCAGGGGTTTCTATATTCTCGAAATAATCAGATATTGTATTGATTTCAACAGCCCCTTTGGTGTAGAGATCTAAGTGGAGTTTTGCTCTCTCTAAAGCTTTTATTGACGGTTCGATTAGCGTAACTCGCGTAACCTTAATGTTATTTCCGTTTTGTTTTAAGAAATCAAGAAGAACAATTGTACCAATGCCTTGCCCGCATCCCCAATCTATTATTTCGATCTCTGAGTTGAGTAATTCAAGTGGTAGGTTTTTATATGCATCAATTAATTTGGCTTGGTGCATATTTCCAAATGAGCGCAAATACTGACATAATTGTTCATGCGTTTCAAGTATTGCGGTGCCTCTGTTTAGTTGTCGCCATAGTTCATCTGTTACCGAAGTCGGTAGGTGCTTCAATTCATCGATTGCGATTTTTCTAATTGCAGTAAACGATGGATTTACTAAAGATGATATTTGGGATTGATAACTCATTTAATCACTCGAAATGTCAGATTAACACGTGGTTTGCTAATAGTTTTTTGTTTGGGTACCTGATGTTTCCAAAAGTGTTGTAATTCCCCTCGCATAATCAACAGGCTCCCGTGTTTTAGAATAATTTCGTGCGTTTCGCCCGTTTCATTATGCTTAATTTGGAACTTTCGCTCTGCACCAAAATTTACTGAAGCAATAAGAGGATTTCTCCCCAATTCTTTTTCAGCATCAGTATGCCAAGAAATTGAATCATTACCGTCACGATAAAGATTAAGTAATACACTATTGAAGACTGTCTCGCATATGGGTTCAATTTTACTTTTAATAAATAAAAGTTCTTCAGACCATGGATGTGGATTGAGTGTAATCCCTGAAAATGAATATGGCTTATCATTATCTCCATACCAGGAAGTCAATCTAGGGAATAGTACTTGTTTACCGTACATATTCATGCTCTCTTGTCGCCATTCGATATTATCAACGAATCGCTGCAAATACAGATCTGCAATTGATTTTTCGAAAAAATGAGGGAAGTACAAATACTCGCCATTTGGAAGAACTACTGGTTCTCCATTTTTTGGTGTGTGAGTTGCAAATAAATCTAATTGGTCCATATTCATCTAATCTGCGTTGTGTCAATCCAGTCAAATTCTTTGACCTTCTTTTTGGTTACCTTATCATTTAAACCTGGAACTGTTGCCACTGCCGAACCAAGTTTGTTGTAATTCACAAGTACCCCATCATCCAAATCAAGAGCAATCCGTTCTGAAGCCAGAGGATACAAGATCTCTGCCTCATATTGCTTGCAATCGGCTAGCTTTATGTCAATTTTATCAATCTCCTTTCTGGCTTTGCTCTGCTCAGATGGAGTGCCATTAACTTCAATATGCTCTAGTTGTTTGCGTTGAAGATTCAACTTTTCGATAAACTCTCTGAGGTACGAATTTAGAATCTTGTTTAAGGTATCTGGAGTATATCGGTGCAAATAAATCAGCACACTGAATGAACCTTTGGGTGAGGAGAACAACCAATATATTGGTCTTTTCTTATACCTCTTGATATGGTCAGTGTAGAAATCCTTAACAAAGTACTTTCTGATATCCTTGCCCAAACATTCCTCTACAAAAGCCAAATTCTTTTGGAATTCCTTTTCTCCAAAACTTGCTCTAAGGAAAGCATAGAAGCGAGATACAATATCATCTTCAAACCATTGATCATCTAATACAGGGATTATATTATCCTCATCAGGAACAAAAGTGAGTTGATCTTCACTTTTTGAAACTTTAACCAAGTATTCCTTTAATGTTTCTCCTTGATTGGCAAGTATTAAGCCTTCTTTATCCAGGGAATAACGCCCAAACATACAACCAACCGCATAACTCACAAACTGGGCGAAAACTTCATCAGCATGAAAAACTAATTCACCATTTTCAATACTCGTTTCTTCTTTGAGAATAGATATTTCCTTAAGAGGAACATTTGGTGTTACATCATCCTGTAAACCATAAATTTCTGTGAACTGACGGTTGAGCTCTTCTTCTTTTTGATGAAGTTGAACAAATTTGTTCTGCCAAAAATGAAGATATAATTCATATCGTTCCTCAATAAGTTGACTTACATGTTTAAAAAGTTCATTCTTTTCGAAATTCCAAGAATTTTCTCGAGAATCCCAATCAATTTCAGAAATAGTGATTAAATTTTGTACAATATTCGAAATCTCAACAAAGTTTAATGGGGCTTTAACTGGGATTTTCTTTATATCACCTACTGAAAAATGTAACGTTGGTGCAATTATCTCTAGGATCTTAGAAGTGACTTTCGAATTGAGTAACCCTAAGGTATAATTTAACTTCTCTTTTGGTGGGAAAGCACATGCGCCAGTTGCGCTAAAAGTAAAGCCTTTGGGGCTAAATCTTGCTGCCATGGACCCTGAAGAAACATCTGTCCAAGTGATTCCTTCAAGGAAGTATAAATCTCGAGATGGTAGACAGTTACCTTCTTTTGCTAATTTTTGAAAATTTGACCAATCGAATTTTACAACATATTCATTATTTCCAAACCATCGCTTAAACTCTCCACCTTTGTTATGCGGAGCATATTTAAAATTAAGTGAGTGAAAGTCACTATTGCTTTGGGCATGTTGATAAAATTCATCAAAAATAATTTCAGTCCAAAGTCTTAAATACTTAAGATTATTGCCTGTCTGAAACCCTTGTCTAACTTTACCGATGGATTCTAAATTATCAAATTCAAAAGTGTCAAGTATTTTTCTGGACACCCAGTACCCGATCGGACTACCTGGAATTTTCTCAAAGTCTTTTTGGTTGGCGGAGAAGCACCATTCACAGTTTGGGTTTAGTGTTGATTCAATTGTTTTATTTCGTTTCTCTTCTGTTGAGCTAAAATCAACCAACCTCAAATAGACTCCTTTATCATCTAATTGCTTATTCCAAAATGTGAATGCTGCATTTTGAACAACCTCACCACCAATTTCAGGGAAAGTTCTAGAGCCTAAATGAAGATTTGTATCAAAGAATACTCCTTTAACTAGCTTTTCTCTCAATTTTTCAAATGATGAAATAAACATCCATGAATGTTGATTTATCATACCCAAAAATCCTTTGGGATATAACATGTTTAATCCAGCTTCCATGAAACAGGCCATTAAGTCAGCCTTGCTATCTGGGTAGTAAGTTTTAACAAAATCTCCAAGAGTCTTGTTCATATTACTACCGCCCATGTATGGTGGATTATCTACTATACAATGATATTTACGACTTAAAGGGAGTAATTGTTTAATTGCTTTTTCAAGTCGAATAAGTTGGTCTTGATGGAATATATCTGCCTTTGGGAGTGCCTTGTTGATTTCAAGAAGACCATTCGTCAAGAATGATTCGCTAGAATGGGGTAGAATGAGTGAGCCCAGATTCGTTGCTTGTTCAATTAATCTAAGATCATGTTGAAATTCAGAGGACTTATCTAAATATGTTACAGTGAGAACTTGGGACAACTCATCTTTTGTAAAAGTGACATCCTGGTAACAAAGAATATTGGGTTCAATTGGATTTTTGAGAAATCTTCGATTGAATGACCGTCCCTTCATTGAGATTGCAAAACAAGCGAGCTGAGCAGCTCTTTCATCTATTTCAAATCCATGTAGGTTATTCTTAACAATCAATTCAGGAATTTCTACTGGATTACACCCCTCTTCTTCATAGATCTTGTAGAAAAGATCAAAGCCATAAACCAATATATGCCCACTTCCTGATGCCTGATCAAGTAATTTAATTTCTTCAACCGATTGAACCTTAAGATAATCTTCTGATTGCAAGCTGGCAGATTCAATAAAGTAGGGCATGTAATCCCTAAGTTTAGAGTTTGGTTTATTCTGTAGCCATAATTTACCAACTGTGTTTTGAACCATATACTCCACAATCCACCTCGGAGTGAATAATTGTGTTGCAGCTGGTATATCCTCTTTTTTTACTGCAGATTTTGATGCAAATACCTCGTCCTTCTTTTCAGAAATGTAGAACTGGTAAAGCCAACCAATAATTTCGACTTCAGAACAATCTTCTTGCGACATTCCATCTACAACGTCTCGAATTATACTGAATGGCGATGTAAGGTCATCTGGAAGCAATAGTTCCGTGTAATCGTCTATTCGCACAAATAAGAATGGTAACGAAGCACTTAAGTGGTTACAGGCTGCAACTAATAATTGCTTGTATGCGTCATTGTCTGGGTTATTGCTAATAGCACGACCATCCAGAATATCTAGAATTTCATTGCGGTTAATATTCAATTCACTAGGAAAGTTTCCTGAATGAATCTCCTCGAGTATTTGAGGGCTGACACTGTTCGTTAATCCCGATGGAGATATTATGGAAATACCCAATGGTTGATAACGATTGGCATCCATAAATCGCAATGCAATCAAGCGGTTGAACCATGTATAGGCGACTCTGTCAACTAACGCTTTTTGACCAATTTTGGCAAGTTCTTCCTTTAGTTTGCGAACTGTTTCTGCTTTGCCTCTAAGTTCCGCAGTATCGTGGGTCAAAACAAAGTTTAATTTTGCTTCGACTTGTTCGAGGAGTTTTAAACGCGCACCTTGAGCGAATTTTTTGAGTTGGGCTGTATTCATGATCGATTAAAACTATCTAATCTGCGTTGTGTCAATCCAGTCAAATTCTTTGACCTTCTTTTTGGTTACCTTATCATTCAAACCAGCAACTGTTGCTACTGCAGCGCCTAACTTATTGTAATTAACTAGAACTCCATCATCCAAATCAAGTGCAATTCGTTCTGACGCCAGAGGATACAAGATTTCTGCTTCATATTGCTTGCAATCCGCCAACTTGATATCGATTTTATCAATCTCTTTTCTGGCTTTGCTCTGCTCAGATGGAGTGCCATTAACTTCAATATGCTCGAGTTGCTTGCGTTGAAGATTCAACTTTTCGATGAACTCTCTGAGGTACGAATTTAGAATCTTGTTCAAGGTATCTGGCGTGTATCGGTGCAAATAAATTAGAACACTGAATGAACCTTTGGGTGAGGAGAACAACCAATATATTGGTCTTTTCTTATACCGTTTTATGTGATCGTTATAGAAATCTTTTACAAAGTACTTTCTGATATCCTTGCCCAAACATTCCTCTACAAAAGCCAAATTCTTTTGGAATTCCTTTTCTCCAAAACTTGCTCTAAGGAAAGCATAGAAACGGGCCACAATGTCATCTTCAAACCATTCATCATCTAATATTGGAATGATGTTATCCTCATCTGGAATGAAAGAAAGTTCAACTTGGTTTTTTCCAATTTTTTGTATGTAATCCTGAAGACTTTCTCCTTGGTTTGCTAAAATTAAACCTTGTTTATCCAAAGAATAACGACCAAACTTACAACCCACTGCATAACTAATAAACTGTGCAAATACTTCATCGGCATGGAAAACCAATTCACCATTGTCAATACTTGTTTCTTCTTTTAGAATAGTAATGTCTTCTAGCGGTAAATCATGAGGGAACTCATCTTGTAATCCATAAATTTCGATGAATAGGCAATTTATTTCTTCTTCATTCCTGTGTAGTTGATGGAATTTATTTTTCCAATATTGTTGGTAAATGTCATAAGTTTCTTCGAGGTCTTGAGTTTTGTGTTTTATAAGTTGGTTGATTTTGAAATCCCATGAAAAATCCTTTGAATCCCATTCGTAATTAGAAATTTCCAAACAATTGGAAACGAGTTTATGAATGCGATCATTAATCTCCTTGTTCTTTGAAAAAAGAACAGGTATTGCTGCAACATTTCCAGGTTGTAAGTTAAGAGTTGGGTTAATAAACTTAAAACAAGAAAGTACAATTTTAGTATTTAATAATCCTAAAATGTACATTGATTTTTCTTGATTTTTAATTGGGCATAACCCAGAGGCATCATCAAATAAAAACCCCTTTCTCACCATTCTAAAAGACTGCTTGTCACTTGTTATTTTTGTCCAAACAATGGATTCTTTAAATATAAAATCAAAATTATGATTTGTGGAACCAACCTTATAACCTTCATTTTTTAGATTGAGAAGTTCATATCCATCATTCCACCAATTTACTACATGCTCATTATTTCCGCTCCATCTTCTAAAAGCCCCCCCCTTAGTATACGGAAACCACCTTTGATTTAATTTAGTCGCATCAATTCTGTTATCATATCCAAATCCTACTTTTAAATATTCAACTTCATGCCAATTTCGTATAAATCTTGGATTATTAGCTGTTACCAATCCTTTCCTTGGAAATCCAATCTCACCGAGCAATTCTCCAACTTCAAAAGCTTGTAAAAGTCCTGATGAAATATCAAATGCAATTGGTTTTGATTGTATTTTGATAAAATCTTTTTGGCTTGAAATATAAAACCATCCACAATTTGGATTTTGAATTGCTTCAAGGGTTTTGGGAGCCTGGTTTTGGGAGCCTTTAAAATCACTCAAACGAATATAACTTCCTTTACCGTCTGGTGTCAACTTGTTCCTCAATGTGAAGGTGCAAATGGGTACAGTTGCCCCATCGAAGCCTGAATATTCTAATTGTATGAGATTATTGATGAAGTGTTTGTTGATTATTGCTTCACGTAACTTTTCGTAACTGGATATGAACATCCATACAAAAGGTGTCATATATCCAGATAAGCCATCCTCATTGCAGAGTTCTAAGCAACGGAGTATAAATGTTGCAAATAGATCTGTTTTAGCCTCGGGGTATTTAGCTTCAATATATTGTTTAACTGACCCCTCAAGTCTTGAGGAATTAATATATGGCGGGTTGGTTACAACTACATCATATCGCTGTCCAAGCAAATTATATAATTTACTTAATTGTAGTTGACGCTCACCAAACAATGAGTTTCTTTCAACCTTGATTGAATTTCTTTCATGAGGTTCCACATTTACTAGTGACCCAAGGGCAGTTGCGTTTTTGAATTTGTTATCAAAATCAAAGTCTTCGTAATAATAGATATTGGGTTGAAGTTTCTTTGAGATAACTGTATTGAAAAACCTTTTTTGCTTTTGGCGAGATTTCATCATCAATACAAAACTGGCCATCTGGGCAGCACGAGGATCAATATCAATACCCCATAAGTTGTTTTCAAGAATTAGGGTTGGAATTTCAACGGGATTATACCCTTGTTCCTCATAGACGCTGTAAAAAACATCGTATGCATAAGAAAGTATGTGTCCTGATCCTACACAAGGTTCAAAGAATTTGACTTCTTCAATACTCTTTTTTACCCTAGGTTGTAAATTGTCTTTGTAAGCAGGCTTAATATAAAAATCCAACTTCTCAGTAATCTTGGTCTGTGGGTTTATTTCTGTCCAGAGTTGCCCCAGGGTATTGTCAACCATGTATTGAACGATCCACTTAGGAGTAAATAACTGGGAAGCAGGAGCAAGTTCATCCTTATCGTATTTCTTTTTGGAACTGATTAACTCTTCGTTTAGATCAGAAACATAAAATTGATATAACCACCCAATAATCTCAACTTCAGTACAATCCTCTTTAGACATTCCATTGTTTATGTCCTTGACTATACTAAACTGAGACGTTAGGTCATCAGGAAGCAGTAGCTCCGTATAATCATTGATCTTTTCAAAAAGAAAAGGAAAAATGCTATTCAATTGATTACAAGATGAAACTAACAAAATGCGATATGCATCATTGTCTGGGTTGTTGCTAGAAATCCTTCCATCTAATAAATCTAGTACCTCTGACTTGTTTATATTAAGTTCTGAGGGGATATTCCCTGAGTGAGCCTCTTCTAAAATTTGAGGACTAACACTATTGGTCAATTCAGAGGGTGTCACAATTGAAATACCCAATGGTTGATAACCATTGGCATCCATAAATCGCAATGCAATTAAGCGGTTGAACCATGTATAGGCGACTCTGTCAACTAATGCTTTTTGGCCTATTTTGGCAAGTTCTTCCTTGAGTTTGCGAACAGTCTCGGCCTTGCCTCTAAGTTCGGCAGTATCGTGGGTCAAAACAAAGTTCAACTTTGCTTCGACTTGTTCGAGGAGTTTTAAACGGGCACCTTGAGCAAATTTTTTGAGTTGAGCAGTATTCATTAGTTCAAAGTGATTTTTCTGTTAGCGTTAATTTGCTTCATCATTTCAGTTTTCAACTGTTTGATATATTCTTCAACTTCTTCTTCGGTTGTTAATTGAGTTTTGCCAAATTGCATGTGCTTTTCGACATTTCTTACATTGATGAACAGATCCTTCGGTGGCTCAGTACTAGAGTCTTCTCCTTCTGATTTCTTTATTGTTAATCGTTGAAGTTCATTGAGTTGTTTTGTCAGCAAGGCCCCTAGTGAATCACGATCTAACATGAGACTTGCAATAAAAACCTGACTTTTTGCTTTGGTTATTATATCAGAAAATGGATGCAACAAGGAGTCCTGTTGTGCTGGTGAAAGTTGAGCAAATCCTTCCTGCTGTTGAAACTGAACCTTTTTATTATTCGCTTCTTCAATGGTTAATACTCGCTCCTGGTCAATTTTGGATTTGATTCTTTGTTCCAAAGTGTCCATTGCCTCTTTTGCCTGACGCATCAAATTTCCACCATATGGCGCTGGACTTTCATGTACCTCGGAAAGTAAAGATTTTTCACTGGCGTCAATGTAATCGAAGTTCGCTTGATTGCCTGTTTGAAATGTTCTTATTCTATCGAAAATACTTTTTTGCTCTCCAGCCCAGAATTGTCGTATCGAATTGAGAATATTTTCCTTGTCATTGATCACAGCATCTTCTAATTCTTTAAAACTCGTCAATAATGTGGCGTAATCCATTTCAGCGAGTTTGCCCAAGTTATCTGCCAGCGGTTCTAATGATTTAACGAATGGATACTGTTGAACTTGGGCCAGAATTGTTTTAATCTCTTGTTGTTCGGATCGGGCTTTTTGCTTAAACAAATTAGCAACTTCTTTCGCTTCGCTATAAGGGTTCGTTTCATCAAAAGCTTCCTGGTAAAACTTTTTCAAGTTGTTGATCTGGTTACGATCAAATTCAACTTGGGGAACAATTAATGTGTTCAACCAATTTCTATTGTTGTTCAAAGCATCCAAAAATGCTGCATCGTCCAAAATGTTGGTGTCTTGCTTAGCCTCAATCTTTCCCCGCTTAAATAAAAGCCCGCAAACGCACCAAATAGCCATTTGACTCCAACCATATGGTTTTTTGGAGAAATGGTCTCTAAGGTCAGATAACGATGTTCTATCGTGTTGATTCTTCCTTCTCTCAATCAAATTCAACATTTCTTTCTCAGGAGCGGATATCATAGTATCATCACCACCGAATAAATCTGGTTGTCCTTTGGCCATGATCAATCTCAACTGAGCCTCATCCAAATTCTTGGTTCCTAATTGTTCAAGTTTCGGGTAAGCTAACTGGATTAAACTTTGAGAGGCATCTAACAGCTTAATTCTTCCATCTAAGCTAGAAGATCCACGGTATTCACTTCCGCCCATAAAAATGGTTGACTGAGCGAGCAAACTGTTTAATGAGTTTTCAAGTAGGCGCTTACGTTCACGATTCTGTTGACCTTTATCATAGAGTATGCGGGTTTTACTCTCATTGTTTGATGAGGATTGATTTTGCTT
>JACCDO010117887.1_pt1 | contig 44223 bp, 42 predicted proteins | sample 7446101 | NCBI WGS metagenome assembly JACCDO01 (sample SAMN15323440, study PRJNA562643) | freshwater metagenome | isolation source: river surface water | place: USA:Blue River Watershed | collected 2017-08-16 | reverse complement strand
TGCACGGTGGCAGTGGCAGTTGGACGCATTGGATTCGCAATGTCGAAGCCTTGTCCGTGGAGCGTGCCGTGTGGGCCATCGATCTGCCGGGTTTTGGCGATTCGGATCTGCCACCTGAAGTGCGCGATGTCGACCTGATGTTCCCCTACGTGGTGGAGGGGTTGCAGCAGTTGTTTGGCAACGCCCGCGTGGATCTCATGGGGTTTTCGTTTGGCGGCATGACCAGTGGCTTTATTGCAGCCCATCACCCTGAACGTATCCACCGTCTTCTGTTGATTGGCATTCCTGCACTGGGCTTGTTTGCGGGCGCCCAGGCCTTGCGTGGACTGCGCGACGACATGACCGCTCAGGAGCGAGCCGATGTGATGCGCCACAACCTCCTCAAGATGATGGTGCACCATCCCGAGAGCATCAGCGAGGAGACGATCGCCCTGCAGGACGCCAATGTATCGCGCGACCGCATGCGCCGGCGGCGCATTGCACGCAGCGATGTGTTGCTGCAGTTGCAGCAACGCTGGAGGTGTCCTGTGTATACCTTTTGGGGCGAACATGATGTGCTGTACACGGGCCGTCTGCCGGAAGTGCAACAAGCCCTGCAGGGCTGTCAATTGAAGTCCTTCCATGTGATTCCTGATGCAGGTCATTGGGTGATGTACGAGCGGGCGCAGGCATTCAACGAGCTGGTGCTGCAGACACTCCAATAAGCATCCAGCGGGGTGGTGTGGCCCTGTCCGTTCGGTTGCGCAGGAAAAAACCCAGGAAGTCTCATGGACTGGGTGCACAATCCACCCATGCTCTACAAATTCAAGTCCAAGGCCACGGGTGACCTCATCATGCTGGAGCCTCATGGCCGCCAAATTCTGAGCTTGATTGGCAAGGACCCCTCACCTCGAGGCATTGTGCAAGTGGCTGAGATGCCGGCGGCCATCCAGGCGCTGCAAAGCGCTATGGCTCAACAAGACGCGCAAGATGCCCAAAACCAGACTCGGGGCGATGACACATCACACGAAGATGTCGTCAGCTTGCGCCAGCGCGCCGTGCCGTTCATCGCCATGCTGCAGCGCTGCCTGGTTGAACAGCACGACATGGTGTGGGGCGTGTGAACCAAGTCGAGTTGCATCCGTTTTCACAGCTCACGCCCGAGGTGGTGCTGGACGCCTTGTCTGGCGTGGGGCTGGCGGTGGATGGACGGCTCATGGGCTTGAACTCGTACGAAAACCGTGTCTACCAGGCCATGTTGGATGACGCTGAACCGGTGGTCGCCAAGTTTTACCGACCCGGCCGATGGAGCGAGGCGCAGATCCGCGAAGAGCACGCGTTCAGCGCCGAACTGGTGGCCCAAGACATTCCAGTGGTGGCGCCGTTGGTCTTGCAAGGGGACAGCTTGCATCGTGTGGTGGTGCAGCCTGCGGGTGTGCCCTCCACCGTGTTCTGGTTCAGCGTGAGTCCGCGTCGCGGAGGGCGACGCCCCGAGCTGGACGACCCCGACGTGCTGGAGTGGATTGGACGCTTTCTGGCCCGCATTCACGGGGTGGGTGAGCAACAGCCGTTTGTACAGCGCCCGGCGCTGAGTGTGCAGTCGCATGGCCACGAACCGCTGGCGCTCTTGCTGCAAGAGCACGTGCCCATGGACATTCGACCTGCCTGGCAGCGCGTGGCCGAGCAGGCACTGGAGTTGGTCGAGCAGGCGTTGCGTGAGCCGTTCAAGGTGTTGCGCCTGCACGGCGACGCGCACCCGGGCAATATTCTGTGGACGCCTGTGGAGATGCCGCAGGGGGGGCCGCATTTTGTCGACCTCGATGACGCCCGCACGGGACCGGCAGTCCAGGACCTGTGGATGCTGCCCAGTGGCGATCGGCGCGATCGCACGGCCCAATGGTCGGCGCTGCTGGAGGGCTACACCGCCATGCGCAGCTTTGACATGCGTGAACTCGCCCTGGTGGAGCCGCTGCGCACCTTGCGCTTGTTGCACTACAGCGCCTGGCTGGCGCAACGGCGCGATGACCCGGCCTTTGCCGAGCACTTCGGCTGGTTTGGCACGCCGTCTTACTGGCAGGAGCAGGTGCGCATACTCCATGACCAGATCGAGGCCATGCAGGAAGCACCGCTCATGCTGTAAGCCTCAGACCACGGGGTTTTCGATGGCGCCGATGCCGTCGATCTCGACACGCACGCGGTCGCCCGCTTGCAGGTAACGCGGTGGCTTGAAACCAATGCCCACACCCACTGGGGTACCGGTGGCAATCACATCGCCCGGATACAGGGTGATGCCCGCACTCAGGGTTTCAATCAGGGTGGGAATGTCGAAAATCAGATCGCGGGTGCTGGCGTTTTGGCGCTCTTCGCCGTTGACCCAGCAACGCACCTGTGTGTTGGTGCCGTCACAGGCATCGGCCGTGACCAGCCACGGACCCATCGGGCAAAAGGTGTCGAAGGATTTGCCCATGTGCCACTGGAGGTGGCGGTTTTGCCAGTCTCGACAAGTCACATCGTTGATCACGGTGTAGCCCCACACGTGTTGCATGGCGTCCGCGGCACGAATACCCTTGCCACCACGCCCGATGATCACGCCCAGCTCGGCTTCATAGTCGATGGCGGTGGACACCTCTGCGCCCGGCATGCGAATGGCCTCGCCGGTGGCGATGACCGATTCGGGTACCTTGGTGAAAATGATGGGGACGGCGGGGATATCGCCACCGGCCTTGGCGCTGCTGTCAAAGCCGCTGCTGGCGAACTCCTTGGCATGCGCGTAGTAATTCTTGCCAACACAAAACACATTGCGTCGCGGACGCGGCAAAGGCGCACGCAACTGCACCTGCGACAGCGCAATGCTGGCCAGCGTGGCTGGCATCGCGTCGCCACGAACCTGGCGCTCGATGATGCCTTGTGCGCCAAGTTCGCGCTCGGCCAGGGGAAGATCCCACGGGGTCACCGCCTGCAGATCGTCGGAAATAAGACCCACGTGGGGTTGACCGTGGTGGGTGAAGGCGGCAATTTTCATGGTGAGGTGCAAACCGGCGGTCCCGGCTGAAATGAATCGATGGCGCGATTGTCTGCGGCCTTGCATAGACAGGGTAATTCCTCGGATATTGGGGCGGTGCTAGAGTTCCCCCTCCTCAAGTTATCCGGGCTCGCGTCAACGAAGCGGGGCCTGTCAATCGGGAGATCAGATGAAAAGAAGACAAGCACTGGGTTGGGTCGCTGGCACCTCGATGGCACTGGGGAGCTGGACGCCCTCAGTGTGGGCTCAGCCAGCGGCGTATCCCACCCGGGCACTCACCATGATCGTGCCCTTTCCGCCGGGCGGTGTGGCAGACATCGTGGCGCGGCCCGTGGCAGAAGCCATGTCGCGAGACCTGGGACAGCCCGTGGTGATCGAGAACCGACCTGGTGCAGGCGGCGGCATCGGCATGGGGGCGGCCGCCAAGGCCAAGGCGGATGGCTACACCGTTCTGTTGGCCCTGTCCTCATTCACCGTGATACCCGAAGCGGATGCACTCCTGGGGCGTTCTCCGATGTACGCCATCAACGATTTGCGTCCGCTGGCACGGTTCACGGCCGACCCGACGGTGCTCGCGGTGCGTGCAGAGTCGCCCTGGCGCACCGTGCAGGAATTTGTGGAGGATGCCCGCAAGCGCCCGGGTGCACTCACCTACGGCTCCTCCGGCAACTATGGCACCATGCACGTGCCGATGGAAATTCTGGCGCAGACCGCCGGCATTCAGATGACGCATGTGCCCTTCACCGGTGCCGCACCCGCTGTGGTGGCCTTGCTGGGCGGGCAGATCGACGCGGTGTCGTCGGGTCCCGCAACGGTGCTGCAGCACATCCGCGCCGGCAAACTGCGTGCGCTTGCGCATTGGGGCCAGGGTCGTCTGGAGTCCATGCCCGGGGTCCCGGCCTTGCGCGAGCAGGGTTGGGCTGCGGAGTATGCCCAATGGTCCGGGTTGTTCGTGCCAGCGGCAACGCCTGAACCGGTGGCGCAACGGCTGCGTGCTGCCGCGCGCATGGCGTCTCAGGATGCCCGCGTGCGTGAGGTCATCCAAAACGCGGGCAGTCCCTTGCTCTACCAGGACACGCCAGACTTTGAAAAATATGTCCAGCAAGATGCGCGTGCCATGGTCGAGGTGGTGCGTCGCATGGGCAAAGTACAGTGAAGACAGGAGACCATTTCATGTTGCACATCATTCACAAGCTGGGTGGGGCCTGTGTGGCGCTGCTGCTGTGCGCCCAGACCTGGGCTCAGTCGTACCCCAACCGTCCCGTCAAAATCATCGTACCCTTTGCCACGGGCGGTCCGGCGGACAACTACGCCCGTTTCGCTGCGCTCAAGCTGCAAGAGGCCTTGGGGCAGTCGTTCGTGGTGGACAACCGCCCCGGTGCAGGCTCGGTCATCGGGACTGACCTGGCGGCCAAGGCCGCGCCCGATGGTTACACCTTGCTCATGATGTCCAACACCCACACGGTGAACGAGTCGTTGATCCCCAACAAGCCGTTCGCGCTGATGCGAGACTTCGTGGCCGTGGCCCCCATCAATTACTCGGACCTGTTGCTGGTGGCGCACCCGAGCACGGGCATCCAGTCCGTCAAGGAGTTGATCGAGCGAGCCCGCGCCCAGCCTGGGCGGTTGAACTACGCATCCTCGGGCCCTGGCACGCCCTATCACATGGCGGGTGAGTTGTTCAAACACCAGGCCAAGGTGTTTTTGGTGCACATCCCCTACCGTGGCAGTTCAGGTGCTCGCACCGATGTGTTGGGCGGGCAGGTGGACTTGATGTTCGATGCCGTGACCACCATGACCGAGCATGTGCGTTCGGGCAAGGTGCGCGCCATCGCCACCACCGGACGTCAACGCTCTGAGGTGCTGCCTGATGTGCCCACGGTCAGCGAGTTGGGTCTGCCGGGGTATGAGGCCACCATTTGGGTGGGCCTCATGGCGCCCAAGGGGACGCCCAAGGCTGTGATTGACAAGCTCAACGACACCCTCAACGCCGCCTTGCGTCAACCCGAGTTGAAGCAACAATGGGCCCGTCAGGGTGCCACACCCATGATCATGTCGCCCCAGGCCTTCGACAAGTTCTTGCAAGACGACATTGCCAAATGGTCCACGGTGATCAAGTCGGCCGGTATTCGAATGGATTGAGGGCCTCTGAGCTCAACAGCATGAGACAACTGCGATTGATGAGCGGCGGTGCCGCACAGGGTCTGGTGGGCGCACTGCGTGAGCGCTTTGAGCGCGAACATGCCTGCACGGTGCATGGCACATTCGGGGCTGTGGGGTTGATGCGTGACCAGTTGCTGGCAGGTGAGGCCAGCGACATGATGATTCTGAGCCAGGCCTTGATTGAACAACTGACGCAGGAGGGCCATCTGGTGGCCGGGTCGGCTCACGCGTTGGGTGTTGTCAAGACGGGTGTGGCTTTGTTGCCTGGTGCCCCGCGACCACTGTTGCAAACACCCGAGCAGCTCAAGAGCCTGTTGTCGCAGGCAACAGCGGTCTATTTCCCCGATCCTCAAAAGGCCACGGCGGGCATCCACTTCATGAAAGTGCTGGAGCAACTGGGTGTGCGTGAACTCTTGGCTGATCGTCTGTGTGTGTTTCCCAATGGGGCCACCGCCATGCGCGAGATGGCCGCACAAGCCAGACCTGGCGCAGTGGGGTGTACGCAGGTGACCGAAATCTTGTACACCCCCGGCGTGTCCTTGCTGGATGTGTTACCCGAGAGCTTGGGCCTCTCCACGGTGTACACCGCCGCCGTGTGCGCGCGTGCGGCCGAGCCCGTTTTGGCGCGTGAGCTGATCGCCACGCTGGCGGGCGAGGCAGCTGCTCAGTTGCGCCGCGAAGGCGGTTTTGTCTGAGGCCCCACAGGGCCCGCACACGGTGAGTGCACGCGCTGTGTGCGCACGTGAGCTCAGACGTTAGCCTGTCAGCAACGCGTTCACGCGACGCACATAACTCGCCGGATCCTCGGGCAAACCACCTTCGGCCAGCAAGGCCTGATCAAACAGGATGTGTGCCAGGTCGTTGAAGTGCACGGCCGAGCCGTCGTCGGCCAGTCGTTGGACCAACTTGTGCTCCGGGTTGACTTCCAGTATCGGTTTGACTGCGGGGGCGGGTTGTCCGGCCTGCTTGAGCATGCGTGACAACTGCAGGGACATGCCTTGGTCTTGAACCACCAGGCATGCCGGTGAGTCGACCAGGCGGGTGGTCACGCGGACGTCCTCGGCCACTTCTTTGAGTGCTTCCTTGAGCTTGGCCAGGGTGGGCTTGAACTGCTCGGCAGCCGTTTCGGCGGCCTTCTTTTCCGCTTCGTCTTGCAGCTTGCCCAGGTCCACCGCACCCTTGGCCACACTTTGCAGCGGGGTGCCATCGAACTCGTTCAGGTAACCCAGGGCCCACTCGTCCACGCGGTCCGTCATGAGCAGCACCTCGATGCCCTTTTTGCGGAACACCTCGAGTTGCGGGCTGTTGCGCGCGGCGGCGGCGGTATCGGCGGTGATGTAGTAGATGGCTTCCTGGCCCTCCTTCATGCGCGCCTTGTAATCCGCGAAAGACACGGACACGGTGTCGGTGGTGGAGCTGGCAAATCGAAGCAACTTGGCAAGCTTGTCACGGTTGGCAAAATCTTCGCCCAGACCTTCCTTCAGCACGGCACCGAACTCGGCGTAAAAGCTCGAGTACTTGCCGGCATCGGCTTTGTCCTCATCGCTTGCGTCAGCAGCGGGCTGATCACGGCGAGCCAGGTCTTCCAGCATGGACAGCACGCGGCGCGTATTGCCCTCGCGGATGGCGCGCACATCGCGGCTTTCCTGCAACAGTTCACGGCTGACGTTCAGGGGCAGATCGGCGGAGTCCACCACGCCCTTCACGAAACGCAGATACACCGGCAAGAGTACCTCGGCATCGTCCATGATGAAGACGCGCTTGACGTAGAGCTTGAGGCCTCCGCGCTTGTCGCGGTTCCACAAATCGAACGGGGCTTTGGCGGGCAGGTACAGCAATTGGGTGTATTCGGTGCCGCCCTCGACGCGGTTGTGACTCCAGCTGAGCGGGTCTTCCATGTCATGGCTGATAGCCTTGTAGAACTCGGCGTACTGCTCGTGCGTGATGTCTTTCTTGGCGCGGGTCCACAGCGCATTGGCCTTGTTGACGGTTTCCCACTCGTCGGTGACCACCATCTCGCCAGGCTGGTTGTTCTCGCCGTCCTTCCACTCTTCCTTGCGCATCAGAATGGGCAAGGAAATGTGATCGGAGTATTTGGCGATGATGGATTTGAGTTTCCAGGTGTTGAGGTACTCCTGGGCGTCCTCGCGCAGGTGCAGGATCACGCTGGTGCCACGGTTGGCGCGGGAGATGGTTTCGACGTCGAACTCGCCCGTGCCGCCGCTGCGCCAACGCACGCCTTGCTCGGCTGACAGACCGGCACGGCGTGACTCCACCGTGATCTGGTCGGCCACGATATAGCCGGAGTAAAACCCCACGCCGAACTGGCCGATCAACGCGCCCTGCTCCTTGGCATCGGTCTTGTTGTCCTGGCTCAGACGGGACATGAAGTCGCGTGTGCCGCTCTTGGCAATCGTGCCGAGGTGGTCGATCGCCTCTTGCTGGCTCATGCCAATGCCGTTGTCCTCGATGGTGAGGGTGCGTGCAGCTTTGTCGTAACTCACCCGAATCTCGAGGTTGGGTGCGTTTTCATACAAGCCGTTGTTGTCGAGCGCTTCGTAGCGCAGCTTGTCGCAAGCGTCCGAGGCGTTGGACACCAGTTCGCGCAGAAAGATTTCCTGGTTGGAGTAGAGAGAGTGGGTGACCAGGTGAAGCAGTTGTGCCACTTCGGCCTGAAAGGCATGGGTTTGTTTGGACATGGTCTGGGTCATGAAGAAACAGAAGTCAGGGGAGAAGTCCGTGTCACCAGGCGGCAACGGACATGAAAACAAGAACTGAGGACGCGGATCAACATTTCAAGAGCACCGGGTATGGGGTGGCAGGGCGTGATCAGAACCCTTCCTCCGGCCCCAGATAGCGCCACTGACCCACGGGCAGATGTCCGAGCATCACCCGCCCGATCCGAATGCGCTTGAGGCCCACCACCTGCAAGCCCACCAGTTCGCACATGCGCCGGATCTGGCGCTTACGGCCTTCCTTGAGCACAAAACGCAGCTGCTCGGGGTTTTGCCATTCCACCTGGGCGGGCTTGAGCACATGGCCGTCCAGGGACAGACCATGACGCAGCCGGGCAATCGCCTGCGGGGGAACGGTCTCCTGGACCCGCTCGCGAGCGTCGCCATAGGCCACACGCACCAGGTATTCTTTTTCCACATCGCTGTCCTCGCCAATCAACTGACGCGCAATGCGCCCGTCCTGCGTCAGGATCAGCAGCCCCACCGAGTCGATATCCAAGCGTCCTGCCGGCGCCAGACCGCGCAGCTGCGAAGCTTGAAAGCGGCGTGGACTGTGGTCACCGCGCCAGTGACTGCGCGCTTGCACCAGGGTGACAGCGGGCGGGTGACCGTCTTCGGCTTGTCCGCTCACATAGCCCACGGGCTTGTGCAACAGGATGGTGACGCGGTCGGCCTGCTGGTCTCGCGCCTGCCGCTCCACGGTGATGCGGGCCTGCGGGGACACCTGCTGCCCCATCGTCGCCGCTGCCCCATCCACCCGCACCCAGCCTCGTTCGATCCAGTCGTCCGCCTCGCGTCGCGAGCACAGGCCGAGCTCAGCCATGCGCTTGTTGAGCCGCACGGTGCTCGAGGCTTGTGCGGGGGAGGCTGGGACAGGCGGGCGAGTGGACATGGCGGTGACTTTACGCGTTGGGCAACCCAAAGCGGCGCAGACGCGCCAGGTTCAGCACGCGCAGGCCGCCGTACTCGGTACGGATGAGTTGCTCGGCCTGCAAGCTGTTGAGGGCCACATTCACCCGCTGGCGCGACAGGCCCACCAGGTAAGCCAGCTCCTGCTGGGTGATACGCAGCACCTCGCCCACGCCCGGGTAGAGCACTGGGTTGAACAGAATGGCGAGGCTGCGAGCCACCCGGATATCCGGGTTGTGGATGCGATCAATCTCGCGCGCGGCAATGAATTGCCCCAGTCGCTCGTTGAGCTGATTCATCACGAACCGGTTGAATCCGATGGAATGATCGAGCAACCAATGGAAATGATGCACCGGCAAGCCGGCTACCACGCTGGCGCGCAGGGCTTGAATGTTGTAACGGTAAGCCTCGCGTTTGAGCACGGTGCCCTCGCCAAACCAACCGCCCGAAGGCACGCCCGTGAAGGTCATGCTGTTGCCCTGCTCGTTGTCAGCGCTCATCTTGAGCAAGCCCTCGACCACCCCAAACCAGTAGGTGGCGGCCCGACCAATCCGGCATACGTGATCACCGGGCAGTGCGTCGCTCACGGTGATGGCGTTTTGCACTTCGGCGCGCTCACTGGCTGTCAGGTGACCCAACCAGGGAACACTGGCCAGTTCCGAGGGCGTGGGCGCTCGGCGCCGTTGGTACAGGGTGAGATCGGACGGCATGGGTGGAGTTGTCAGACGAATGTCAGATCAGCTAGGGGTATTCCCGGAAATGTCGTCACAAAGACAAATTAACGTCAAAGTCGATTCTACGATCGGGCTCAGGCGTTATGACAGTCCGATAGGTGACACCCCCAAGCGGGCTGCTTCATGACCAACAAGGATACGACATGCACACCACGTTTCCCCAATTGCTATTGAACCATGCACGTCAGCGACCGACAGCGGCTGCCTTGCGTGAAAAGGAATACGGCATCTGGCAAACCACCACCTGGAGTGATCTGACCCGAATGGTCGAGCACCTGGCATGCGGCCTGCACCAAGCGGGGCTGCACCGCGGCGAGCATCTGATCGTGGTGGGGGCCAATCGGCCACGCCTGTACGCCACCATGCTGGCCGCGCAATCGCTGGGTGCTGTGCCGATCCCGCTCTACCAGGACGCTGCGGCGGCCGAATGTGTGTTTCCAATCAACAACGCCGATGTGCGTTTTGCCGTGGTGGAAGACCAGGAGCAGGTCGACAAGATGTTGGAAGTGCGCGAGCAAAGCCCGCAGTTGCAGCACATCTTCTATGACGACCCGCGGGGGCTGCGCAACTACACCGAAGAGGGGCTGGGTTCGCTGGACGAGCTGCTGGCAGCCGGTGCCGTGTTTGCCCAGCAGCACCCGCAGTTTTTCCACCACGAGGCCGAGAAGGCGCTGCCCAGTGACGTCGCCGCGATGTTCTTCACCTCGGGCACCACCGGCAACCCCAAGGGGGTGGTGCACACCCATCTCTCGCTGATCGACCGCGCCCAGGCCGGTGCCGAGTTTGACCGCTTGACCGATCAAGAGGACGTGCTGGCCTATCTGCCACCGGCGTGGATCGGGCAGAACATTTTCAGTTACGCCCAGTGGCTGGTGTGTGGCTATGTGGTGAATTGCCCCGAGTCGAGTGCCACCGTGACCATCGACCTGAAAGAGATTGGCCCGACGTACTACTTCGCCCCACCCCGCGTGTTCGAGGGCATGCTCACCAGCGTGATGATCCGCATGGAAGATGCCAGCGACTTCAAGCGCCGTCTGTTTCGTCACTTCATGGATGTGGCCCAGCGCGTGGGGCCGGCTCTGATGGACGGCAAGTCCGTGGGCCTGATCGACCGCCTGAGCTACCAGCTGGGTGACTGGATGGTTTACGGTCCGTTGCGCAACAACCTGGGTTTTTCGCGTGTGCGCGTGGCGTACACGGCCGGCGAGGCCATTGGCCCTGATCTGTTCACGTTCTACCGCTCGATCGGTGTGAACATCAAGCAGTTGTATGGCTCCACCGAGACGGCGGTGTTCGTCTGCCTGCAGCCCGACCACGAGGCACGCGCCGACACCGTGGGGGTGCCCTGCAAAGGTGTCGAGATCAAGTTGGCTGACAACGGCGAAATCCTGGTCAAGTCGCCCGGCCTGCTCAAGGAGTACTACAAGAACCCCCAGGCCACCGCGGAGGTCCTCACTGCGGACGGCTGGTACCACACCAGCGACGCTGGCTTCCTGGACAGCCACGGACATCTCAAGATCATCGACCGCGTGAAAGATGTGGGTCGCATCAAGGGGGGGGCTAACGATGGCGCCATGTTTGCGCCCAAGTATGTGGAGAACAAACTCAAGTTCTTCCCGCACATCAAGGAAGTGGTGGCCTATGGCGATGGCCGTGAAAAAGTCTGTGTGATGCTCAACATCGATTTCGATGCCGTGGGCAACTGGGCCGAGCGACGTAACCTGCCCTATGCCGGCTACACCGACCTGGCGGGCAAGCCCGAGGTGTATGAACTCATCCAGGGCTGCGTGGAGAAGGTCAATGCCGATCTGGCTGAAGACGCCCTGCTTGCAGGCAGCCAGGTCAGCCGCTTCCTGGTGCTGCACAAGGAACTCGACGCCGATGACGGCGAACTCACCCGCACGAACAAAGTGCGCCGTGGCTTCATCGCCGAGAAATACCAACCCCTGATCGATGGACTGTACGGCAATAAATCCGAGCAGTTCATCGAAACCGTGGTCAAGTTTGAAGATGGTCGTACCGGCAGCGTGAGCGCCACGCTGAAGATTTACGACGCGAAGACATTCACTCCTGTGAAGGTGGCGGCATGAGCAAGGTCATTGGCGAGGTCATCCTCGACGTCCATAACATCAGCCTGCGTTTCGGTGGTGTCAAGGCGCTGACGGACATTTCCTTCAACGTCAAAGAACACGAGATCCGTGCCATCATCGGCCCCAACGGTGCCGGCAAGAGCTCCATGCTCAACTGCATCAACGGGGTGTACACGCCATCCGAGGGCTCGATCACCTTCCGCGGTCAAACCTTTGACCACATGAACAGCCGCCAAGTGGCCGAGATGGGCATTGCCCGCACGTTCCAGAACCTGGCGCTGTTCAAGGGTATGAGCGTGATCGACAACATCATGTCGGGCCGCAACCTGAAGATCAAGAGCAACCTCTTTTTGCAGGCCCTGCGCATCGGCCCGGCCGAGCGCGAGGAGATCGAGCATCGCGAAAAGGTCGAACACATCATCGACTTTCTGGAGATCCAGGCGTTTCGCAAAACGCCGGTGGGTCAACTGCCCTACGGTTTGCAAAAGCGGGTGGACCTGGGCCGCGCTCTTGCGATGGAGCCGCAGGTGCTGTTGCTCGACGAGCCAATGGCCGGGATGAACCTGGAAGAGAAACAGGACATGTGCCGTTTCGTCCTGGACGTGAACGATGAATTCGGCACCACCATTGTGCTGATCGAGCACGACATGGGGGTGGTGATGGATATCTCGGACCGCGTGGTGGTGCTGGATTACGGCAAGAAGATCGGCGACGGCGCCCCCGACGAAGTGCGCAACAACGAAGACGTGATCCGGGCCTACCTCGGCACGTCTCACTGAGCACGCAAAGGACACGCACATGGCATTCTTTCTGGAAACACTGTTTGGCGGCCTGATGGCCGGCATGCTGTATTCCCTGGTGGCGCTCGGCTTCGTGCTGATCTTCAAGGCCTCGGGGGTGTTCAACTTTGCGCAAGGCGCGATGGTGCTGTTCGCCGCACTGGCCATGGCCCGCTTCTCCGAGTGGATTCCGTTGTGGCTGGGGCTGGACAACAAATGGCTGAGCAATCTGCTCGCGTTCGCAGTGTCCACGGTGTTGATGTTCATGCTGGCCTGGCTGATCGAGCGCCTGGTGTTGCGGCACCTGGTGAACCAGGAAGGCGTGACGCTGCTCATGGCCACACTGGGTATCACCTATTTCATCGACGGCTTCGGCCAGACCCTGTTTGGCAGCGACATTTACAAGATCGACGTTGGCATGCCCAAGGATCCGATGTTTGTGCTGGAGGGCCTTTTTGAAGGCGGCGTGCTGATCAACCAGGAAGACGTGATTGCCGCGGTGGTGGCGGCTGTGCTGGTGGCAGTGCTGTCGCTCTTCTTTCAGAAAACCAGCACGGGGCGCGCATTGCGCGCGGTGGCCGACGATCACCAGGCGGCGCAGTCGATTGGCATTCCCCTCAACCGCATCTGGGTGATCGTCTGGTGTGTAGCGGGCATCACCGCTTTGGTCGCCGGCATCATCTGGGGCTCCAAGCTGGGTGTGCAGTTCTCGCTCACCACGGTGGCCTTGCGCGCGCTGCCTGTGATCATTTTGGGCGGTTTGACATCCGTGCCGGGCGCCATCATTGGGGGGCTGATCATTGGCGTGGGCGAGAAACTCTCCGAGGTATACCTGGGCCCACTGGTGGGGGGCGGCATTGAAATCTGGTTTGCCTACATGCTGGCGCTGGTGTTCCTGTTGTTCCGTCCGCAAGGCTTGTTTGGAGAAAAAATCATTGACCGTGTGTGAAGCACACCCTCCGTGATGCCTCCACCCAGGCGCGCTGGTTGATGCCGAATTAACCCCCGCGGGTCGTTGTTAAAAGATCATCGAAAGACGCATTCATGTTCTACAGAGAAAACGGTCAGTTCAAGACCTCCTACCAGGCGGACCAGCAGATCTTCCCGATCGCCCAAGACCGCTGGGTGATTGCAGCGATCCTGGCGTTCGCGGCCTTTGTCCTGCCCTTCCTGGTGGACGAATACCTGTTTCGAGCCATTCTGATTCCGTTTCTGATCCTGTCGCTTGCCGCGTTGGGCGTGAACATTCTGGTGGGCTATTGCGGCCAGATTTCGCTGGGATCGGGGGCCTTCATGGCGGTGGGGGCCTACATGGCCTACAACACCTACATCCGTATCGAGGGAGTGCCCTTGATTGTGGCGATGCTCTCGGGCGGATTCTTTGCCACACTGGTGGGCATGGTGTTTGGCATTCCGAGTCTGCGCGTGAAGGGCTTGTACCTGGCGGTGGCCACGCTGGCCGCCCAGTTCTTCTGCGACTGGGCCTTCCTGCGCGTGGGTTGGTTCACCAACAACAATGCATCGGGCTCTGTGTCGGTGTCCGACCTGAGTGTCATGGGCTTGTCCATCAGCACGCCAATGCAGAAATACTGGTTCTGTCTGGGCTTTCTGGTGGTGTTCGGCTTGCTGGCCAAGAACCTGGTGCGCAGCGCCATCGGTCGAGAGTGGATGGCCATCCGCGACATGGACGTGGCAGCGGCCGTGATCGGCATTCGACCCATGTACGCCAAGCTCAGCGCCTTTGCTGTGAGCTCGTTCATCGTCGGGGTGGCTGGAGCCTTGTGGGGGTTCGTCCACTTGGGCTCCTGGGAGCCGGCGGCGTTTTCGATTGACCGCTCCTTCCAACTGTTGTTCATGGTGATCATCGGCGGCATGGGCTCCATCATGGGCAGCTTCTTTGGTGCGGCCTTCATCGTGGTATTGCCGATTTTCCTCAACCAGTTCCTGCCCTGGGCGGGCGGGCTGGTGGGCGTGGCCATTTCCACGGCGGCCGTGTCCCATACGGAATTCATGATCTTTGGCGCACTGATCGTCTGGTTCCTGATTGTTGAGCCGCACGGTTTGGCCAAGTTGTGGTCCATCGGCAAGCAAAAGCTGCGTTTGTGGCCGTTCCCCCACTGATTTCTTGTCAGCGTTGTGTTCCCTTTTTTCCTGCTTCTCATTCCCTAAGGAGACATCTTATGAAGCTTCGTCAATTCGTTCTGTCCGCTGCTGTGGTGGCTGCTGGCTTGTCCAGCGCGCTGGCACCGTCGGTTGCCTCGGCACAAGCCAAAGAGCAGTTTTTCCCGGTGCTGGTGTACCGCACGGGCGCCTATGCGCCCAACGGGATTCCATTTGCCAACGGCTATGTGGATTACCTCAAGCTGGTGAACGCGCGCGGCGGTATCAACGGTGTGAAACTCAGCTTTGAAGAGTGCGAGACCGGCTACGCCACGGACCGTGGCGTGGAGTGTTACGAACGCCTCAAGGGCAAGGGTGCTACCGTGTTCCAGCCCCTCTCCACGGGCATCACGTTTGCCCTGACCGAAAAAGCCCCCGGCGACAAAATCCCCCTCATCACGGCAGGCTACGGTCGCAGTGAATCGCAAGACGGTGGCGTCTTCAAGTGGAACTTCCCGATTGCAGGCACCTATTGGGTGGCCGGCGACATCATCGTTCAGGACATCGCCAAGAAACTGGGTGGCGCCGACAAGCTCAAGGGCAAACACATTGCCCTCGTCTACCACGACAGCCCCTTCGGCAAGGAAGCCATTCCCATCCTGCAGGAGCGTGCCAGCATGCACGGCTTCAAGCTGAGCCTGCTGCCGGTGACGCACCCGGGCGTGGAGCAAAAATCCACCTGGTTGCAGATTCGTCGTGATCGCCCTGACTACGTGGTCAACTGGGGCTGGGGCGTCATGAATTCGACCCTGGTCAAGGAAGCGCAGGCCACAGGGTATCCGCGCGACAAAATTTATGGCGTGTGGTGGGCCGGTGCGGAACCCGATGTCAAAGACATCGGTGAAGGCGCCAAAGGCTACAACGCCATCACCATGCAGCACGGCGCTGAGCCCAACGCCGACTTTGTCAAGGAAATCCTTGAGAAAGTTCATGGCAAAGGCCAGGGAACGGGCCCCAAGGATGAAGTGGGTCAGGTGCTCTATGTGCGTGGTGCCATGAGCGCGATGTTCGGCGTGGAAGGTGTGCGCCGCGCGCAGGAGCGTTTTGGCAAAGGCAAGGTGATGACCGGCGATCAAGTCCGCTGGGGTCTGGAGAACCTGGATCTGACCCAGGCCAAGCTGGATGTTCTGGGCTTCAAAGGGGTGATGCGACCCATCTCCACCAGCTGCCAGGACCACATGGGTGCGAGCTGGGGTCGTATCCACACCTGGAACGGCAGCAAGTGGGAGTTCTCCAGCGACTGGTACCAGGCCGATGAAATGATCATCAAGCCGATGGTCAAGGCCGCCGCGGACAAATACGCCGCCGAAAAGAAACTGACCCGTCGCACACCGGCGGATTGCCAGTCTTGATGCCGCGGGTGTGAGAGTCCCGCGTGGGGCAAGCGGATCTGCGGCACTTGCAGGTCCGCTCGCCAACGCAGGACAACGTGTTGACACCCTGCGTGGCTGCTGACAAGCAGCCACCAGATGAAAGAGCCGACAGTCCGACTCTTTCATCTGGTCACATCCGACAAGGTTCATCATGGACACGAAAAACATCGTTCTGAATGTCAACGGCATCGAGGTCATCTACAACCACGTGATCCTCGTGCTCAAAGGCGTTTCGCTGCAAGTGCCCGAGCAGGGCATCGTGGCCATCCTGGGCGGTAACGGTGCGGGCAAGACCACCACGCTTCGCGCCGTCTCCAACCTGCTCAAGGGTGAGCGCGGTGAAGTGACCAAGGGCAGCATCGAGTTGCGTGGTGAGCGCATCGAAAACCTCTCACCGGCCGACCTGGTCCAGCGCGGCGTGGTGCAGGTGATGGAGGGGCGTCATTGCTTTGCCCACCTCACCATCGAAGAAAACCTGCTGACCGGCAGCTACACCCGAACCGACAAGGGCGAGATCGCGGCCAACCTGGACAAGGTCTACACCTATTTCCCGCGCCTGAAAACACGCCGCACCTCTCAAGCCGCGTACACATCGGGTGGTGAGCAGCAAATGTGCGCGATCGGTCGCGCACTGATGTGCAACCCCAGCATGGTGCTGCTCGATGAGCCTTCGATGGGCCTGGCGCCGCAAATCGTGGAGGAGGTGTTCAACATCGTGAAGGACCTCAATGACAAGGAAAAGGTCACCTTCCTGATTGCCGAGCAAAACACCAACATGGCGCTGAAGTTTGCCGACTACGGTTACATCATGGAATCGGGCCGGATCGTGATGGATGGTGCGGCCGACTACCTGCGCACCAACGAGGACGTCAAGGAGTTTTACCTGGGCGTGGGCGGTGGAGAGCGCAAGAGTTTCAAGGATGTGAAAAGCTACAAGCGCCGCAAGCGCTGGTTGGCTTGATACGTGGCAGTGATGTCGCCCATTCCTTTGAAACACTGATTTTTTCATGAAGCATCTCGACGCCCTCGAAACCCGACAGCCCCAAGACCGTGAAGCCGCCCTGATGGCAGCCCTGCCGGTCCAGATTGTGCACGCGCAGCAGCACAGTACTGCGTTTGCCAGCATCCTCACGGGCGTGAACGCGGCATCCATCTCCTCGCGCGCCGCCCTGGCGGGTTTGCCCGTGACCCGGAAATACGAACTGCTGGAGCGGCAGCAGGCCTTGCGCGCCAGCGATCCGTTTGGCGGGTTCTCCACCATTGGCTGGAAAGGGCTGGTGCGCTCCAGTGGCGCGCGGCGTGTCTACCAATCTCCTGGCCCCATCTATGAGCCCGAAGGGGCCGGGGTCGATTACTGGCGTGCTGCGCGTGCCATGGCTGCGGCCGGCTTTGAGGCCGGTGACCTGGTGCACAACTGCTTCAGTTACCACCTCACGCCTGGGGCGTGGATCATGGAAAGCGGCGCCCACGCGCTGGGTTGTACAGTCATCCCGGGCGGTGTGGGCAACACCGAGCAGCAACTCGCGGCCATTGCCGATTTGCGCCCGGTGGCGTATGCCGGCACTCCCAGCTTTCTCAAGATCCTGATCGAGAAAGCCACCGAGGCGGGACAACGGCTGTCGATCACCAAGGCCATGGTGTCGGGCGAAGCCTGTCCGCCGTCCCTGCGCGACTGGTTTACCCAGCAAGGCGTGGTCGCCTACCAGTGTTACGCCACGGCTGACGTCGGACTGATTGCCTATGAAACGTCAGCCCGTGAAGGCCTGGTGCTGGACGAGGGCGTGATCGTTGAAATTGTGCGTCCCGGCACGGGCGACCCGGTGGCCGAGGGTGAGGTGGGCGAAGTGGTGGTCACTGTCCTCAATCCCGACTATCCCTTGATCCGCTTTGGCACCGGCGACCTGTCGGCCGTGTTGCCAGGCGCATGTCCGACCGGTCGCACCAACACCCGCATCAAGGGCTGGATGGGGCGGGCCGACCAAACCACCAAGGTGCGTGGCATGTTTGTCCACCCCGGGCAGGTCGACCAGGTGGCCAAGCGCTTTCCGGCAGTGCACAAGGCGCGGCTGGTGGTGACGGGCGAAATGGCCAATGACCAGATGACGTTGCGCGTGGAAAGCCGTGAGATCAACCAGGAACTGCAACGTGCCCTGGCCGATGCGGTGCGCGACATCACCAAGCTGCGCGCCGAGGTGGAGCTGGTGGTGCCAGGCACCTTGCCCAATGACGGCAAGGTGATCGAGGACGCCCGCAGCTACAAGTGACGTGTCAACCCCCTTCGATCAACGGATCGGCGGGCCGTTCGGTAGATTTCCGGTTGCACTCCAAGGGGTTTGCGCACTACCATCTTTTCATCCATTTGATAAGGAGTTGCGTGATGCGTCGTTCATTGTGTGCCGTGGGTTTGGGTGTACTGGCTCTGGCGGCGTTGCCGTTGGCAGCACAGGCTGCGGAGTACCCCATCAAGGACAAACCCGTCACCCTGGTCGTGCCCTTTGCGGCCGGTGGCCCCACAGACCGCGTGGCCCGCGATCTGGCCGAGGCCATGCGCAAAAGCCTGGGGGTGAGCGTGGTGGTCGAAAACGCGGCCGGTGGACCGGGCGGTCTGATTGGCGCGACCAAGGCGGCACGCGCCACGGCAGATGGCCACACCCTGCTGGTGCACCACATTGCCATGGGGATCTTCCCCTCGCTGGTTCGTAACCTGCCGTTCAAGGTGGACAGCGACTTCACCTACCTGGGCATGATCAACGATGTGCCCATGACCCTCATCTCCAAGCCGCAATTGCCCGCCAACAACTACAAGGAATTGGTGGGCTGGGTGCAGGCCAACAAGGGTCGCATCAACCTGGCCAATGCCGGACTGGCCTCGGCCTCGCATTTGTGCGGCATGCTCTGGCAGGCCTCGGTGCAAGTGGACATGACCACGGTGCCCTACAAGGGCACGGCCCCTGCCATGACCGACCTGATTGGCGGTCAGGTGGATCTGATGTGCGACCAGACCACCAACACCACCTCCCAGATCGAGGCCAAGAAGGTCAAGGTGTTTGGGGTGACCACCACCAAGCGCTTGAACACGCCGGCCTTGAAGGATGTGCCCACCCTGGACGAGTCTGGGCAAAAGGGTTTCCAGGTCACGATCTGGCACGGTTTGTACGGCCCCAAGACGCTTGAGCCTGAGGTTCAGGCCAAGATCAACGCCGCCTTGAAAGCGGCGCTCAAGGACCCGGAATTCATCAAGAAGCAAGAAGGGCTGGGCGCTGTGGTGATCGCCGACAAGCGCGCCGAGCAGGCCGACCACAAGAAGTTCGTGATGGACGAAATTGCCCGCTGGACGCCGATCATCAAGGCGGCCGGTGTGTACGCGGATTGAGTCCACGACGCTGAAGTCGACAGGGCGGAGACGCCGTGGCTGGTATCCTTGTGCCCATGCCGATTCTTCTGATCACCACCCCCGATGGCGCCGAGCACGATGTGTCGGCGCAACCCGCCCGCAGCTTGCTGCAGATTGTGGAGGACGCAGGTCTTGATGGCCTGGTGGCCGAATGCGGTGGAAGTTGTGTGTGCGCCACCTGTCACTGCATCGTGCATGAGGACGATCTGTCGCGCGTCGCGCCACCCGATGACGATGAACGCCAGATGCTCGATTTCACGGCCGCCGACCGTGAACCGGGCAGTCGCCTGGCGTGCCAGCTCAAGATCGACGCGTCACACGAGGGCTTGCGCGTGCGCATCGCCCAGCGTCAGTTCTGATCGGCACGTCATTCCTCGTCGTGGCCGAGCAACTCAAAGGGGCGCTCGGCCTTGACCAGCATGACCGTGCATGGCGCATCCATGGCCACCTTGATCGGCACGGTAGCGATCAGGCGCTGTAACTGCAGGCCATGCGTGGCGGCACCCATCACGATCAGGTCCACGGCGTTGCCGTGTGCATAGCGCAACAAGGCGGTGGCCACATCGCTTGATTCGAGCACATGGCATGAGGCCTGATGGTCGCTCAGGTCCAACGGCTGTACCCAGCGATGCAGTTGCGCCAGGTGTTGCCGATGCAAGGCGGTTTCACTGCGCGCGCTGTCGGTGCTGCTGCTGGCGTTGGGGGATATCACGGTGACCACGGCCAGGCGTGCGCCCGGTCGGTTGCCCAGCGAGCGCTGGGCAGCTGCGCGCAGGGAATACAAGGTGGCTTCGCTCACATCCTCATGCGGTAGGGCCACCATCACGATGGGCACTTCGCGAATTTGCAATTGTGCGGGCAAGGCGCTGGGTTGGTAGTGGCGGCCTGCGGCCCACCACCAGCGCCGCATCTGCGCCCACAGCCCCACCCCCTGGCGGGCCAGACCACGGACTTGCACGTGATCCGGGTGACGCAAATCAAACGCCAGGTGCGCGGCAGAGGGGTAACGGTCATCAGCCTGGGCCTGCAGACAGCGCAGGATCACCTCCTGCAGCCAGTCGGGCAGGTCGGGTCGATGCTGCTGGGGGGGCGCAGGCTTCATCCACAGACGCTGACGCAAGCCGCCCTGGGTCTGGGGGTTCCCAAAGGGCAATTCGCCCGTCGCCAGCTCATAGAGGATCACGCCCAGCGCAAAAATATCGCTGCGCGGATCCCCCCGCACGCCCACCACTTGTTCGGGTGCCATCCAGCTGGGCGACCCGACGGCCTTGCGCAGTTCTTCGGCCAGCAAGTCCGGGTAGTGCGCGTGGCAGGACAAGCCAAAGTCGAGCAGCACCACGCGGCCGTCCGGGCGCAGGAGCAGGTTGGCGGGCTTGAGGTCGAGGTGGCAGACGTTCTGGGTGTGCAGGCTTTGCAAGGCCTTGGCAGTGGCCACCCCAAGGCGGATCAGCTCCTTCACAGCCACCGGGGTTCGCTCGGCCTGCTGGGTGTCCAGCCACTGTTGCAGGCTTTGACCGGGGATGTGCTCCATCACCAGATAGGGCAAGTGAAGGAGGTCGCCGCTGGCCACCAGGCGCGGCACATGCGGGCCTTGCAGCACCTGCAGCATCTGCAACTCGACTTCGAATCCGACGATGTTTTCAGCCCCGTCGCCGGCGGTCATGCGGGGCACTTTCATCACCATCGGAAACGGTGACGGCCTCTCATCAGCATAGGACACCGCGTACACATGGGCCATACCCCCCGCGTGCAGGCACTCGCCAATTCGAAAGCCATCCAGTTCGGTGCCCGGGGCCATCAGCTTCATCGTCCCAACTCCAGTCGTTGCGCCAGCGCCTCACCCAAGCCGGCCGCGCGCACGGCGTGGGCGGCGGCCATATGATCGTAAGGTACCCGCCAGAAGGTCAGCTGGTGTTGCGCCAGATCCAGCAGGGTGTAGGCGGCCCGCGGGTCGCCGTCGCGGGGTTGACCCACCGATCCCACGGTGGCCAACCAGTGCCGGTGTGGCGGTACCGGAATCGGCACGCCTGGCACCGGTGCAAAACGCATGAGTTGACCTCCCTGACCTCGGTAGTACAAGCGCTGCTGGTGGACATGACCGCCCATCACAAACCGCACCTCGGGGTGCAGGAGGGTAGCGGCTTGCAGGCTGCGTGCTGCGCTGCCCTCGTCTTCCACATAGCGCCACTGCTCGGGCTCGTTGACGCTGGCGTGCACCATCAGCACGGTTTCAAGTCGCGCCGTGAGCGGCAAACCTGCCAGCCATTGGCGATCGGTATCGGAGAGCCGTTCATGTGTCCAACGTGCGGTGAGTTCACCTTGTCGCGAGGCCTGTGCCGGCGGTGTCACCGCCATGGCCTCATGGTTGCCACGCAGCACGGTGGCCCCTGCGTTGGCCAAACGCTGACATTGCGCCACCACGGCGTTGGGCTCGGGCCCATAGCCCACCAGGTCACCCAGGACTGCCCACTGATTCGCGCCCTGGGCCTGGGCGTGCGCCAGGCAGGCCTGCAATGCACGCGCGTTGGCGTGCAGGTCGGAGAGCAGGGCCAGCTTCATGCGGCAGTGAGCCGATCAGGCGCAGCGCTGAGACTCAGTAGTGGTACACACCTTGTCCGGTCTTGCGCCCCAACCGCCCAGCCGCCACCATTTCCTTCAGCAGCGGGCAGGGTCGGTACTTGCTGTCACCAAACTCGTGGAGGTAGACCTCCATCACCGCCAGGCACACGTCCAGGCCGATCATGTCGGCCAGCGCCAGTGGGCCAATGGGGTGGTTGCAACCCAGGCGCATGCCCGCGTCAATGTCGTCCGGTGTGGCCAGGCCCTCGGCCAGCACGAAGAACGCCTCGTTGATCATGGGCACCAGGATACGGTTGACCACGAAGCCCGGTGCGTTCTTGACCGTGATGGGGCTCTTGCCCAGGCGCTTGGCCAGATCGTGTACCGTGGCATGCGTGGCATCGCTGGTTTGCAGGCCGCGGATGATCTCCACCAGCGCCATCATGGGCACCGGGTTGAAGAAGTGCATGCCGATGAAGCGGTCGGGTCGTTGGGTGACGGCGGCCAGCTGTGTGATAGAGATGGACGAGGTGTTGGACGCTAGAATCACCTGCTCCGGCAGCACGGCTTCAACCTGCTGCAGGATCTTGATTTTCAGTGCGTGGTTTTCGGTGGCGGCTTCGATCACCAGATCGCAGCCGGCGAAGGCGTCGTAACGGGTGGATGTGGTGATGCGGCCCAGGGCGGCCTGCTTGTCGTCTGCGCTGATCTTGTCCTTGCTCAGCATTCGTTCCAGGCTCTTGTCGATGGTGGCCAGGCCCTTGTCCAGGGCGGCTTGGGCGATGTCGACCATCACGACTTTCAGGCCCGAGATGGCGCAGGTTTGGGCAATGCCATTGCCCATGGTGCCGGCGCCAATGATGCCGATGGATTGAATGCTCATGGAAGTCCTTTCGTTTGCGCTGACTGCTGACGTGAATAGCTGACCATCATCCTACCCAATCTCCCTTGCACCATGCCAACAGTCGAGTCCTCCCGCGCAGACAACCGCACCGATGCGGGTCGGGCGTTGCCCAGCCCCCTGCTGCTGTGCGCGGACGATTACGCGGTACATGCGCCGGCGAGTGCCGGCATTGTCGACTTGGCGCGTCAACAGCGCCTGAGCGCCACCAGTGTCATGGTGCTGTCGCCCCGGTGGGCCACGGATGCCGCGCCGCTGCGCGAACTGCGCGATCAGATCGACGTCGGTCTGCACCTGGACTTCACCAGTCCGATGGCCTGCGCTGCCGGATTCGGACGATCCCTGGGCAGCATGATGTGGCGCACGCTGTGGCCCCTGGGGGAAGCCCTGCGACTGCAGTGGCGTGAAGCCATCGAGCGCCAGTGTGATGAGTTTGAACGTCACTGGCATCACGCCCCCGATCATCTGGACGGCCACCAGCATGTGCAGCAGTTTGCTGGCTTGCGGGACCTGGTGCTCGAGGTGATGCAGCGACGCTATGGCCAGGACGAACGTCGGGCCTGGTTGCGGGTCTCACTGGTGGGGCAACCGGAGATGAAGGCGGCCATCATCACCTGCTGGGGGGCGCAGCCGTGGGCCCGGCAGTTGCAGTCAGCGGGCTGGCACGGTCTCGCACCGCTGCGTGGTGCGTATGACTTCACCGGAGGGCGGGACAACTATCGCCAGCGCATGCGGGCGTGGTTGTCGCAGGCACGCCTGGACGGGGGGATGATCATGTGTCACCCGGCTCAGTCTGTCCAGGCCGAGGATGAGATCGGCATCGCCCGCGTGTGGGAGTATGAGTATTTGGCCTCGGATGCGTTTGCGCACGATCTGAGCGCGGCGGGCTTGCATCTGGTTCGAGGCCGCGCACTACACTTGTTGTCATGACCCGAGTCGTTTCGTGTGTGCGCGCTGCGCTGTGGCTGTGCCTGCCCTGGGTGTTGCTGGTGCTGGTACTGGCCTGCCTGCGCCCGATGGCCATACCCGACGAGGGACGCTACGGCGAAATCGGACGCTGGATGTGGAGCAGCGGCGACTGGTTGGTGCCGCGCCTGGATGGCATTCCGTTTTTCCACAAGCCCCCGTTGCTTTACTGGCTGGAGGCGATGAGTGTGGGGGTGTTCGGTCCACAAGTCTGGGCTGTTCGGCTGGTGCCCATGCTGCATGCCGCCTTGATGCTGATCGGCTTGTACACCGTGACCCGGCTGTGGGCGGATGCGTCACTGGCTCGCCGTGCGGCGTTGATGCTGGGCAGCAGCCTGGCATTTCTGGTGGGCGGTCAGTATGTCAACCATGACATGTTGGTGGCCTGTTGGATAAGCCTGGCCATTCTGTGTTTTGGCTGGTCGTTGGCGTCGGGCGAGCGGCCCCATGCGGGCTGGGCGCGTGCGGGGTTCGTGGCCTGTGGCCTGGGCATTCTGAGCAAGGGCCTGATTGGATTGGCTTTGCCAGGCCTGGTGCTGCTGCTGTGGATCGGCTGGACACGGCAATGGGGCAAGATTCTGCGACTGCCGTGGCTCAGCGGGCTGGCACTGTTTGCCTTGATCACAGTGCCATGGTTTGTGCTGGCCGAGCGACACCACCCGGGCATGTTGGGGTACTTGTTTGGCACGCACCAGTTCGGTCGCTTCACCGCCACCACGTTCAACAATGCCAGGCCGTGGTGGTTTTACGGCGTCGCTGTGCTGGTGCTGTGGGGCCTGTGGCTGCCCTGGGCGCTGGTGGCCGCTTGGCAAGCGCTTCGTGGTCAGGCCATTCGGGGGCAGCATGCCGGGGGGGTGCCCGCTGCAGCCGAGCAACTGACATGGCTGCGCAGCCTGGCCTGTATCTGGGTGGTGGCGATTTTGGGTTTTTTCTCGATCCCGAACTCCAAACTCCTGGGCTACGCCTTGCCTGTGGTGCCGGCTTTGGCGGTGATGTCCGCACTGGGCTGGTCGTGCTTGCAGGGGTGGCGCGGGCAGCGCTGGCTGTGGCGAGGCTTGTTGACCCTGGGGGTGGTGCTGGCCGCTGTCGCCAACCAGTTTGCAGGGCAGTTCATTGACAAATTCAGCAGTCGGGATGTGGCGGCGGCACTCGCTTGTCGGGCCGACCCCACTGCACCGGTGTATGTGCTGGGGGGCTACCCCTACGATTTGCCGTTTCTGGCGAACCGTGCAGCACCGCTGCTGGTGATGCAGGATTGGGCCGCCTTGCGGGGCAAGGTGGGGGACGAGTGGCGAAGCGAGTTGCTTGACGGGGCTCGTTTCGATACCGAGGCGGCCCAGGTGCTGGTGCCGCTGGGCACATTGCCTGGCCTGGCCGAGCAGCCGGGTCATTGGTTGGTGGTGGCGCACACGGCACTGCCCGAATTGGCACCCAAGCTGCAAGCCTTTGAACGCAGCGTTGAGGGCCGCAACTGGTCCTTGTTCCGCAGTCCTGGCACCCCGGAAAAAGCCGGCTGCTCTCCTTGAGGCGCTGCACGCCACGCGGCCTGCTCAGCGCTTGAAAGCCCAAAAACGCCCCAACACAAAGGTCTGGGCTGCAGCCACGATCAGGGCGGCGATCAACGCCAGCAGACCTGGCCATCCCAGCCCTCGGTGCAAGAGCATGAACACCCCCTCATTGCAGGCGAAGCCCGCCAGCGCGGTGGCACCAAAGCGCCACAGACTTTGCAACACACCCGTGCCCGCATCGGCGAAGCTGAGCCAGCGATGCCCAGCAAAACTCACGACAAACGCCACCGCAAATCCTGCCGCGTTGGCAACTTCCGGCCACAGGGTGCTGACCTGACGGAGCCAGACGAACACGCCCAGGTGCGTCAAGGCTGCCACCCCACCCACCAGCAAAAACCATGTCCCGCTGCGCGACCAGCGCGATGCTCGGGGGGTGAGCGAGGTGGGCTCGGCAGGTCCGTTCACAAAGGCAAGGACGGTTGCGAGGGGTCGGTCGCCCGCTCGGTTTTGGTCGCGCGTGGTGAGCGTGCGCGTTCACGCGGCTCGGCTTGCGGCTCAGGCAAGCCACGCCCCAAACGTTGGCGTACCCAGTAGGTGGGTCGCTGCTTGACCTCTTCGTAGATACGGGCCACGTATTCCGCCAGCACGCCGATGGACAGCAACTGAATTCCGCTGAAGAACATCAGGCCGACCACAATGGTCGCGTAACCCGGCACATTGATGCCCCAGACAAAATATTCGGCCACCACCCACGCGCCATAGAGCAAAGCGGCGCTGGCCAGCATCAAGCCAGCGAGCGCCAGCAGCCGAAGTGGCGTGACCGAAAACGCCAGCACCCCGGTCAAGGCCAAGGCAAAGCTGCCACGCCATCCAAAGTGGCTGCGCCCATCGGCGCGCGGCAAGGGCTCGTAGTCGATGGCGGTGCTGCGAAAACCCACCCAGGCATACAAGCCCTTCATGAATCGGTTGCGTTCCGGCATCGCCTTGAGGGCTTGCACCACCTGTCGATCCATCAGGCGGAAATCGCCGGCGTGGGGTGGAATCTCGACCCGACTGCCCCAGTTGAGCAAGCGGTAAAACACGGCAGCGAGACTGGCGTGTAAACGCGACTGGTCCTCCCGGGTGCGACGCACCGCATACACCACATCATGACCTTCGCGCCACAAGGACAGCATGCGCTCAACCAGCGCCACCGGGTGTTGACCGTCGGCGTCCATCATCACCACGACATCGCCACGCGCGGCGTCCAGCCCTGCGGTCAGCGCTGATTCCTTGCCAAAGTTGCGCGACAAATCCAGGCCCACCACTTCGGGATGCTGCTGGCACAGTGAATCGATCACATGCGCGCTGGCGTCTCGGCTGCCGTCGTTGACGATCACCAATTCAACCTGCGGGCTGAGCCCCTGCAGGTGTTCCAGCACCTGCGGCACCAGGCGCGCCAGCGTCCCGGCCTCGTTGAAGGCTGGCATCACGCAGGAGATTGAAGGCGTGGCCAAAGTGCGGTCGGTCGAGGGGGACATCCTGTGGCGGCTCCCGAAAAGTGAAGTGCGAATGTCGAAATAAGGGATGCGAATCTAGCCATGCAGCGTCGCAAGCGTCCCTAGGATTTTGACATGACCCTTCACGCCTCCTCCCACCATGCCGACTTCATGCGTGCCACCCGCTGACGCGGACCCTCGCCGGTCAAGCGAATCGTCGGACCTGCTTGGCTCTCCCCAGGAGGCGCCAAGCGCGGCCGAGCCTGGGGTCGCCGGCGCCACGCGCTTGCGGCAAACGGTGTTGCTCATCGACCTGGTCGAGTCGGTGCGGTTGATGGCCAGCTATGAAGCCGAGACCGTGCGGCGCTGGTGCCAATTCCTGGACTGGGTGCAAGGACACGTGGCGCAGGTGGGTGGCGGGCAGGTGGTCAAGAGCCTGGGAGATGGGTTGTTGATGATCTTTGACAGCGCCAGCACCGCCTGGGGTGTCGCGTGTGCGTTGCATGAGCGACTGGACTCGATGCAAGTGTGGGTTTCGCACGAGCAACGTATGTGGTTGCGCGCCGGCCTGCATTGCGACTGGGTGTACCACCACACGCTGGACGTTTTCGGCGCAACGCCCAACCTGGCGGCCCGGCTGGCCAGCCTGGCCGGGGCGGGCGACACGGTGTGTTCTGACGCGGTGTGGCGCCAGTTGCAGCACATGCCCGACATCGAGGCAGAGGATTGGGGCCCGTGCTGGCTCAAACACCTGACCCAACCCGTGCAGGTCTACCGACTCCAATCAGTCCAGCCCCGGCGCGTGGCGTCGGCGTCCCCCGTGTTGACGCCGTCGCATGAACGGGCGCTGTGCCCCCTGATCGCCTTGGTCAGTGACGAAATCGCCTGGCCCGACAGCGACGGGGGTTTGCTGGCCGACTGGCTGCTGCACGGCCTGTCCGAGCGTTTGGCACGGGTGGAGGGGTGGCGGGTGATGGACGCCTTGTCCAGTGGACTGTCGGGGCTGGGCCACACCCTCGACCCGTCCGAGGCCTTGGGTCGCCTTCAGGCAGATGCCGTGTTACAGCTGAGCGGTCGGGTGCAATCCGGTCAGCTGACCCTGGAGCTCGAGTGGTGGTCAAGTCCGGTGATGGCGGGCAACTTCGCGGTGGTGGCGCAATACCCGCTGGCGGATGTGTTTCAACCGCAATCCGAGCTGATGGATGAGGTGACCGAGCATGTGGTGCGGCAAGTCTTGCGTCGCACCGGCTACGCTGGCGTGCGGTTGCCCCTGCACAACCTGGGCAGTCATGCCTTGATGCTCGCGGGCATTGAGTCCCAGCATGGCCGACAACTCGAACGCTTTGTGCGCGCGCGTGCCTGCTTTGAAGAGCTGGTGCGTCGCCATCCTCGCCTGCCCTCCCCCCGCGCCTGGCTGTCCCAGTGGCATGTGCTCTCCATCACGCGGGGTTTGTCTGCATTGACGCCGGCTCTGGTGCAGGAGGCATCGCTGCACGTCAAGCAGGCCTTGTCTCACCAACCGGATCACCCTGTCTCATGGGCCGCCCAGGCCTTTGTCCAATGCCATCTCGAACACGACCCCGAGCGGGCGCATGCCTCGGTGATGGAGGCCTTGCGATTGGCGCCCAGCCAGGCCATGGCCTGGATGTACCGCAGCACGATTGAAAGCCTGCTGGGCCGGACGGCCGACGCCTATGCGGCAGGCCTTCGGGCGCTGGAGCTCGCTCCCCTGGGGCCGCTGCGCTATTACCCGTGTTGTCTGGCCGGCCATGCGGCGCTTTTTGATGGGCGAGCGCAGGAGGCGGCACGTTGGCTCGAAGAGTCGATGGCGCTCAACCCCAGCCACTCACCCACCGTGCGGATGCTGGTGGTGGCCTACCACGACCTGGGCCACTGGGACGCTGCGCGACGTGCCCTGGCGATCCTGCGACGGCTCGAACCCGAGCTGACGGTGCGCACTTACTTATCACGGTCTCCGGGTGCATGGGCCCAACGGAGACGCTTTGCCGATGCGATGGCTGCCGTGGGCCTGCCACGGTCTTGAACAACGACGTAAGGAGATGGTGATGAAACAACGACACAGTCGATGTCTGGCGCCCTTGGGGGTGTGGTCTGGAGGAGGAGGAGGCGGCGGAGGAGGAGGAGGAGGTGGTGGCGGTGGCGGTGGTGGCGTCGCCATCCAGTCGCTCAGCGGCCTTGCCCGCTGGCCAACACTGGGCTTGCCGGTGTCGCTGCGAGACGAATTTGCCCACGCCGAGCAGGTCAGCGCCTTGCAGTTGGTGCGTGAAGGTGTGATCGACCCCCTGGACCTGCGAGGTCGTGCGCCCCCGCTCACCTCACCCGCTCAGCGCTTGTGGTCGTCCGAGCCGTGGGTGCGACAAGCCCTGGCGGTGCAGGAGTTGATGGAGCCGCTGGCCTTGTCGGGTGATGCCATGCAGGCTCAGCAGGGGGAGACCCAAAACCCCGCGTCTCAGAAGCACGAAGCCCATATTGCCCAGGAGGTTGGGCTGGGATTTCGAGGACACGCGCCATTCATCCGTTTGCTGCGTCCCTCGCCGCAGTTGTTTGAAGCCGAGTTGCCCCAGGTCCTGGCGTACGCCGATCTACGCGCCGAGCGCAGCACCGAAATCCTCAGTCAGATTGACGGGCAGTGGGCGCATTGGTGCAGCATTCTGCCGATGAGACCCGATTGCACGCCGCACACGCTGGCCTTGCTGACGACGGCACTGCAGTGGGTCATCGGGGTGGAGTTGCGCTTCAAGCACGCCTTGGGATGTCCACGGCCGATGGCGTGGTCGCCCCAAGTGCAGCCCTGCATCACCACCCCCGGGCATGGCACGTTCCCGATGGGGCATGCGGTACAGGCGTTTTTGACCGCTGGCATGCTCCAGACGCTGAGTGGTGCGCAGGTTGACGATGCCTGTGGGGTGCAACTCACCCGCACGGCGTTTCGCATTGCCATCAACCGGGTCGTAGCTGGTGTGCATTTCCCGGTGGATCTGGTGGCGGGCTTGGTGCTGGGGCTCACGCTGTCTCGCTACGTCTGGCACATGGCCGACCCCAGGGCGCGAGGTGAACCTTGGCCGTTGGTGGTTTTTGACCCCGTGCGTTACCAGCGGCTGGGCCCATTGGGGGGCTTGCACTCGGGAGAGGACGTCATGCGCGCGTTCCAGGTCGCACACAGCGCCGTGCCTTCAGTCAACTCCACGCCCCCCGCGGCGCTCCTCGCGCCCGCCTGGGCCGAGATGTGGCGAGCAGCCGCGCAGGAATGGCAGGAGGTGCAGCATGGCGCATGAACCCACGTGCTTTGAGACCTTGCACGCGCGCACCTTGCCGCGCGAGGTGATGCAACTGCAGGACGTCGATCTGGCTCTGGTGTGGCTGGATACCAGTCCGTTTCGCGATTTCGAGGACCTGGCGTACTCGGACTGTGTGGGATTGCTGGTGACCTTTGAACTCCGCCCGGGGCTGCCCCTGGATGCGCTGGACGACTGGATGGGCCCTGACGATATGCTGCAGGAGTCGTGGACTGGCAAGGGCAGTACATTCGGCACAGCCCGTATCGCGCTCGCCACCTGCTCACGGTGGCTCAGCCAGGCGGGTCGACGGGTGGTGGCCCGCTTTGAGGCGGCCTTGATGTGGCGCGACCAGCGTGGCAGCCCCAGCGCCGACTCGGTGCTGGGGGCTGTGGAGGCGACGCAAACCCGCTGGCGCGCCGACCCCAGCGACGCAACCAGCGTGGTGAACCCACCGGGCCAGACACACTCGCCCGACGACCCCCCGTCGCCCTCGTCCCCCTGGGTGGCCGATGCAGCGTCCCGCACCGCCAACGACTTGTGGATCGTCGTTGACGATGGATGCCCCTGGGCGCGTTCGGACCTGCGCCTGCCCAACGGCTGCAGCCGATTGCGGTCCTTGTGGTACCAGCAGGCGCCAGGCACGCCGATCGAGGATTCGCAGGCCTTGCCGCACTCCTGGGCAGGTCGATACTGGGACACAACGCGGATGAACGACTGGTTGTCGCGTACCGGGCATGACCCTGCTGCTGCCTATGCGCAGTGGGGGGATGCGCAACTCTTGCGTCGCACCTCGCACGGCGCACACATCCTGGGTTTACTTTTGGGGCGGGCTGGTGAAAGACGCCCTCCTCATGACGTGACCCTTGGGCCGGACTCGGAAGCCCTGGCGTTTCCCGACAGGCCAACCCAGGCGGCGGCCGGTCCAGCCGGGCCGGATCTGGTGTTTGTGCAACTGCCCAGCGCGGTGCGTTCAACCGTGTCACGAGCCGCCCTCACCCCCTGGGTGCTCGAGGGCATTGCCCACGGGTTGCAACATGCCGCAGGGGTCAAGCGCGCTGTCGCCACGCTGAGTCTGGAGTCTTACGACGGCCCGCACGATGGCTCCTCGTTGTTCGAGGCCGGGGTGCAGGCCTTGATCGAGCAGGCCCGGGACCGTCAGCAACTCGACCTGCGCGTGGTGCTGGCGGCAGGCAATGCGCATCAGCGACAGGTGGCCGCGTACCTGGACCTGGTGCCGGGTCAGAGCGGCGAGTTGCAATGGGAGGCAGCACCGGGCTGTGAACGCGCCGCCTGGCTGGAGCTCTGGTGCCCCGCGGACCAACCCCTGCCTGCCTTGCAGGTGGCTGCGCCCGGGCACGAGCCTTCGCAGGTCCTGGGAGCTGGCGACGTATGGGCCTGGCCCTCTCGCGACACGGCAGTGTGCGCGGTGCTGGTGCCGGCAGCACCGCGCGCGGGGGGGCGCTTGATCTGGGTGCGGTTGGCACCCACCCAGGTGTTTCAGCCCGGTGAACCCGCCGCCCCTTGCGGTATCTGGCGGCTTCGCATGACGTCGGCAGTCCCCCTGCGGGTGCACGCCTACCTGGCGCGCCTGTGGCCGGGTCCCGGTGGCAAGCCCGCAGGCCGGCAAGGCCGGTTGTGGGGGGAGGCGCCGCAGACCTCTGCGTTGGACCGCCCGTTGCCCTCCCCCCTGCCGGGCTCGATCAGCGGCATGGCGTGCGGGGGGCCAGACATCACGGTGGTGGGAGGCAGTTGGGGGCATGCGCTTGCGACCCCAGCAACCCCTGACGCCCCTAACACGCCTAACAGCGCTGAAACCCCTACAGCCTGTGCCAATGCTTCAGGCTCAACCGGCCTCAATGCGTCAAGCGTGTTGAACGGGCCGACCGAGTCGACCGAGCCCCGCCTGCCCAACGACACAACCAGCATGCAGTCGCCGGTGCCGTACAGCGGACGCGGCCCCGCACGCGGGGGTTGGCGAGCCCGCGCACCTGCGGTGGATGCCCTGGCCCCCAGCGAGGAGAGTCACGCCTTGCCCGGCGTGCGCAGCACGGGCCACCTGGATGCCAGCACGTCTCGCATGGGCGGCACGAGTGTGGCGGTACCCTTGCATGCCCGATCATGCCTGGACCCGCAGCAGCCCGAGACACCACCCCCGTAGAATCCCTGCATGCTTCTCGTCCAACAAGAATTGCTCGCCGAGCTGGCCCAGGCCCTCGACGGCCTGAGCCCGGGGGCCGCTGCCCGGGCTGCTTTTGAGTCGCCCAAGGTTGCCGCGCATGGTGACTGGGCCATCACCGCCGCCATGCAACTGGCCAAACCCCTCAAGGCCAACCCTCGCCAGCTCGCCGAGCGGCTGCGCGAGGAGTTGCTGGCTCGTCCGGGCTTTCAACGCTGGGTACAGGACCTGGACATTGCAGGGCCCGGGTTTCTCAACCTGCGTTTGCGCCCGGCTGCCAAGCAGCAGGTGGTGCACGAGGTGCTGCAAGCGCGGGACGCTTTTGGTTGCCAGGCCGCACGCCAGGCACGTGTGCTGGTCGAGTTTGTGTCGGCCAATCCCACCGGCCCCCTGCACGTGGGGCATGGACGCCAGGCGGCACTGGGTGACGCCATGTGCAACCTGTTGCAAACCCAGGGCTGGTCGGTGCACCGCGAGTTTTATTACAACGACGCGGGCGTGCAGATTGCCACCCTGGCGCACAGCACCCAGTTGCGCGCCAAGGGGTTCAAGCCTGGCGACGCCGAATGGCCCGAGTCGGCTTACAACGGCGACTACATCCAGGACATTGCCAACGATTTCCTGGCGGGCAAGACGGTGCAGGCCGACGACCGCAGCTTCACCGCCAATGGGGACGTCAACGACATCGATGCCATTCGGCAATTCGCCGTGGCCTATCTGCGGCGCGAACAGGACCTGGACTTGCAGGCCTTCGAGCTGCGCTTTGACCAGTACTACCTGGAGTCCAGCCTGTACACCGATGGGCGCGTCGAGCGTGCGGTCCAAACCCTGCGTGAGAGTGGTTTCACGTACGAGCACGACGGTGCCTTGTGGCTGCGTTCGACCGATTTTGGCGACGACAAAGACCGTGTGATGCGCAAGACCGATGGCACCTACACCTACTTTGTGCCCGACGTGGCCTACCACCTGGCCAAGTGGGAACGCGGCTTTACCAAGGTGGTGAACATCCAGGGCACCGATCACCACGGCACCATTGCCCGCGTGCGTGCAGGCTTGCAGGCCGTGTCACGCCACACCGGGCTGGCCATCCCCGAGGGCTACCCCGACTATGTGCTGCACACCATGGTGCGTGTGATGCGCGGGGGGCAGGAGGTGAAGATCTCCAAACGCTCGGGCAGTTATGTGACCCTGCGCGACCTCATCGACTGGACCTCCAAGGACGCGGTGCGTTTCTTCTTGCTCAGCCGCAAACCCGACACCGAATACGTGTTCGATGTGGACCTGGCGCTGGCGCAGAACAACGACAACCCGGTGTACTACGTGCAGTATGCCCATGCCCGCATTTGCTCGGTGCTGCAGCGCGAAGGCTTGTTGGGTCAGGACGTGTCCTGGCGCGAGGTGGACCTGACTCCGCTGGACTCGGCACCCGCGCAGTCGCTGATGCTGCAACTCGCGCGCTACCCCGGCATGCTCTCGGCGGCGGCCCAGGATTTTGCGCCCCACGATGTCAGCTTTTATCTGCGTGAACTGGCGGCGGCGTACCACAGCTACTACGACGCCGAGCGTATCCTGGTCGATGACCCGCAGGTCAAGCGGGCCCGTCTGGCCCTGGTCGCTGCCACGGCCCAGGTGTTGCACAATGGATTGGCCGTGCTGGGTGTGTCAGCGCCCACCAGCATGTGAGTTGGTCAAGACCCCACAACATGACAGCTGTATCTCATTTCTCCCCTGCCGAACGGCTGGCTCGCCAGCGGGGCGGCACCTTGCTGGGTTTCATCTTTGGCCTCATCGTGGGCCTCTCGGTGGCCCTGGCCGTGGCGATCTACGTGACCAAGGTGCCCATCCCCTTCCTCAACAAGGGTGTGCACCGCAGCCCGGACCAGGATGCGGCCGAGGAAAAGAAGAACAAGGACTGGGACCCCAACGCCCCGCTGTATGGCAAGAATCCGGTCAAGCCACCCGAAAAGCCCTCGGGCGACGACGCCCCGGCCGTGATTCCGCCGCCCTCCAGCACGCCACCGTCGACCACGGGCGAGGATCCCCTGGGGGACCTGGCGCGCAGCCGAGCATCCACGGCCGATCCGTTCAACTACTACGTTCAGGCTGGCGCGTTTCGCTCGGCCGATGAAGCCGAGGCACAACGTGCCAAGCTCGCCTTGCAGGGGTTCGACGCCCGGGTGAGCGAGCGTGAGCAGTCCGGCCGCACCGTGTTTCGCGTGCGCATTGGCCCGATGGAGTCGCGCGAGGAGGCCGAGCGGATTCAGCAAAAACTGGCAGCCACCAAGGTGGATGCGGCGCTGGTGCGCGTTCAACGTTGATTTTTCGAGAGGTTTTCATGCAACGTCGCCATTTTTCCCAGGCCATGATGGGTTCGCTCGGAGCACTGGCCCTCACGCACGAGGCGGGCTGGGCGCAGAAGGCCCCGTTCCAGGAAGGCATCGAGTACACCACCCTGGACAAACGCGTCCCCACCGACGTGGGCAAGGGCAAGATCGAGGTGATCGAGTTTTTCTGGTACAGCTGCCCGCATTGCAATGCCTTTGAGCCGCGCTTTGCCGAGTGGGTGCACAAGGTATCCAAGGACATCGAGGTCAAACGTGTGCCGGTGCGATTCCGCGAGGACTTCGAACCCCAGCAGCGCATGTATTACGTTCTCGAGGCGCTTGAGAAGGTAGAGACCTTGCACGTCAAGCTCTTTCAGGCCATTCATGTGGAGCGTCAAAACCTGTCCAGCGCTGACGCCTTGGCCCAGTGGGCCGAGAAGCAGGGTATTCCCAAGGCCCGGTTCCAGGAGGTTTACAACAGCTTTGGCATCGTGTCCAAGGCGCGCCGGGCCACCCAGTTGCAAGAGTCATTCAAGGTTCAGGGCGTGCCCGCCTTGGGGGTGGCGGGGCGTTTTTACACCGATGGCTCTCTGGCTGGCAGCATGGAGCGCGCACTGCAAATTGCCGACTACCTGATCGGCGAGGTCCGAAAGGGCCGCTGAGTTTCCCCGGGCACGGGCTGACACGAACCCAGGCTGCGGCTTTCAGACCACGGCGTGCATGACGGCATGCATAAGCTGTGCCAGAAAGAGGTGTTTTGTCGCCTAGGGAGCACTTACCCGCATACAATGCGGGCATCAAATTGTTTGCAAGTTCCGTGCCTTGAAACCTGTTGTTGCCCTGTTGTTGAGCTGTCTGCTGGCCGTGACCGTGGCAGGTGCCCGCGCCGAAAAGGCCGACCGCGACAAGCCAATGAACATCGAGGCCGACAAACTGGTGCACGACGACGCCCGCCAGCGCACGGTGTTTTCCGGCAAGGTGGTGGCCACCAAGGGCACCCTCATCTTTCGAGGCGATCAGCTGGAAATCTGGGAGAGCGGCCAAGGACATCAGTTCGGTCAACTCCTGCCCGCCAGCGGTCAGCGCGCTTTTTTTCGCCAAAAGCGTGAGGGCCTCAATGAATTCATGGAAGGCGAGGCCGAACGCATCGAGTACGACGGTCGAGCTGAGCGAGTGACCTTGCAAGGCCGCGCCGTGTTGCGCCGCTATCGCGGTGCCAAGCTCAACGATGAAATGAGCGGCCAGCTGATTGTGTATGACAACGCCACCGAGCGTTTCACCGTGGACCATGCTCCCGTCAAGCCAGGAGAGGCCGCAGCAGGCGCCTCCACCAATGCGCGTGTGCGTGCCTGGTTGACCCCGGCACCTGCTGGCGGGGCGGCCCCATGAGGGCTACCGCCAACCCCGCCGGCAGCGGTCGGTTGGAAGCCCACCACCTGCAAAAGTCGTATGGCAGTCGCAAGGTGGTTCACGATGTCTCGATTTCGGTGCAACGAGGCGAGGTGGTGGGGTTGCTGGGCCCCAACGGGGCGGGCAAGACCACGTCGTTTTACATGATCGTGGGCCTGGTGCGGGCCGATGCGGGCGGGATAGCGCTGGACGGCCAAGCCATCGAGCGTTTGCCGATCCACCAGCGCTCACGGCTGGGGTTGAGTTATCTCCCCCAAGAGGCCTCGATTTTTCGCAAGCTCAATGTGGCGGACAACGTGCGTGCGGTGCTGGAGTTGCAGCACGACGAGCACGGCCAACCCCTGTCACGCGAAGCGATCGAACAGCGCCTGACCAGCCTGCTGCAGGAACTGCGTGTGGACCATCTGCGCGACTCGGCGGCCACGGCGCTCTCGGGCGGTGAGCGGCGACGCGTCGAGATTGCCCGTGCGCTGGCCACCCAGCCGAGGTTCATCCTGCTGGACGAACCGTTTGCCGGTATCGATCCGATTGCGGTGATCGAGATTCAGCGCATCATCAGTTTTCTCAAAGCGCGTGGTTTGGGGGTGCTCATCACCGACCACAACGTGCGCGAGACACTGGGCATTTGCGACCATGCCTGCATCATCAGCGAGGGACGCGTGCTGGCGCAGGGCACACCAGCCGAGATCGTGCACAACGCCGACGTGCGCCGCGTCTACCTGGGCGAACATTTCCGGATGTGACACGATGAAGCAAGGCCTGTCACTTCGTGTTTCTCAGCACCTGGCGCTCACCCCGCAGTTGCAGCAATCGATCCGGCTGCTGCAGCTCTCGACCATGGAGCTCAACCAGGAAATCGAGCAAATGCTCGACGACAACCCGTTCCTGGAAAAAGACTCCGAACTGGCCGAGCGCGAGGCCTTTGGCCTGGAGCAGGCCGATGCTCGCACCGAAGAGGTTGCGGAATCCGGGGACACGGCGGATGCGGCCTTGTCCTCCGATGACCTCTTTGACGCTTCTGCGAGTGAATCGCTCAGCAGTGCGCCGGGCGACGGCTTGTCGGAGGTCGCTGTCAGCACCGCCAGTGATGTGGAGCCGGGTCTGGAAGGCGTGGCCGAGGGCTGGGAGGGCGACGGCAGCGTCGAGTTTTCCCTTGATGACAGCGAGTGGGGGGGGGACGCGCCCGCGCGCAATGGTGCCTTGGACGACGACACCGCCGACGCGACCGAACTGGCCCGCAGCGCAGGTTCGCTCACCGACTTTTTGCACCAGCAGGCCCTGTCGCTGCGCTTGAGCGAGACCGATCGTGCCGCCTTGCGCTTTCTGATTGAATCGCTCAACGACGATGGCTACCTGGAGGACTCGCTGGTGAGCCTGGCCGAGGGCCTGGCCGGTGGGGATCTGGAGCAGCTGGAAGAGCTCGAGCACCGCTTCGAAGTGGCGTTGCGGCTGTTGCAAACCCTGGAACCCACGGGCGTGGGTGCCCGCGATCTGGCCGAGTGCATGACGCTTCAGCTCAAGGCCATCGAGACCCCCAACGAAGAGGCTGAGGCTGTGCGCCAGGTGGCATTGGCCATCTGCCGCCAGCCCTTGGAGCTGCTGGCCAAGCGCGATATCAAGCGACTGGTGGTGGCGGTGAGTGACAGCGATGTTCGCGTCAAGCTGGCCATCGCGCTGATTGCTCGGCTCGAGCCCAAGCCGGGACGGCGGTTTGTGGATGTGGAGCGTCAACTGGTGGTGCCTGATGTCCTCGTCACTCGGCAAGGGTCGGACCGCCAAGGGCAGCCGGTGTTTCGGGTTCAACTCAACAGCGACGTGATGCCGCGCTTGCGCGTTCATGACATTTATGCCGGTGCGCTCAAGGGCGCGGGCAAGGGTGAAGGCCATCAGGGCCTGCAGCAACGTCTGCAGGAAGCGCGTTGGTTCATCAAGAACATCCAGCAGCGCTTCGAAACCATCCTGCGGGTGAGCAATGCCATCGCGCAGCGCCAGCGCAACTTCTTCATCCATGGCGAACTGGCCATGCGCCCCATGGTGCTGCGCGAGATTGCCGATGAACTGGGGCTGCACGAGTCCACGATTTCGCGGGTGACCACGGCCAAGTACATGGCCACCCCGTTTGGCACCTTCGAGCTGAAATATTTCTTTGGTTCCGGGCTGGGCACGGACAGTGGCAACAACGCATCGAGTACCGCGGTGCGAGCCTTGATCAAACAGTTCGTGGCCAATGAAAACGCCAAGAAGCCTCTGTCGGACAACCAGATTTCCGAAATGCTCAAGGAGCAAGGCATCGATTGCGCCCGGCGCACCGTGGCCAAGTACCGCGAAGCCTTGCGCATCGCACCGACCCATTTGCGAAAAGCCCTCTGATGAATGCTGACACCCCAGTGCGTGGACGCGCTGTGCCCACACTGGGCCATGCCTGGTCTTTTTTCATGCCCTGCCCGGCTGGTGTGGAAACCTTGCTGGCGCGCGAGTTGGTGACCCTTCTCGGACATGAGCCTGCCGGACTGGCCACGCGGCGCGCCGGTGTGGCCTGGCGTGGCACCTGGCTGGAGATGATGCAGGCGAACTTGCACAGCCGCCTGGCGCAGCGCGTGCTGGTGCAGCTCTCGGACACCCCGTACCGGCAGGAGCAGGACATTTATGACGCCGCGCGGCAAGTGCCGTGGGAGCGCTGGTTCACGCCGCGTCAAACCTTCAAGATTGAAATCACCTCGCAGCACAGTCCGCTCAAGAGCCTGAATTTCGCCGCCTTGCGTGTCAAGGATGCCGTGGCCGATCATTTTCGCGACCGCCGAGGTGAGCGGCCCAGTGTGGAGGTCAAGCACCCGGACGTTCGAATCTACGTGCATCTCACGGCTGAGCGCATGATGCTGGCGCTGGACACGTCCGGTGAGCCGCTCTTCAAGCGTGGCTGGCGCGTGGACAAAGGCGATGCGCCGCTCAAGGAAACCCTGGCAGCCGCCATGCTGGCGGCCAGTGGCTGGAGTTTGTCGATGGACAATCAGCCTCCCGGGGTGGTCCGTGGCATTCCTCTGTATGACCCGTGTTGCGGCAGCGGCACCATTGCCATCGAGGCGGCGCAAATCGCTTGCGGCATGGCACCGGGCTTGCATCGCCGGTTTGCATTTGAGAAGTTGCAGCCATTCGAGGCCGCCGATTGGGCGTCGTGTCAGCAGCAAGCCCGAAGCCAGCAGTGCGCGCCCCGCGCCGCGGTGTTTGGCAGCGACGTGGCATTTCGCATGGTTGATTTTGCACAACACAACGCTGAGCGCGCAGGCGTGAGCCATGCCGTGAACCTGCGTGGTGGCGATGCCTTGCAACGTATGCCCCCCTGCGAAACGCCCGGCGTCCTGATGGTCAACCCGCCCTATGGCGAGCGTATCGATGTGGGGGGCGTGGCGCGTGCGGGCGGGCGACAGCAGGCCCAGATGGTGCGCATGGGCGCATCAAGCGGTGCAGGACACGCCTCAGCGACAGCCCGTGCTGGCGCAGGTGACACCCTCATGACGGCGCCTGCCGGCGACTTCTTTCAGCAACTGGCCTCGCACTGGAAAAAGAACTTTCCTGGCTGGACGGCCTGGGTGCTCTCACCCGATGCCCGCTTGCCTGGGCAGATGCGACTCAAGGAAACCCGTCGCGTGCCCATGTGGAACGGCCCGATCGAATGCCGTCTGTTTCGCTTCGATCTGGTGGCAGGACGCATGCCATCGTGACCGTGGTGGTGCTCGACACCAACATCGTGCTCGACCTGTGGTGGTTCGAGGACCCGCGGGTTGAGCCCTTGCTGGCGGCCTTGCACGCTGGCCACGTGCGCTGGCTGGCCACCGAGGCGATGCGCGAGGAGTTGCAACGTGTCCTGACCTACCCGCATCTTCTGCGGCGTCCACGCCGTCGCGAGCAGGATCCGCTGGCCGAATTTGATCGCCATGCCTCACAGGTGCCCTCAGCGGCACGTGCGCCCTATGTGTGCAAAGACCCGGACGATCAAAAGTTCATCGACCTGGCCGCGGCCCACACCGCCACGCTGCTGAGCAAGGATGCGCAAGTGCTGACCATGGCGCGGCGGCTGCAGCGACTCGGGGTTCGGGTGACATCCACTTGGGAGCCCATCCACCCTGCCGCGCAGCCGGTGGGCTGATTGATGTCAGAATCGGCTCACTGTCGCCGAGCGTCGGGTTGATCGCTGACTCGACCTGGGCGCACAACTCGACCCTCAACGATCATCGGTTATGCCTCGATACCAGATTCAGGTGGACGTCACGCCCACTTACTTGCCTCACCAGTCCTCGCCCGAGGAAGGGTTGTTTGTGTTTGCCTACACCATACAGATTCACAACACGGGCTCGGTGGCGGCGCAGCTGATTTCGCGCACCTGGAACATCAACGATGCGGAAGGTACCCACGAGAAAGTACGCGGGTTGGGCGTGGTGGGGCGCCAGCCGCTGTTGGAACCCGGTCAGCGGTTTGAGTACACCAGTGGCACGCGCTTGCGAACTCCCACGGGCACCATGCACGGCAGCTATTTTTTTGTGGCTGAGGATGGCGAGCGGTTTGACGTCGATATCCCGATGTTTGTCCTCGATGCTGTGAGCGGCGAGGGCCGCCAGCTTCATTGATGCGTCGATGTGATGGGTGAATTCGACCTGATCGAACGTTTTTTTCAGCGCCCGGCCCGGCGCGCGGTGCTGGGCGTGGGCGATGACTGTGCATTGATTCAACCCTCGGTGGGTCAGCAATTGGCCATCTCGACCGACATGTTGGTGGAAGGGCGACATTTTCTGTCTACCGTGGATCCGGCGCGGCTGGGCCACAAGGCCCTGGCGGTCAACCTGAGTGATCTCGCGGCCTGCGGCGCCAAGCCGCTCGCGTTCACGCTGGCGCTGGCGCTTCCTCGCGCAGACCACGGATGGCTGGAGGGTTTTTCGCGTGGCCTCTTCCAACTGGCCGATGCGCATGGGTGCGAATTGATCGGCGGCGACACCACGCAGGGGCCACTGAACTTGGCCATCACCGTGATGGGCGAAGTGCCCCCGGATCAAGCACTGCTGCGCCATGCGGCACACGTGGGAGACGATATCTGGGTCAGTGGCACGCTGGGGGACGCACGCTTGGCGTTGGAGGTGTTTCGCGGACACTGCCAGGTCAGCGGTCAGGTTCTGGAGCGGGCCCGTGCCCGGATGGAGTGTCCGACGCCCCGGGTTGAGTTGGGGCAAGCCTTGCGCACCGTGGCGCACGCGGCCATCGATGTGAGCGATGGTCTGCTGGGCGACCTTGGCCACATCCTCAAACGCTCTGGTGTGGGGGCGCTGGTGGAAACGTCCTGGGTGCAAGGCAGCGCGGCGGTCACGCCCGACGTGTTGGCGCTGCCCTGGCCCCGGCGCTTGGACTGCGTGCTGGCGGGGGGCGATGACTACGAGTTGCTCTTCACCGCACCCGTGTTGCATCGCGAACGCATTCATGCGCTGGCCAGCGACCTCGAGGTGCCCGTGACCCGCATAGGCCGTATCACGGCCGAGAGCGGCTTGCGCGTGCTGGACCCGCAAGGGCAACCCATCAACCGACGCTTTGCGTCGTTCGACCATTTCAGCGCATGAGCCAGCGTGTGCGACAGTTTCTCGGCCATCCATCCCATTGGATCGCGATGGGATTTGGCGCTGGCCTGAGCCGGTTGGCGCCGGGCACCGTGGGCACTTTGTGGGCCTGGGCGGCTTTCCTGGTGATGCAGACCTGGCTTGAGCCATCGGCGATCGGGTGGGTGATTCTGGGCGCGCTGCTGCTGGGCTGGTGGGCGTGCACCGCCTCGGCGCAACGCCTGGGCCTGGCTGATCCGGGCTGCATTGTGTGGGACGAGGTGGTGGCCTTCTGGCTGATCCTGTGGTTGCTGATGCCGGCGGGTTTTCTCACCCAGGTAGTGGCCTTTGTGCTGTTTCGGTTCTTTGACGCGGTCAAGCCCGGCCCGGTGGGTTGGGCAGATCGGGTTTTCAAGGGGGGCGGCTGGCGGGGTGGCTGGGGCATACTGTTCGATGACCTGGTGGCGGCCTTTTGCACGTTGCTGGTCTTTGCACTCTGGAGGTCGCTATGACGCATGTGGAACGCTTGGCCCTGGCCCTGATGCAGCGCGGCTGGATGCTGGCCACCGCCGAGAGTTGTACCGGCGGCATGATCGCCGCGCGCTGCACCGATCTGGCCGGCTCCAGCCAGTGGTTTGAACGCGGCTTCATCACGTACTCCAACGACGCCAAACACGAATCGCTGGGCGTGAGCCAGGACATCCTGATCCAGCATGGGGCCGTGAGCGAGCAGGCGGTTCGTTCGATGGCGCTGGGCGCATTGCGTCACTCCAAGGCGCAGGTCAGCGTGGCCGTGTCAGGCATTGCCGGACCCGGCGGCGGCAGCCGCCAGCGTCCAGTGGGAACCGTCTGGATGGCCTGGTGTTTGCCAGGCGATTCCGGACCGACGCTGGGCGCCGAGACGGCATTTATCAAGACCGAATGCCGGCTATTCGAGGGCGACCGCGCCGCGGTGCGCGAGGCCACAGTAGAGCATGTGCTCGAGACCTTGCTGGTGTTGCTCGGTGCGCCGGGGCCGGTGTCGAGTCCCCGGTAGGGTCTGGCTGCGGGTCATGGGCCGCCTCACATCGCCCCGATAATGACGGCATGAGCCAAGCCCGCACTTTCCGCATTGCCCCGTCCATCCTGTCCGCCGATTTCGCCCGACTGGGTGAAGAGGTGCGAAACGTCATCGCTGCTGGCGCCGACTGGATCCACTTTGACGTGATGGACAACCACTATGTGCCCAATCTGACCTTCGGGCCGATGATCTGCCAGGCGTTGAAGCCCCATGCCCGCACCGCGCAGGGGCAAGCGGTGCCGATCGATGTGCACCTCATGATCTCGCCAGTCGATGCCCTGGCGGCCTCTTTCGCGGCGGCGGGTGCTGACCTCATCAGCTTTCACCCCGATGCCTCCGGCCATGTGCACCGCAGCGTGCAAGCCATCAAGGTGCAGGGCTGCCAGGCCGGCCTGGTGTTCAACCCGGCCGAGCCCCTGGATGTGCTGGACTGGGTGATCGACGACATCGACCTGATTCTGATCATGAGCGTCAACCCGGGCTTTGGTGGGCAGAGTTTCATCGACTCGGCGCTGCGCAAGGTTGAACACGCGCGTCGCCGTATCGAGGCCAGCGGCCGTGACATTCGACTGGAAGTCGACGGCGGCATCAAGGCCGACAACATCCGCCGCGTGGCCGACGCGGGTGCTGACACCTTTGTGGCGGGCAGCGCCATCTTTGGTCAGCCTGACTATGCTGCGGTGATCAACCGCATGCGCGCGGCCCTGGTGTGACGCGCCCACGGTGGGACGCCGTCATCCTCGATCTGGACGGCACACTGGTCGACACCCTGGGCGACTTCACCGAAGCGGTGGCCCGCGCATTCAACGATCTGGGCTTGGAGGCCGTGCCGCGAGCGCGGGTGGAGCGCGCGGTGGGCAAGGGGTCTGAGCATTTGCTGCGCACCTTGCTCGCCGAGCGGGCCGATGCGTTGTATGAGCAGGCTTGGGCGCGCTACCAGCACCACTATCACCTCATCAATGGACAGTTTGCAGACCCCTATCCGGGTGTGCTGGAGGGTCTGCAGCACTTGCGGGCAACGCAGTTGCCCCTGGCCTGCGTGACCAACAAGCCCACCGCGTTTGCCGAGGAACTGTTGCGTCTCAAAGGCCTGTCGGCCTATTTCACCCTTGTCTATGGCGGCGATGCATTCGAGCGTCGCAAGCCCGATCCGTTGCCGCTCCTGAAAACCTGCGAGGCCCTGGGCACGGCCGCTGCTCGCACCCTGATGGTGGGCGACTCCAGCAATGATGCCCAGGCCGCACACGCCGCGGGCTGCCCGCTGGTGCTGATGCGGTACGGCTACAACCATGGCGAACCGGTGGATGCGTTGCCCGCCTGGGCGCACCTGGATCGGTTGGATGAATTGACCGCCCACCTGCCGGTTCCTGATCGCCAGGCATGACGGTCGGCGACGAAGCACAAGGCCGCTTTGCTACACTTAGGGCCATGTTCATTCACCGCACCACCATCACAGGTTGCAGCGACCGGGGAGCCTGGCCCTGGCGTCGCCCGTGTGCCCTGTGCTCCTGCGTGCGCGCTTAAAGCCGCTGGGGGGCATTTCTCCCCCGCCCGTTGCCTGCGGTAACCGGCCCCTCATCATGAACAGAGCCCCTGTGGGGCTGAGCTGTGGAGGCTCAAGTGATCAC